>ERZ836877.3456-NODE-3456-length-17879-cov-4.076919_pt1 | contig 17879 bp, 13 predicted proteins | sample MGYA00519469_ERZ836877 | MGnify/ENA primary metagenome ERZ836877 (study PRJEB31850, sample SAMEA3708809) | human gut metagenome | biome: human gut; feature: human-associated habitat; material: faeces | place: China | collected 2014 ... | reverse complement strand
GGTGCCCTCCGGGAAGGACATTAGCAGATCAGCTACCCACGGAAAACCCGGAAGAGCCTCTTCTTTAGTTGTAAAAAAGCAGGATTTCAGTGGGGAAGGATTCCCCCCCCGCCACACACAAGTTTGCTCCCCCCGCACGGAGCGCAAGATTAATTTGCTGCGATATATAAACCGAAAGGAGGGGGCCATATGCCAAAAATTTTCGTGACTGAAAGCTTTTTGCCACCCATTGCAGACTATATTCAAAAATTAAAAAAAATTTGGGAAACCTCACAACTTACCAATAATGGCCAATTATCTCTTGAGCTATGCTCTTCTTTAAAAGAAATCCTCAACGTCTCATGCTTATCACTAGTTAACAATGGAACAATGGCACTACAGTTGACAATTCGCGCTATGGGACTTATGGGAGGAGAAATAATCACAACCCCATTTAGCTATGTAGCCACATCAAGTAGTATTGTTTGGGAACAGTGTACACCAGTTTTTGTTGACATTGACCCCAAGACATGGTGTATCGATCCATTAAAAATAGAAGAAAAGATTACTAAAAACACAAAAGCTGTACTGGCAACACATGTTTTTGGATACCCCTGCGATGTTGAACGAATTGCAAAAATTGCAAATAAGTATAAACTGAAAGTAATTTATGATGCAGCACACGCATTCTATGTGAAATATAAAAACGTTCAACTATGCAACTATGGAGACGCTTCAATTTTAAGCTTCCATGCAACAAAACTTTTTCACACGGCGGAAGGTGGTGCTATAGTTTGTCACGATACAGAATTATTGAACAAGCTAGATTTAATTAAAAAATTTGGACACTTCGGCGAAGATAACTACCAGATGCTAGGCACAAACGCCAAGATGTCTGAATTACACGCTGCCATGGGTCTCTGCATTTTGCCTTATGTTAAAAGAATAATTGCTGCCAGAAAAAAAATAAGCTCCACATACGATGAATTTTTCTCAAAAACGAACTTAGTTCGCCCCTTTTACGCTAATGATCTAGAATATAATTATGCGTACTATCCTGTACTATTTTCATCAGCCGAAGAAAGGCGGGAAGCAATACGCTTAATGCATGAACAAGATATCTATCCTCGTCGTTATTTTTTTCCTTCTTTGAATACGCTTTCATACCTCCAAACGCAGGGGGAAAGAGCATCCTGCCCCATTTCTGAAGATATAGCGAGTAGGATTTTAGCTCTCCCTTTAAGCCATAAACTTGAGGGGTCGCAAATTGAACACATAGCTTCGTTGGCAATAAAAGCAATAGGATAACAATGAAACCACAATTCATTATTTTTTCTGGCTACAATGAACGGGCAGTATTTGCCTTTTTGCGACACTTATCTATCAATGATATTAGCTATGCTATCATTGCAGCAGATAAGAATGATAGGATATTTCTTACAAAGTATGGTAAAGCTGTAAGGTATATCAGGCATAATGCCAGCTTAAACTTTACAGAAATATTAGAAGCCCTCCGTCACGTTTGTGCTTCAAAACAAAATCGTTATTTTTATGCTCCGACTACAGAATCTTTAAATAGGATTATGCTATCAAATAAGGATGAGATCGAAAGACTTGGAATAACAATCCCGCTGATCACTTTAAATACCTACAGTCTATTATCAGATAAATACCAATTTTATAACTTATGTAAAAGTAACCACATTAATGTCCCAAAAGAGATACATGATCCACGATATGCGCAATTACCATTTGTCGCAAAGCCTAAAAATTATGGTCAAGGTTCCTACCTTAAACCCGTATTGATTCTTAATGAACAAGAGAGAAAGCTTCAGCTACAATCCAAACAAGAAGACAATTTTTTTTATCAAGAATTTGTATCGGGCCGGAGCATCTATTACCTGCTTTATTTGGGGCTGGATGGAGGTGTAACAGCTTTTTCCCAAGAAAACTATATTCAGCAGCCACATGGAAAATCTATCATTGCAGCCATAGCTACAGATCATTGGAAAAGCAAAAACTGCACTCAATACATTACGCTGTTATGTAATATAAAATTCCGCGGCCTAGTCATGATCGAGGTTTGTCAAACAGGGGATATGTCTTATATGATAGAGGCAAACCCGCGATTTTGGGGGCCATCTCAGCTTTTCGTTGACTCCATGAGTGAGAATCTATTCAGTAAGTTCATTCAAGATTGGTGTGCAGCTAAAACAAAATCGCATACCAGGAGTTCTCATGGTCGCTACTACTGGCATGAAGGATTGATTGAGACGATTCGGAATGGTGAAAAACCAGTTTTTCATAATTATACAGAGGAAAAATTCGTCGAAGATCTCCCGAAATGGCTTGAGGCTGATATATACCGTAGAAGCGATACATTTAATATCTTTTTACAGCAAATAAAATTGGGATGACACAATGGATAATGTGGAAAAGTTAAAACTTTACTATAACAAACAAAGCAAGCATTCTCAATATCAGAGCATTGCTCCAGATATCCTTGCTTTGATCGGCCCAGAAATCCCGGCTTACAACTCTCGTCACGAATTACAGCGCATTAACTATATATCTAAAAATTTACGACTCTCAGGGTACTCCATCCTAGATATAGGCGCAAACACTGGCTATTTTTCTTTTGAAGCCCTGAGGCTGGGTGCCTCCAGTGTTGTCGCGTGGGAAGGCAATCGCGAGCACGCCCTTTTTTTGACTTACGCCAAACAACTGCTTGGTTATTCTGACAAACAGCTTCAAATCAAAGCTAGTTATTTTGACCCCACATTCTGCGAAATGCAAGGACAATTTGATTTTACATTTTTACTGAATGTGTTGCACCATTTAGGAGATGATTTTGGCAGAAAGGACATCAGTCTAGTAAACTTTAAAAATGAATGTTCAATTTTTTTAAAAAAACTCTCTAAAATATCTCACTATCTTGCATTCCAAATTGGCTACTGTTGGCACGGGAACCGTGAGGTTCGTATATTCAACGAGGGGACGAAACAGAACCAAATTGATTTTCTAAAAGATTGCATTTCTGATAATTGGAAAATATCGCGAATTGGCATTGCAGAAAAAGATGAAAATCTTATTAATTATGTTGATGTGAGTCAAGATAATATTTATCGAGATGATTCGCTGGGGGAATTTTTAAATCGTCCTTTATTCTTACTTGAGTCGACTTGCTGGGAGAAATAACTCTATGCCTAAAGTTTCTGTTATTCTCACCTCATATAATCATGCTCAGTTTATTGGCGAAGCTATTCAAAGCGTCCTAGACCAAACTGAAAGGGATTTTGAACTTATAATTTGGGATGACGCCTCAACAGATAATTCTTGGGAGATCATCTCGGAGTTTAAGGATAAACGGATTCTGGCCTTTCGAAACAATCGTCAAATGCGTGGAGTATGGGGATTAAACCAAGCAATCTCAAAGATTGTGTCAGCACCTTTTATTGCAATTCACCATTCAGATGATGTGTGGCTCCCCAATAAACTCGATGTTCAGCTCCATTACTATACAAGGCGCCCAGAAATAGGTGCTCTTTTTACGCGAGCATCAATCATTGATGAATTTGGCATCCCACTCCCTATTGATACTTCTATATTCCAGAAGATTTTTTGCCAATCAAATAGGACGCAATACGAATGGGTTTATTTCTTTCTGACACAGGGAAACTGCTTATGCCATCCCACTGTAATGGTGCCCACAAAAATATATAAAGATATTGGAGGTTACCCTTACGGCCTAGGGCAACTTGGAGATTTATACACCTGGACTAAGATTGTATTTTCTTATCCGATACATATTCTTGATAGGGAACTAGTTTTATATAGAAAGCTTAACAACGATAAAAATACAAGTGCTCCAACAAAGCAAAATGATACCCGGCTGAAAAACGAGTTCTATTTTTTTATGGAGCTGTTCACTGGCGATCTCCCACTAGAATTGTTGCATTATTTAAACGACAACCTATACTCTCCCAGCCCCAGCTTTGGTAGACTCAACGAGGAAGAAGATGTTGTAGTCAGCAAATTTCTTTTCTATATGGCCTTAACCCAAAAAAATTTTTTAACTGTCAGTTCCCTCTGCGGAATTAATATGCTCTTCAAATTAATCCAAAATCCAACACATGCAAAAATTTTACAAGAAAAGTGTAATTTTAGCTACCTAGATTTCATAAAGATGACTGGAACTCATAATTTTTATAGCACAGAGTTTAGCAAAAAAGCTGCAAAACCGTATTCTATTTCATCAGAATTTAAAAAATATCTTCTTGCCATTTATCATTCTTTTTTTAAATAAAATTGGATGTGACCGATTAAGCTAACCGCACCATAGCAATATATTTTTTGAAAAGTTATATGGAGAATGTGTGAGTTCACCCCTTCTGCCAGCACACACCGCTGTCATCCTCCTGAACTACAACAATGCGGACGATACCATCGCCTGCCTGCGCTCGCTTTATACCCTGGATCAGGCCCCTGGCGCTGTCATTGTGGTGGACAATCACTCCACGGATAATTCCTGCGCGGCAATTCTGCAAACCTGGCGGCAATGGGCCGCCCCGGTCCTGATCGTTCCTGGGGGCCCGTCAGCAGCGGAGAATGCCGTCTTGATCCAAATGCCCGCTAACAACGGTTTCTCTGCGGGCAACAACGCCGGCATCCGGCTGGCTCTGCGGCATAACGACTGCAACGCCATCTGGATTCTTAACAACGATACGGAAGTTCAGCCTGATGCCCTCGGCCAGCTGTGCGCCTGCCTCAATGCCCAGCCGGAAGCGGGCCTTGCCGGTTCAACGCTTGTTTATGCGCACGACCGCAATATTGTGCAGTGCGCTGGCGGGTTCAGCATCAACAAATACTGCGGCACAACCCCGGCTATTTGCGGCCATATGCCGCTCAAGAACGCCCTGCAGCAGCCGGTTGCAACAACTACACGCCAAATCTGCTACCTCTGCGGCGCTTCCATGCTCATCCGCCGTGAAGTCTTTGACCACATCGGCCAGTTCCGCGAAGACTACTTCCTCTATTATGAAGATGCAGAATTTTGCCTGCGCGCGCAAAAGGCGGGATTCAAACTTGCCTGGGCTCCCCTCAGCATTGTGTATCACAAAGAAGGCAGTAGCACTGGAGCGGAAACCACCGTCTCAGACAGAGGGTTCAGCCGCCCCACCTGGGTAGATTACCTTGCCCTGCGCAACCGGATCTATATGATGCGCAAGCACTACCCCTGGGCGTTGCCTATTGTGTTGCTGAGCTATCTTGGGGTGATGCTTAACCGCATCCGGCGCAGCCAGGCCGACCGTGTCCCTTTGGTCTGCCGGGCCGCATGGGACGGGTTGTGCGGCCATATGGGCAAGCCCGACCACCTGTTCTCCTTCTTGCGGGACAAGCATGAAAACTCTGGTCATTGACTGCCGCATGGCCCGCATGTCGGGCATCGGGGTGTACCTGCGCAACGTCGCACCCCGTTGCATGGCGCTGCTGGCGGATGCCGTGCGGTTTCGCCTGCTGGGGTATGACGGCGCATTCCCTGTGCCAGATGGCGTTTCCTGGGAGCCTGTTTCTTTTGACGCTCCCATCTACAGCATTACAGAGCAATATCGCATGCTGCCCCTGCTGCGCGGCTGCGACGCCCTGTGGCTGCCGCACTATCCGATCCCTGTGCTGGCGGGCATCCCTTTGGTGGTGACAGTCCATGATGTGACCCACCTGGCCCTGCCGGGGTTATTTACCGGCATACAAAAAATGTATGCCCGCCTCATGTTTCAGGCTGTACGCCATAAGGCGGCAGAACTCCTTTTTGTTTCAGAATTTTCCCGGCAGGAATTTTTACGACTGGTAGGCCGCCCACGGCGCGGCGCAACCGTTACCCCCAACGGGGTGGACGCAAGCTGGTTGGAATGCCCCCTGGTGGACGCCCCGACGCAACCGCCGTATTTTCTGGCTGTGGGAAATATCAAGCCCCACAAGAATATTCGCCTGCTGTGTCATACTTTTGCCGCGATAGCAGGCCAATGTACGGCTAACCTTGTGCTGGCGGGCGCATATACGGGCTTTCGGAGCGCAGAAACGTCTACGGAAGCCTTGGCGGCCATCTGCCCAGGCCGCATCCACTTCACCGGAGCGCTAGAACAGACCGAACTAGTGCACCTGATGCGCGGCGCAACGGCCCTGGTTTTCCCCTCACGCTATGAAGGATTTGGCTTACCGCCACTGGAAGCTCTGGCCGTCGGCGTCCCTGTGGTCGCCTCGGACATTCCCCCGGTGCGGGAGGTCTGTGGCACACACGCCCAGTATTTTTCTCCGGACAGTGAAGGGCAACTTGCTCAGGCCATGCTGCAAGTGCTCGCCCTTCCCCCACAGGAACGACGCCAACACGCCGCAGCAGGACGCGCGCACGCCCACACTTTCTCTTGGGCAAGGGCTGCGGAAACAACAGCACAGGTGCTGCAAAAAACACTGCACCTATGATGTGGCAAGAACAGTACGAGGCAATCCCACGCTTCTCCTCCATGCGCCACAGAGGCAGAAGCAGACTTTCCGGGTCCTGCCTTCTATTTGGGTATCGGCTCAAAAAAACAGGCTGAAGGAAAACCCAATAAGAGCGCTTGCCCCCGTCTTTGGTGTAGATCCGACATAGCGGCCGCCCATACAGATACAACCCAAAAAGGAATAGCAAAGAGGGCACCCCGAAAGGTGGGGCTATGGTGGGGCCAATTTGAGATAGTGCAAAAACAAAACGGGCCAGCGAAGGAATGAACCTTTGCTAACCCGTTGTTTTTCTCATGGTGCCGAAGGGGAGACTCGAACTCCCACCCCGTTGCCAGGACTAGACCCTGAACCTAGCGTGTCTACCAATTCCACCACTTCGGCGCGAAAAATCTTCTACGTTAAGCCCAGGGGTTTGGCAAGCAATTTTTCACGTTTTTCTGAAAAATCTTTTAGCTGAAGGACGTCCCGTAGAAATTGCCGCAGCACGGCGCCCGTCTTGCTGCAGGCCGGACGCGCTGCCGGGGCGCTTGCTTCCAGGTCTTGCGCAACGCGGCATCCGGCACGCGCAGGCGCGGCGCCTCGACATATCCCGCCTTGCCCCTGACCCTCAGAAAGCCTTGTGCGCCAAGGGCCGTGCAAAATCGGCAGGGCAAGCCTGCCGCAGAACCGGCCGCGAACCGGGCCACAGTAGCGGAGCGCAACGTGCACAGGAGCGGCGCGGCATCAACGGTTGCGGTGGGACAAAGGGCCGCAGCAGCGGGCCGCGGCGCGCGGAGAACGGCGGGGGCTATGTTTACGGAGGTGGACTTTTGGCGTAAACAAAGAGCTTGCCCTTGTGCGCCATTGTGCCGGGGATTTTTTGTTCTTTACCACAAGGATGCCGTCATGGATGCTACAGCGCGCAGTAAAAAGATGAAGTCCGGCCTGGAGAAGGCCCCCCACCGCTCTCTGCTTTACGCTCTGGGCCTGACCAGAGAAGAAATGGACCGCCCCCTGGTGGGCGTGGTCAACGCCGCCAACGAAGTGGTGCCGGGGCACATGCACCTCAATACTCTGGCCGACGCGGTCAAGGCCGGGGTACGCATGGCCGGGGGCACGCCCCTGCAGTTTCCGGCCATTGCCGTCTGCGACGGCCTGGCCATGAACCACGAGGGCATGCGCTTTTCTCTGCCGTCGCGCGAATTCATTGCCGATTCCATTGAGATCATGGCCCGCGCCCACGCCTTTGACGCCCTGGTCTTCATCCCCAACTGTGATAAATGCGTGCCCGGCATGCTCATGGCCATGATGCGCCTGAACATCCCCTCGGTGCTGGTTTCCGGCGGGCCCATGCTGCCCGGCAATATCGGCCCGCACCAGCGCGGCGACCTGATCACCGTGTTTGAGGCCGTGGGTAAGGTGCGCAGCGGCGCCATGACCGAAGACGACCTGGAGCGCCTTACCGAGCGCGCCTGTCCCGGCTGCGGGGCCTGCGCGGGCATGTTCACGGCCAATTCCATGAACTGCCTGGCCGAAACCATCGGCGTGGCCCTGCCCGGCAACGGCACCATCCCGGCGGTGAGCGGCGCGCGCGTCCGCCTGGCCAAGACTGCGGGCATGCGCGTTATGGACATGCTGGAGCGCAACATCCGCCCGCGCGACATCGTCACCCCCGACGCCGTGGCCAATGCCGTGGCCGTGGACATGGCCCTGGGCTGTTCCACCAACACGGTGCTGCACCTGCCCGCAGTGTTCGGCGAAGCCGGCCTCAACCTGGGCCTGGAAATTTTTGACGCCGTCAGCCGCAAAAGCCCCAACCTCTGCAAGCTCTCCCCGGCGGGCAAGTATTTTATGGTAGATCTGGACAATGCCGGCGGCATCCCGGCCGTCATGACCGAGCTGGACAAGCTGGGCCTGATCCATAAAGACTGCCTGACCGTCACCGGCAAGACCGTGGGCGAAAACCTCACGGACCTCAAAGCCCGCGTACTGGATCCGGAAGTGATCCACAGCGTGGACAATCCTTATTCCAAACAGGGCGGCATAGCCATTCTGCGCGGCAGCCTGGCTCCGGAGGGGGCCGTGGTCAAACAGTCCGCCGTGGCCCCGGAAATGATGTGCCGCGACGTGCGCGCCCGCGTGTTTGAAAATGAAGAAGACGCCATGCGCGCCATCCTGGACGGCAAAATCAAGGCCGGGGACGCGGTGGTCATTCGCTACGAAGGCCCGCGCGGCGGACCGGGCATGCGCGAGATGCTCTCGCCCACGGCGGCCATCACCGGCATGGGCCTGGGCAAGGACGTGGCCCTGCTCACGGACGGACGCTTTTCCGGCGGCACCAACGGCGCGGCCATCGGCCACATCTCGCCCGAAGCGGCGGACGGCGGCGTCATCGCCCTGGTGCGGGAAGGGGATATGATCCATATCGATATTCCCAACCGCAAGCTGGACCTGCTGGTCAGCCCTGCAGAGCTGGAGCAGCGCCGGGCCGCCTTTACGCCGCACAAAAAGGACAGCCCCTACCCCGTGCTGCGGCGCTACGCCGCCCTGGTGAGTTCCGCAGCCAACGGCGGGCGCTACAAGGAAATCTGACGTCGCTCCGGCCGGGGGCCCACAAGGCGGTTGCGCGGCCCCCGGTCACAAAGTTGCCGCTGCGGCGGCAAAAGCGACAGGTCGCGCCGCGGGGGCGGTCCGTCTCTGGGGGGGATGACCGCCGCGTTTTCCAGGAAAGGTACACTGTTGGAAGGATGGGGGTGCGGAGGAAGGGAACCTTTTGTGCACAAAAAATCCCTTCCCCTGCGAAGCGCCTTACGCCGCCACCCCGCCCCATCCGGACGACAGCCTTGGGGGCCTCATGGTTTTTCTGCACGCGCTGAGCGGCGTTTTCGGGCTCATCATCATGGGCCTGGTGGGCTATGTGCTGGCGGCCAGGGGCTGGTTCGGCGCAGAAACGCGCATCCTGCTGCCCCGCCTGGTGACCTGCGTGGCCCTGCCGCCCTTTCTCATGTACACCATCATGCATTCCTTCCAGCGGGAGGCGCTGCCGGGGCTGGCGCGGGGCGCGCTGCTGCCGCTGGCTTCCATTGCCGTCACCTTTGTGCTGGCCTGCGCTCTGGGCCGGCTGCTGCGGGTGCCGCACAAGCATTTCGGCCTGTTCTGCGCCAGCATTTCCAACCCCAATACGGTTTTTGTGGGCATTCCCGTCAATCTGGCCCTGTTTGGCGAAGAAGCCCTGCCCTACGCGCTGGTGTATTATTGCGCGGGCACGGTTTTTTTCTGGACCATTGGGCAGTACGCCGTGGTGCACGACCAGGAAAACAGCAAGGGGCCCCTTTCGGCGCGCACGTTGCTGCTGCAGATTTTTTCGCCGCCTTTGCTGGGATTTCTGCTGGGCGTGGCCCTGACCCTCTGCGGGGTAACCCTGCCCACATCCGTGCAGGACGCGGCCCGCTACCTGGGCGGCCTGACCACGCCGCTGGCCCTTATTTTTATCGGTATCAGCATTTTTGACATCGGCCTGCGGGGCCTGCGTCTGGAACGCGACCTGGTGGTGGTGCTGCTGGGACGTCTGGTGGGCGGGCCGCTGATCATGCTGGCTTTTCTGCACTTTTTCCCCGTGCCGGCCCTGATGGGCAAAGTTTTTGTGGTCCAGTCCTCTTTGCCGGTTATGATGCAGGCGGCTATTCTCAGCGCCCACTACCATACGGATTCCCGCTTCGGCGCGCTGGCTGTGACCCTTTCCACCCTCCTTTCCGTGGTCACCATCCCGCTGTACATGACCTTGCTGAGCGCGCTGCTCTAGAGCATTTAACACTTGAAATGCTCCAGAGGCGCGGCCTGCTGACGCGTGTTCACAATGCCGCCAAAGAAGCATAAAAAAGACGCCGGTTCGCGCAGGCGCGCGGCCGACAGCCCGGCCCCCCCCGTTTGTCCGGGCGGCACTGCACGGCACGTCCGTGCGCAAAACCCAAAACCCGAGGGGCACAAAACCATGGCCAAGCATCTGATGAAGTACGGAGAGCAGGAATTTTCCGTCAACCTTGACGAAGACTGCATTGCCTGCGAACTGGAATCCAATACCGTGTCCCTGCCGCAGCGCACGGCCCGCGAACATGTGGACTACGCCCTGGACCACCCCATTGGCTCCCCCCGTCTGGAGGAGATCGTCAAACCCGGCCAGACTGTCTGCATTGTGGCTCCGGACGCCACGCGCCTGTGGCAGTCGCCCCACGTCTACATCCCGGCCGTGGTGGAGCGCCTCAACGCCTGCGGCGTGCCCGACGCCCACATCCGCATCCTCACGGCCACGGGCTCCCACCGGTCCATGACCCGCGAAGAGCACATGGCCATTGTTTCCGAAGATATTTACAAACGCATCCCGGTAGTGGACCACGTCTGCACAGACAGCAAAAACATGGTCAAGGCCGGCGTGACCTCCCACGGCACTGAAGTCTGGTTCAACCGCCTGGCCATGGAAAGCGACCACATCGTGCTCACGGGCGGGGTGGTCTACCATTTTCTGGCGGGCTACGGCGGCGGCCCCAAATACATGCTGCCCGGCATCGCCAGCTATGAAACCATCCAGCGCCACCACAACCTGGCCCTGAACAAGGGCTTCGGCAGCGGCAGCAACCCAGCCGTGCGCAGCGCCAATCTGACGCGGGACAACGTCTTCCACACCGATCTGGAAGAAGCCGCCCTGCTGGGCCGTCCCAGTTTTCTGCTCAATGTGGTGGTGGACGAGCAGTACAACATCATCAAGGCCGTGGCCGGCGATATGGTCAAGGCCCACCGCGAGGCCTGCGCCCTGGTGGACGCCATTGACGGCGTGCCCGTGGCCGGACGCACCCCTCTGGTCATTGCCAGCGCGGGCGGCGCGCCCAAGGACATCAATTTCTACCAGACCATCAAAACCCTGGCCAACGCCCTGGCGGTGGTGGAAGAAGGCGGCACCATCATTTTGCTTTCAGCCTGCACCGAGGGCTTCGGCAGCAAGGACACAGAGCACCAGATCCGCGACTTCGCCAGCATGGAGGCGCGTGAAAAAGACCTGCGCGCCCATTTTTCCATTGGCAGCTATGTGGGCTTTCTGTTTGCCGAATCGGCGGAGAAATATCACCTTATCCTGGTCTGCGCCATGCCGGAGGAGGCTTTCGCCAAAACCGGCATCCATGTGACCCGCACCCTGGACGAAGCCCTGGCCCTGGCCCGCAGACTGAACAACGGCAACGGCCGGCTGCGCGCCACCCTGCTGCCCCACGGGGCCAATACCCTGCCCAAGCTGGCCTGAACCTGCTGCCGGTTGCGAAAGCCGGCTGTCGGCGTGCCGCACGCTATGGTTGTTGCCACCCCCCAAAACTTATGCCCCCTTTGCCGCACACGGCAAAGGGGGCATGGAAGATTGCCCGCGACGGCACGGTTACGTCGCCGCCAGGCATGATAACAGGGCTAAAAACCGTTATCGGGCGGCCACGGCCTCAATTTCGATTTTGGCGTTCAGGGGCAGGCTTTTCACGGCAAAACAACTGCGCGCCGGGAAGGGCGGCTTGAAAAACGTGGCGTACACTTCGTTGATGGCCGCAAAGTCATTGATATCCGTCAGGTAGACAGTGGTCTTCAGCACCTTGCCCATGGAGGAACCGGCGGCCTCCAGCACAGCCTGCACGTTTTTAAGCGAGGCCGCCGCCTGCGCCGCCACGTCCTGCGGCATGGCCTTGGTTTCGGGATTGATGGGCAACTGCCCGGAAGTAAAGACCAGGCCGCCCACGGCCAGGGCCTGCGAATACGGCCCCACGGCGCCGGGGGCTTTGTCCGTGGCAATCTGTTCCACACTGTTCATGGCATCTCCTTTTCTGCAGGCGCAAAGCCGAGCGGCCGCGCGTATGGTTGCGGCTTCAGCCTCTGCGGCGAAACCTATTTTTTACGCAGCACCTTACCGGCCAGGGCCGTTGTATCCAGGTTCGCGCCGTTGACCGTATGCGCGCCGTTGACAAAGACGTGCGCGATCCCGTCGGGGAACTGACGCGGCTCCGTAAAGGTGCCTTTGTCAATGATGGTCGCGGGGTCAAAAACAACGATATCGGCGTAGTTGCCGGGGCGCAGCACGCCGCGCCCCTCAATGCCGAACACGGCGGCGGGTCTGCCGGTCATTTTGCGTACGGCCTCGTGCAGCGGCAGCACCTTTTCTTCCCGCACGTATTTGCCGAGAACTCTGGGGAAGGCTCCGTACACGCGGGGATGGGGCGTGCCGCCCAGCAGGCCGTCGGTGCAGACGTTCATTTCAGGCCGGGCAATGAGCGTTTTGACGTGTTCTTCAAGCCCGTAAAAGTCCACCATGCCCACGGCGTTTTCTTCTTCGCGCAGCAGGTCAAAGGTGGCTTCAAGCGGCTCTTTGCCGCGCATTTCGCCCAACTGCACAAGGTTTTTGCCGACTACATCCGTATTGCGCGCTGTTTTTACGCTGGTGACGAAGATGCCGTCCAGCCCGGCAAAAGCCACAAAGTTATCCCAGCCGTGGATGCCGTGGGTAATATCGTGGACCATACGTTTTCTGTCTTCGGCATTGCCCAGGCGCTCTACCAGCTTGTCCGTGCCGCCGTCGTGCGCCCACGGCGGCAGAATGACGCCGAGCATGGTGCTGCCGGCCACATAGGGATACTGGTCGAACGAAACCCGGATGCCCTCTTTTTTAGCCTGCTCCAGCAGCGCAATGACCTGCGGGAAGAGGTGCGCGTTATTTTTGCCGCAGAGCTTAAAGTGCGAGAAATGCACCTTCACCCCGGAATCGCGCCCAATGTTGATGACCTCGTGCATGGAATCCACAATGGTGTCAGCTTCGCTGCGTTGGTGGATGACGAAGGGCACATCAAATTTTGCGGCAACCTTGCAGGTTTCCACCATTTCGCGCGTGTCCGCATAGGCGCAGGGCATATAAATGAGGCCAGTGGAAAAGCCGAATCCCCCCGCCTCCAGTTCCCGCGCAAGAATTTCGCACATACGCCGCAATTCCGCAGCATCAGCCACGCCGCTGCCCAGACCGCGCGCCTCCATGCGCACATTGCCGTGGGGCACCAGGTAGCACAGGTTGGTGCCCGACCCGTTTTTTTCCAGCAGATTCAGATAGTTTTCCGTTGTGCCGTAGGTCCAGTCCAGGTCATCTTTGTCCCCGTCCAGTCCCGCAAGGTTTTTGCGCCAGGGGCTGATGAACTGCTGCGGCAGCGGGGCCATGGAAATGCCGTCCTGGCCCAGAATTTCAGTGGTAATGCCCTGCCGCAGCTTGGGGGCCAGCTCCGGCTCCTTAAAGACTTCCAGATCAGAATGACTGTGGGTATCGATAAAGCCGGGGGCCACGGCAAGCCCTGCGGCGTCCACCACCACGTCCGCGTGGGGCGATTCCAGCCGCCCCACGGCCACAATGCGCTCACCTTCCATCAGCAGGTCGCCCGGCGTTCCCGGAGCGCCCGTGCCGTCAATCAACATGCCATTTTTGATCAATGTTTTCATGGTATCCTCCGTGATGTGCCAAAAGGCCGATCAGGATTTTGCCGCTGCGGGTTTCTCGTTTTTGATGGTCAGCGCCACCAGCAGGGCCAGGATGGTGCCGCCCATGAGGAAAAAGAAAGCCCACTCAAACGAACCGCCGTTCAGGTCGATAAGTTTGCCCACGGCCCAGCCGGCCACAATGCCGGCCATCTGCCCGCCAAAATTGACCGTGGCCGACCCCGCGCCCATGATGGCCGGGGGAATGGAATCCACCACAATGCCCCAGAAGGCTGCAAAAGCCAGGAAAAGGAAAAAGGCCGCCACACACTGGGCCGTTACGCTGCCGGTAACGGTTTCAGCCTTGAACGTGACATAGAGGGCAATGGCCGCAATGGCGCAGGTGGGAATAAAAATCCATTTTCTGTGCACGCCCTTGGCCTTGAGATTGTCGGAAAAAAATCCGCCGATAATCAGGGCCACAGTGCCCACAAAAAACGGCAGGGAGCCCAGAAGGCCCAACTCGGCCAGAGAAAAGCCGCGCCCCTTGATGAGGTAGGAGGGCAGCCAGCTCACAAAGCCCCAGTAGGTGATGTCAAAGGCAAACCAGATGATGACCATCTGCCAAAGGATGGGTTGGCGCATAAGCTGGCCGAAGGTGGGTTTTTCCTGCCCGGAGGCGCTCAGGGAAACAATGCCGGGGTCCTCCTCCAGCTCTTTGAGCTCCTCGGCGCTCATGCCGGGGTGGTCCTTGGGGTCGTTGCGCACATACAGGTACAGGGCCAGGGCGATGAGCAGGCCGGGAAGGCCCAGCACCACAAAGACGTGCCGCCAGCCGAACATGCTGATGATGCTGGCCGCCGCCATGGTGGCCAGGGCCGGGCCCAGCGCGTTTACGCAGGACTGGATGGCCGTGGCTGTGGCGCGCTGACTGGAGGGGAAGTAGGTGGCTATGGTCTTCCACGAAGCCGAGGGAAAGGCCGCCTCGCCGATGCCGAACACGCAGCGCACCACCAGCATAATGGGCAGAGAGAAAACAAGGCCCGTCATGCTGGTGAACACGGACCACCAGGTAATGGCCCCGGCCATGACCTTGCGCGGGCCGAACTTGTCGGCCAACAGCCCGCCGGGAATCTGAAACAGCGCATAGCCTACAAAAAAGGCGCTCATGATGAGCCCCAGTTGCTCGTTGGTAAGATTGAAATCCGCGCCGATATAGGGCAGCGCAATGCCCATGACCATACGATCGAGGAAGGAAAACAGCCACGCCGTCAGCATAATGCCGAGCACCGTGTAGCGAACTCGCCAAAACCCTTTTGAAGCGGAACCAGCTTGCATAAACCCCCCAATCCATATAAGTTGGGAATATTTTTAATAAATATTCACGGCGGCTTTGCCCGCCATAAACACGCATCCTCCGATAACCGGCTAAAAAACCGTTGCGTCAGCTGCGCCGCCACGGCTGCGACGGCGCTCCGGACGCCTGTGGGAAGCGGTCGGGCGCCGCCCCCCACAGGCATGGAATCCGTCGCAGGGCCACGGCGCGGTCAGGCCCGGGCCAAATTGCGGCCTGTCGCGCTTACGCAAGCAGCGCCTTGCTGATGGCCGCATAACCTGCCGTGGCGGCATACAGCTGGCTTTCTTCAATATATTCGTCGATGGTGTGCGCGAGATTTTCTCTGGAAGGTCCAAAGCCCAGGGTTTTTATGCCGCACTCACCGGCGTAGTGGCTGCCGTTGGTGCAGAACGAATAGTGGGAAATGGAAGGCTCAAGTCCGGCCCCGCGCAGGCCCTCCAGAGCCTTGCGCACAAAGTCCTCGTTTTCATCGAACAGCCAGCCGGGGAAAAAACGCTCGCCCTCAATGACATTGCCGGTCCAGCAGTTTTCCCGGCCGGAGGCATAGGACGCCTTGGCCTTGAAATCCTTGGACGCGCCCTGCAGCCCGGCAATGACCTCCCGGTACGGCAGCAGCACGTCTTCGGGGGTTTCGCCCACCAGCAGCCGCCTGTCGCAGGTGGCGCGGCAGTGGCTGGGCACCACGGAAGCGCCGGGGTAAGGGGTCGAAATGATGTCGGTCACCACAGAAACGCCCGCCCCCAGCACCGGCTGCACCTTGGGCTTGATCAGGCTCAACCCGTCGATAAGCCGCACCATGGAAAGCACGGCATTGACGCCCTTGTCCGGATTGGCCGAGTGCGCGGGTACGCCGAAGGTTTCCAGAACCACCTCGGCCCGGCCGCGCTGGCCGATTTTGAGATTCAGTTCCGAAGCCTCGCCGATGATCACCACATCGGGATTGACGCGACGGCTGATGGCGCGCGCCGCCACGCCCTCAAAGCACTCTTCGTGCACCACGCCGGAAACGCAGATTTCACCGGCAAAATCCTTGCCCGTGTCATGGGCAAACCTGGCCGCCGCGCACGCCATGGCGGCCACTGCGCCCTTCATGTCCGAAGTGCCCCGGCCGTAAATTTTGCCGTCCGTCACTTCGCCGCCAAAGGGGTCGTGCGTCCACACGCTGGGGTCCGGCACGGGCACGGTATCGATATGCCCGTCGTACAAAAGGGTTTTTCCGGGCCGCTTGCCCTTGATGGTCCCGATGATGCTGCCGTATTCGTCCACCACCACATCGTCAAAGCCCTGAGAGGTCATAAAGGTCCGCAAAACCTCCACCACATCCTTTTCCTGGCCGGAAAGGCTGGGGGTACGCACAAGATCCACGCAAAGGTCGCGGACGCGCTTTTTATCTTCATTGTTCAGCATTGGCATTACTCCTCTTCCTGGCAGGGATGCTGTCCGTACCAGACGATATTGCGGTACATTTCGGGCGATGTGTCGCCCTCGGTACTGACAAGCAGCACCTGCGACCGGGCGTTCAGGCCAAGGGCCTCGCGCAGCCCGGCCATGGACTCGTGCTTCATGATGTATTCCAGAGCGCCGACGGTGACGGCCCCCGATTCTCCGCTGACCACGGGGGCGTCGGCGGTATGGGGCGAGGCCAGGATGCGCATGCCGTTGGCGGCAATGCAGTCGTCGCAGGCCAAAGCGGCCGTGGCGTAGTCCCTGAGGACATTCCAGCTCACCGTGCTCGGTTCGCCGCAAGCCAGCCCCGCCATAATGGTGGGCATATGGCCGGTAACGGCGTGGGGAGCGCCGTCCGCAGCCTTGAGCGAGCCGTAAATGCAGTCGGCCAGGCGCGGTTCCACAATGGTGGTGACCGGCGTCTCCTCGCCCAGTCTGGCGGCAAAGTACCCCAGCACCGCACCGGCAAAGGAACCCACGCCGGCCTGGAGAAAAAGGTGCGTCGGGCGGGCTACGCCGTACTCGCGCAGTTGTTGCGCCGCTTCATGGGCAAGGGTCATATAGCCCTGCATGATCCAGCGCGGGATGTCCTCGTAGCCTTCCCAGGCCGTGTCCTGCACCATGACGCCGTCGTGGGCCTCGGCATACTGGTTGGCCAGGCGCACGGCATCGTCATAGTTGAGGTCCGTAACGGTGCAGGTGGCGCCGGTCTTGCGGATGTTTTCCGCACGAGCGCGCGCAGAGCCTTTGGGCATGAAGACAACGGCCTTCTGCCCCAGCTGCTGCGCCGTCCAGGCCACGCCGCGCCCGTGGTTGCCGTCGGTGGCGGTTACGAAGGTGATGTCGCCGAGCTTTTGCCGCACTTCCGGAGAGCAGAGTTTTTCACGCGTAAGCGATTCAATGGGCGTCCCCAGTTTCGCGGCCAGGTAGCGTCCCATGGCGTAAGCCCCGCCCAACACCTTGAAGGCGTTGAGCCCGAAACGCTTGGATTCGTCCTTGACGAAAACGCCACCCAGACCAAGATCGGCGGCCAGCGCCCGCAGCCGGACCAGCGGGGTGGGCGCGTATTCGGCAAAACTCTCGTGAAAAGCCTGCGCCCGCGCGGCTTCCTCCAGGCTGTACGGCGCAAGCCCCGCGG
>ERZ836877.3454-NODE-3454-length-17883-cov-2.932746_pt1 | contig 17883 bp, 12 predicted proteins | sample MGYA00519469_ERZ836877 | MGnify/ENA primary metagenome ERZ836877 (study PRJEB31850, sample SAMEA3708809) | human gut metagenome | biome: human gut; feature: human-associated habitat; material: faeces | place: China | collected 2014 ... | reverse complement strand
CCCTGACACTGACGGCCGCCGCAACAGCCCAGACCCTCACACCCGTCGGCCGGCCTCCGCTCGCCGGCACATCCGCGCCCGCTTTCCGCAGCGCAGCCCTAAAGGCCGCCGCTCCGGACACCATTGTCCCCGCGGTTTCCGTGAGCGATTCCCTGCTGGCCCTGTATGCCACCTCGCCCGACGAGGTTTTCTCCATGCCCCTGGCTCTGCCCCCGGTGTTCTTCATGCCGGCGGTCTATGACACATACCATTTCGACGAACCCCTGGGCATCGGCGACAATGTATTCTCCGGCGACGACGCCCTGCGCTGGACCGAGGAATACAAGGTCCTGTTCACCAACATGACCACCCTGCGCCGCAACCTCTTCTTCAACCATCCCGAACTGGTGAAATACAATCTCAGCACACTGCCCGTGGCGCCGGTCCAGTATACCGCGGTAGTGAATCCCGCCGATTTCTCAATCAGCGTGGCCGAAATCTCCGCAACGCCCACGGCGCCCACCCTCGAGGCTGCCGAGGTCCAGAAACGCCACTGGATACGCACCTTCTCGGCCTCGCTCCAGTTCTCCCAGGCCTATGTGTCGCCCAACTGGTACCAGGGCGGAAACAACAACCTAAATGCCCTGGCAAACATCTACTATAACGTGAAACTCAACCAGGAATACCACCCCAACCTCCTGTTCGAGACCACGGCACAATATAAACTCGGCATCAACAACGCTCCGGACGATTCAATCCACTCATACAACGTCACCGAGGACGTGTTCCAGATCAACACCACCTTCGGTGTGAAGGCCGCCCACCGCTGGTACTATTCGTTTACCGGCCAGTTCAAGACCCAGGTAGTCAACTCATATAAGAGCAACAGCCACAACCTGCAGTCGGCATTCCTCTCTCCGGGGGAACTGACAGCGGGTCTCGGTATGACCTACAACTACGTCAATAAGCCAAAAACTTTCAATTTCGACGCATCCATCGCTCCGGTATCCTACCACATGATTACCGTGGTAAACAACGACGTCGACCCCGGTGCCTACGGAATCGACCCCGGACGCAAGACCAAGAACTCTTTCGGTTCCACAGCCGAACTGAAACTCAGATGGAGAATGTCCTACAATATCGTGTTCTCGTCGCGCGTCTTCGCCTTCACCGACTACGATTCCTTCCAGTGCGACTGGGAGAATACCCTGGCCTTCGACATCAACCGTTTCCTCACCACGCAGATTTATGTCCACGCCCGCTACGACACCAACACCCCGCGCTGTGCGGACCCCGAGTGGCACAAACTGCAGGTGAAGGAAATCTTCTCGATTGGATTCTCCTATAAGTTCGCCTCAATCTGATTTCCCGGAAGTCCGTCTACCGTGCCCATGAAAAGCCCTGTAACAGCGATTATCGTGGTTCTGACGGCCTCTCTTGCCGCCGCAGCCTCCGACCCTCTGGCCGGCCGCTGGATGGTGGGCGACGGGGGCGCCGTCCTCGACATCGTCGAGATGCCCGGCGTAGGCGGAAACCTGGAAATCCGCTGGATCGACGGCCCGGATTTCTCTATCCTCCCCGGCACCCCCATAGGCGTGGCCCGCAGTACCTCCGAGGCCGGAAAATACGACTGCCGCTTGACCACCGACCCTCGCCGCGCACGCTCGCACGCCCGCAAGGTCGATTTTGTCCTTGAACTGGACGGCAACACGGGCGATTCATTCTCAATGTCCCATTACCGCCGCGGCCGCCGCGTCACCCTGTGGCGCTGGCTGCCATATCTGTTCCGCATGAGCATCAGCAATTCCGAGGTTCCCGCGGGACTCGACGGCGCAAGGCGTGTCGATGCGCCGCCAAGTTACGTAGTGCTGTGAAACGGACTGTGCTGACAGCGGTAATAGCCTTGACGGCCCTCGCAGCGGTGGCTCAGAACCTTTCGCGGCCCGTCTCGCGGCGCCACGTGCCCCGTGTGGCCGTGCAGACCGCAATAACAAGCGACACCATTGTCCCGGCCCCGGACAGCGTGGTGGTTTCCGGCTTCGAGAAGCCCCTCCGCTCCACCCGCGAGACAATGTTCGTCACCAACAACACCGGCCGGCCACTGACGGCCCTCACCCTCTCGATTGAATATCTCGACATGCGCGGACGCCAGTTGCACCGCGCCGTCCACACCGTCGCCGAGGCAATCCCGCCCGGCGAGACACGCCGCGTCAGCGTCGATTCTTTCGACCACGACGGCCTGTTTTATTATCATCTGACGGGAAGCAACGCCCGCTCGGGACATCCAACGCCCTTCGACGTGCGTGTCACAGTGGCGAGCATTGTCTGCCCCTCGTTAAAAGACCCTGACAAGAAATGAAGATAGGAATTATAGCGGCCATGAGCAAGGAACTCGATCTGCTGCTGGCCATGATGGAAAATACCGGCAAGGTCGTGCTCAACGACATCACTTTCCACACCGGCCGGATTGCCGGGCGAGAGATAATCGCCATGCAGAGCGGCATCGGCAAGGTGAACGCCGCCGTTGCCGCCCTCACGCTGATCGACAGTTTCCACCCCGCGCTGGTGATAAATTCCGGAGTGGCAGGCGGAACAGGCTCGGTGGGCATAGGCCGCTGCGTGATTCCCTCGCGGATTTCGTATCACGACGTGTGGTGCGGTCCCGGAACGCAGCGCGGTCAGGCCGACGGCTGCCCCCTGTACTTTGAATGTCCGCTGTCGTCCGAAACCATCCGTGAGGCCGGCGCCGAAACCGGTCTGCTGGTGTCCGGCGATATCTTCGTGATGCACGCCGACGAGGTGGCCCGGATTCTCGAAATCCACCCCGACGCCGTTGCCGTCGACATGGAATCCGCCGCCATTGCCCAGGTCTGCTATATCAAGAACGTGCCATTCGTGGTGGTCCGCGTCATCAGCGACACTCCGGGCGGTTCCGACAATTTCGCCCAGTACGAGGGCTTCTGGACCGAAGCGCCCCTGAAATCGTTCGGCGTACTCACTTCCCTGCTCAGGATTCTCTGAAACGCTTCATCTCCAGGATAATATAAATATAGCGGTGAAGGATATTCCGGTAAAGCCCGGACGGCGCTATATCGCCTCGCTTGTGGCCGAGGGCGAGCACAGCCGTCAGGATTTCAAGTTCTCTATTTCGGACGCGCGCAAGATTGCACGTTCGCTGTCGGCTTTCGCCAATGCCGGCGGCGGCCGCCTGCTGATTGGCGTCAAGGACAACGGCGCCATTGCCGGCGTGCGCAACGAGGAGGACGTATATGTGGTGGAATTGGCCGCGTCGCGCTATTGCGACCCGCCCCAGGAGGTCAGTTTCGCCGCTTACAGCATCGACACGGGCATTGTGGTGATTGTGGCCACGGTCGAACCCGCCGCTGCACGCCCCGTGAGGGTGGTGGAGCAGGACGGAACGCTGCGGGCCTATTACCGGGTGGCCGACGAGAATGTCGTGGCCCATCCGCTGATGGTCCGCGCCTGGGGCGACGCGCCCGTGATGTTCTCGCTAGGCAGCGAAGCGGCCGGACTTTTAGCCCTGGTGGGCGAGTCGCCGGAAGGTATCGCACCGGCACGTGTTGCCCCGGCATTAGGCATGTCGCGTCGCCGCACCGACAGTCTGATTGTGGCGCTGGCATCGGCCGGAAGGATTGATTTCCGCTATAATGGACGCGAGTTCGTGCTGATATCCGCTTCAACGACCGCTGAATAGGGTCAAACTATTAAACGCTGATATCGGCGTAGGGATGCACGCTCGTGCATCCGTTTAACAATCACTTAGCGTGGCATTAGCGCGGCGATATATTTGCCTAGGATGTCGAATTCCAGATTGACGGTCGTTCCGGTCTCGATCTTGCAGAAATTCGTGTGTTCCAGCGTGTAGGGGATGATTGCCACGCGGAACGACCCCGGTGTGGAATCGCACACGGTCAGGCTCACGCCGTTCACCGTCACGGAGCCTTTTTCGACGGTCATGTATCCGGCGCGGCGCATGTCTTCGTCCACGGCATATTCGAATTTGAAATAGCGGCTGCCGCCCGCATCGGTGATTTCGGTGCAGCGGGCAGTGCAGTCCACATGGCCCTGCACGATATGGCCGTCGAGGCGCCCGTTCATCATCATCGAGCGTTCCAGATTCACTAGGTCGCCCGGTCGCAGATTGCCCAGATTCGAGCGGTCCAGGGTTTCGCGGATGGCAACCACCTCGTAGGTGGAATCGGGATGGATTTCGACTACGGTGAGGCACACGCCGTTGTGTGCCACCGACTGGTCCACAGACAGTTCGTCGGCAAACGACGAGCGGACGCGCAGGCGCAGATTGCCGCCTGTCATATCGGCGGCAACTACCGTGGCTGCCTCTTCAACTATTCCTGAGAACATAGTTTGAGATTGTTTGATTCGATAATGAGCGGACGGTTCACGGGCCAGCGGAGGTTGAGGCGCAGGGTATTGTCGGCGGCGTTGTAGCGCGGTTTGGCCATGCGGCCGTTCACCAGCACCTTGGCGTTGCCGTCCACCCGGTGATATATCAAGGTCAGTTCGATGGTTTCGGGTGCCTTGGGATATGTGCCGTGTGCTTCCACGGTAATCCGTCGGCCGCCGTCAGTGGCCTTGAAGGTGATGAGGCGGTGGTTGCCCTCGGCCAGCGTGCCGGTACCCGTGCGGTCGTCGTCGAACATGGTGTATTCGGACGCGAGTCCGGCCACGGGATAGTAGTTGACGGTGAGGCGGCCGGGATTGTAGTCGCCTGTGTTTTCCATCTTGTAGTCGGCCATGGGAATGAAGGCTCCGGCTCGCACGAAGACGGGAATCTTGTCGATGGGCGCGCTGACGGTGGCGGTGCTGTAGCCCGGGTAAACCTTATTGGGCGAATCCATTTCCATCCACTCGCCTGCCGGGAATGTGACGCTGCGCGAGGTGGTGCCCTCGGTCATCACAGGTGCCACCAGCACGTCGCGGCCCCACAGGAATTCATCGCTGATGCTGTCATAGCGTGCTGACGGGTCGGTGAAGTTCAGCGGACGCACCAGGGGATAGCCCTTGGTGGCGTTTTCCCAGGCCAGCGTGTAGTTGTAGGGCAGCCAGCGGTAGCGTTCCCTGACGATTTTAAGGGCCTCCCGGGCATACATCGGGTAGTGGTAGGGTTCGGCATACTGCTGGGCGTGCGTCCTCAGTACGGGCGAGAAAAGGCCCAGTTGCAGCCAGCGCAGATACAGTTCCGGAAGATAGGCGTTTCCGGGGTCGACTGCGAAACCGCCGACGTCGTGGCCCATGTAGCCCAGGCCGCTGAGACCCGAGTTGAGCATGATGCGTATCTGGGGTTCAAGGCCGCCCCACGAACGCGATACGTCGGTCGACCAGGGGAATACGCTGTAACGCTGCAAGCCCGTCGTGCCGCCGCGCATCATCAGCATCAGTCGGCGGTCCGGATAACGCTCGGCAAACATTTCGCTGATTATGCTGCTCCAGTCGTTACCGTACTGGTTGTGATACATAGGCGTGGTGAGGCCGTTGTAGTGTTTGCCCGAAAGGGGATGTACCTCGGGTTCGCCCAGGTCGCCCCACCAGCCGGTGATTCCGGTTTCCGTGAGGCTGTGGTAACGGTCGACCAGCCAGCGGCGTGTGGCGGGATTCGAGACGTCGAACATGCCGCCTTCACCTACCCAGATTTTCACCTCCTGGCTGTTGCCGAGGGTGTCAAGAAGCAACATTGAACTGTCGGTCAGTACCTTGTAGTTGTCAATTGCGCGGCCGTTGCGCAGCACGTAGGGCTGGCTGATGGCCACCAGGTTCACGCCCTTGCGCGCGAGGCGCTCGAGCATGCCTTTGGGGTCGGGCCACTGTTCGGGGTCCCAGGCCAGGCGTCCCATGTCCTGCTCCTTGCCGTACCAGTAGAGGTCCAGAACGATGCCGTCCAGTGGATAGCCGGCCTCTTTGAGCGTGTCAACGACGGCCAGGGTCTCGCGTTGGTCGTGGTAGCCGTATTTCGATGTGATATAGCCCAGTGACCAGAACGGGGGCAGCGGCTGGCGTCCCGTGAGCGACGACAGTTGCTCGGTCACGTCGGCCAGGGTCTTGTCGCCCAGGATATAGTAGTAGTCCACTGGCCGGTTGTTGTCGGTGATGTATTCGATGGAATTGTCTACAATCATCTCCGAGCGGGCATAGTCGTCGAACAGCAGGGCGAAGCCGTCGGTCGACACGAACAGCGGCATCGTGATGTTCATCTGGCTGATTCGCGGGTCGTTGCCGGTGTAACCGTAGTTCTGGCGGTTGTACATCACCAGGGTATCGCCGCGCAGATTCAGGCTGTGGCCGCGTTCGCCGGCGCCGTAGACCGAGCCGCGCGCCGTCGTGGTGAGACACAGGGCCGTGCGGCCGTTTTCCAGGCGGCGCACGCCGTCATCGCAGATTGTGCGTTCGCCCGGTGCTGTTATGGTCAGAAAGCCCGTGCGGTTGTCCAGAACGGCCGTTATGCCGGCCTCGGTGGCCAGGGTGGTGATATAGGGACCGGTATGGCCCGTCGTGGCCGTCTTTCCGGCCTGAGGCTGCAGCACCACGGCCTGCGAGGGCAGGGGATGCTGGCCGGGAAGGGCATTGGCGATTCTCAGGATATGCGGCGTCACGGCCGTTACGGTTACTTTCCGTCCGTCGGCCGTGGTGGCGCTTATTGATTCTGCGGCCTTCGCCGGCATCGCGCCGATACAGGCCATTGTGAGTGTTACGGTGGCTATGAGTGTCCTGTTCATTGTTTTGAATGAGTTTTTTGTATGTCAGGTCAGTTTTGCCGTCAGGGGTCTATGCGGAAGGTATAGGCCAGCCAGGCTATGGTGTTGTCGCCCTGTTTGCAGTAGGTGCCGGAGGGCGTGAATTTTTTCTTTCTGCTGCCTTCTGAGGCGGCCGTCGCCAGGCGCGTGAAGTTTTTGGAACCGGACAGCAGCGGTTTCCAGTGTGTTTCGATGCGGTCGAAATTGTAATTGTTCAGGTCGTCGAACAACCCTTTCAGCGCCGGAATCTTCTCCATTTCGTCGCGTTTCCACAGGCGGTTGTTCTCAAGATATTTCAGGGCGGCGGCATCGGCTGTTTTTGCGGCCGGTGCGGCAGTTGCAGGTGCAGGTTTCTGGGCAGGGGCGGGAGCGGAGGCTGCCTGGGCGGCTTGCCCGGCCGGAGCCTGCACCTCGGTGGTCTCGGTGGCTTCGGTGTTCTCGGCGCCCGTGTCGCCCTTGCCGGGGGCTGCCCACAGGCCTATGAGGATGCCTGCAACCATGGCGCAGAGCACCGCTATCAGTGCCTGTCGCGGGGTCAGGGCGCCGCGCGGAGCACCTGTGTACGACAAGTGGTTCAGTTTGCCCGCACCCTCGCTTATCTGTTCGTTGGTACTGTATCCCTCTACGGGGCACTCGGAGATGTCTCGCTTGGTATGTATCTCGAAACGGATGGGCGAGCCGAATTCCGTGCATTTCACGGGCAGTTCGAAGCGGTATATCTTCCGCTGGTCGTGGAGTTGAATCAGGGCTTGGGCGCTGGATGCCAGGTCAATGCGTCCGCGGAAGGGGCTGTAGCCCGGAGCGCTCACCTCCACGAGGGCGTTCTTGATTTCCGACAGCGCGAAGGGCGTACCGTCGGTGATTTCACGCCCGTTGACCTTGATTACGGCGTCGGTCACCGGCCGGCGTGTCGATAGCGATGTGATTTTGAACGAGGCGCGCGAGATGGTCTTGTCGCTGTCCTCGGCCTTGATGGCGGGGGTGATGATGCCTGCGCCTGTAATCTGCACGTGGCTCAAGCGGTCCTCGCAGCCGTTGCGCGTCCAGCGCACGGTAACGGTCGACCCTGGTGTCACCAGGAACGGGCGATCAAACGTCCGGCCGAAAATTGCCGGTGTGAAACCGTCGGTATCGTCCTCGGGGGGCAGCAGCGGCACGGCAACCGACGGGCGGAACGAAGAAAGCGCTTCGGCCGAACAGGGCACGTCGCGGTCGGCCGGGAGCAGCAACACGCCGGCATAGCGCGTCAGGTCGGGCTGATAGAGCATCGAGCCGTAGAAGGATTCAGGCTGCAGCCCTGTGGCGCCGCCGCAATGTATGCAGGCATAGCCGCCGTCGGGGTTCGAGGCAACCATGGCCGCGCGGCTCTCGTCAACGGGATATTCGCGCGAAAAAGTCTCGTGCAGCGCCGTCAGTTCCTCGGCCGTCACCTTCGGGTTGGAAATCATCGCTACGGTCTGGCCCACGATTTCGCCCATCTGCTCGGGGGTGATTACCAGCCGGGCCGGCACGAATATCGTTGTGGCCAGGTGGTCAAGCGGCTGCGACGGAATGGTGCGCAGGATAGTGAAAAAACTGCCTTCGTTGATATAACTCAACATGAAAAACAGGTTCTTTTCGGCCGGATTGTAGCCGACGGTCGCCAAGGCGTCGCGCAGGTCGTGGATGTGCTCCTGCACATTCTCGGCCGGATTTATGTTGCGCACGCTGCTGAAACCTCTGAGTGATTTCGAGATATATAGTTGCAGTTTGTTCATCATGCCCCGTTTTTGATAAATAATTCGAGTATCGGCACAAAGTTAACAATTATTTTTATAATTATTTGCCCGTTAGGCTAATTTTACATAACTTTGGCCCGATAAGCCCGAATAACCCCCTAAATCTCTTATATCTATGAAATTTAATGCAATCTGCGGTGCTTTCCTGGCATCAATTCCTTTCCTCTCCCTGCTGACGGCCTGCGGCTCGAAGTCCGATGACGGCGATATGAACGACATCGACTACATCGCCGTTCAGGAAGAGAAGGACGGAAACTGGAGTTTCTATGCTCCCGACGGCAAAATTCTCTATCCCGACGAATTCAAACAGAAACCTACCTGCGTTGTCGAGGGTTACTTCTCCGTCAAGGAAGGCGACGGCTACACTCTCTACAAGGCCGCTGACAAACCCGAGGTTGTCAAGGACTGCGAGGGTCTCTATGACTTGGGTTACATGGCCGAAGGGCTTATCCCCGTAACACGTCCCAAAGAACGTATCACCGTCATAAAAGGCAACGGCGAGGCCGCCTTTACACTCGAACCCGTCAAGGGCAAGGAAATCACCTCCTGCGCCCCCGCTTTCGCCGAAGGTCTGCTCTGGGTGACCGACGAGGACGGCAAGGAAGGCTACGTCGACACCAAGGGCCAGGTGGTGATTCCCCTGAAATATGAGTCCGCACGCGACTTCCACGAAGGTCTGGCAGTCGTCACAATCAAGAACAGCGACGACGAAAACGAACATCTCGTCATTGACAAGAAGGGCGAGACCGTCTTCAAGATCCGCAAGGGGTTTGAACTCAAAAAATACTTTTTTAGAAACGGCTATCTGGTGGCCAAGGATTCCAACGGCCGCATTGTTTTCCTCGACACCAAGGGTGAAATTGCCTACAAGGCTCCGGCCAAGGTCGAAACAGTCGGCGAATACAACAAAAATGTATTCGTGTTCCGCAACGAGGATGGCGAATATGGCGTCATGACCTTTGCCGGCGAGACCTTGATTCGTCCCAAATTCGAAGGTATCATGCTTGTCGGCGACAAATTCCTCTGCAACTCCGACAAGGAGGCCGTACTCCTCAGCGCTTCCGGCGACGAAGAGATGTCGTTCGACGATTTTGACCGCGGCGTGGCTTATCTCGGCCGGTTCGGTTACGTTGGCGTCGACCGCCAGACTTCGGTATTCCTCGACAAGGAAGGCAAACCCCTCCACAACGCCGAATTCAACGATATCAGCATCAACAAGTCGCACTCGTACAACGTTTCCAGCGACTTCTTCAACACCCAGGCCGTTGTCGATGCCATCGTAGACAAATTCACAGGTAAGGGTCTCGGCAAATTCGTAATCGGTGCCCATCCCTCGGCCCTCTTCTCCTCGCCCGACGAATATACATATACCTCGAATGTGCGCCTGGACGAATTCGACGTCAAGGGCTATCGTTTCAATGTGCAGTTCGGAGCCTCGTTCTCGCAGTATATGGCATATTCCAACTACCAGTTCAACGGCTGGGAATATAACTACGTCAAATCCTGGAATCCCGAATCCGAACTGTCCTTCCTCGCAGCAGAAATCCGCACCAACACCAAATGGGGTAACGACGGCTCGAAGGCTATCGTCAAGGCCTTCCGCGACAAGGGATTCGCACTCAAAGGCGAGACCAAGGAATCCGTATCCGCCTATAAGGCTCTCCTCACCAAGGGCAATGTATATATCTTTGTCTCCAGCGAAAAGGACGGCTCCAATGGTTACGTATATATGGGTAACGCCACCGAACAGAACGTCAGCGAACTCTCGAACGCGATTAAAAGTGCCAATGAATAACCACGGGTTGAGGAATAAAACCACGCCTGCGTAAGTTTCAGAAACTGCCGGTGATAAAAACCGCAAGTAACGTCTACCTTTTGACAGCATGATACAAAAAGTCGCGGCTGACAAAGTGTCGGTCCGCGACTTTTTGGCATGATATTTGTTTATATTTCAAATATATTATTCATAAAAGCAACATACATCAGAAATGGAAAAAATTCAACCCGGAAAGTATGTCGAAATGACCTACGACCTCTATAAAGTGAACCCCGACGGCAGTGAAGAACTCTTCCATCAGGTCGACGCCGAAAACCCCGAAGCCGTGATCTACGGTATCACCCCGGGCATGGTCGTGCCCCTCGAAAAGGCCCTCGAAGGCATGGAGCCCGGCTCCGAATTCGACGTCACCGCAACGGCCGATGAAGCCTACGGCCACCGCAGCGACGAGTATCTCGTGACCCTCGAAAAGGATGTATTCATGGTCGACGGCGAATTCGACCCCGAAATGGTAAAGGAAGGTGCCGAACTCCCCATGATGACCGCCGACGGTTTCCGTATCAACGGCGTTGTCAAGAAAGTCGGTGACAAGGAAGTTGTGATGGACTTCAACCATCCCCTGGCCGACGCCACCGTCCGCCTCAAAGGTAAGGTGACCGTGGTCCGCGACGCCACCCCCGACGAAATCAAATTCACCACCGGCGAAGGCTGTGGCTGCGGTTCCTGCGGCTGTGACAGCGGCTGTAATGAGGGTGGTTGCAACGACAGCACCTGCGGCTGCGACCACAAAGGCTGTCACTGATACCGACAAATCCCTATAACGACAGAGACCGGACCATGCGGCCCGGTCTCTTATTGTGTATGCCTGAACGATTCCTTTATTTCAGTACGACGATTTCTGCGGGGGGGGTATGGCCGAAATCGGCGCCGTCGCGCAGGATGAGCGTCGCCTTGTAGACGCCGTCGGCCACGGGATTGCCGCTGTTGTCGCTCAGGTCCCATTTGTAGGGCAGCATGGGATTCTCGACCGTGCGCACGGTGTTGCCGGCATTGTCGGCGATAATCAGGCGCGACTGTTCGGGCGACGAATACCCGGCCAGGTCAATGGTGGCCTCGGTGCGCGCCGAGTTTTCGGCAACTTCCAGATGACCTTTGATATTGCGTGTCACGACGTTGAAATCCACAGTTGCCGTGGCCGGCATATCGGCATTGTTCACGGCTATGAGGCGTGCGGTATGGACGCCTTCTGCCAGTCCGTCGACGGGGAGCGTCAGCACCATCATGCCGTCTTCATTGCGGCGGATATAGCGTTGCAGGTTCTCGAAGCGGCGCGAATCGTCGATGGTAACCGATGTGCCCGAGGCTACGCCATCGGTCGACATGCGCAGTCCGCATTCGCCGGCATCTATCACGGCCACGAGGTCGACGGATGCTTCCACTTCACCCCCGGCCACGAAATCCGGTGCGCCGGCCGCAAAACTCTCGATGGTCGGTGCGGCGAATTCCCCTGGTTCTGTTCCGGCCACATAGTCCTCGACGGTCACTTTTTCCAGCGAGCCGAGTGCGCGCAGCCCTGTGACGGTGTCGACAGCGGAAACGATGAGGCGGTTTTCGCCGAAAGTTGTGGGCACGGGGCTGACGAGGGCCACCTCAAAGCGGCCGTTCACGGCGAAACCGTCGGCACGGGCCGCGATTCCGTTCTGCGTCTCGACGTCGCGTGGCTTGAAATTATTCTCGCCGGCGGTGTTGACGGCGGTCTGTGTCACCGGCGGGGCGGCGAGAGTCAGGGTCACGGGACCGTTGAAAGATTCGATTATTTTACCGTCGGCGTCGGTCACGCTGCCGCTGATGGTCATCGGCTTGAGCGGCTGAATGGCTGTGGTTGCGGCAGCCGGGGCTTCGACGCTGATGCGGTATGACGGCGTGCGTGCCGGCAGCGCCGGGTCGCCGGCAAGGTTGTAGTTCATCACGTTCAGAAGGGCGTTCGAGGCCGACGCTCCGCCCGCGTTCTGGTTGTCGATGACGATGCGGCGCGATTCCATGTAGATGTCGCCGAAGGTGGCGTTCATGCCCGCTTTCGAGTAGGCATGTACAGCCGAGAGACAACTCCACTGGTTGTAGGAGATATAGACGCTGCGGCACGCGCCGATTCCGGCAACAATGCCGCCCTCGGGCTGCAGAAGCATGGTCTCGACGAGGCCGCTCTGGTTGCGGTCGAAGGCATATTGGTCGCAACTCGAGAATATGGCTAAGGGATAAACGGTGTTGGCAGTGCCGGAGGCCGTGCGGATGTCCCACAGACCGCTGTTGCCTATTGAAGTGCTGTTGCCGTGGCCGCAGTACACGAACATTCCCAGCCCGTTGAGGATTTCGTCCGTAATCAGTTTGTGAATCCTTTCGGTGTTGCGGTCAGTTGCCGGAATCAGCAGCGACGAGTGTGCGCGCACGGGCAGGCCGCCTTTCAGGTTGGTGCTGAACCGCGTGGCGCATTGCTCGGCATGGTCTAGATGGGTGTAAGCGTCGCCGGCATCGCTGATGAACAGCGAGCGGAAAGTCTCGGCTCCGGCGGCCGTGTTGGCAAGATGGCGTCCGGCCTTGGTCACGTAGGCCTCGGCCTGTCCGACGTTCAGTGCCGGCACGCGGCCCACCGCGAGATGGGTCATCTCGCGGATTATGTTGCTGTGCGCATACTGGTCGCTGAGCATGCCGAAGAAGTTGTCCGACGCGTAGTTGCTGATAGTGTTGCGCATCTGATACATGTCGTTGTTCTCGTAGCACAGCAGGCGGTCGGCCTGCGGCACCTGGATGCAGCGGTTGTCGTAGTTCACGGGACCCATCAGCAGCAGATAGCGCATCTTCTGCGGATTGCGGTCGTAGAGCATCTTCAAGAAACGGCGATAGGCCATGGCATCGCGTGTGCCAGACGAAAATTCGTTGAAAATCAGGTTGTGGTCCACCACGGCCACATCCATGTCCTGATATTGCTTGTGCAGGGCGGCCAGGCGCTGCGACACACCGGTATATTCGGGTGTGGTGATGATGACCATGTCGGGTACGGACATCGAGTGGAGATCCTGGTTGGCCACATCGCCTTCCACGGCGGGGGTGGGGTAGGAGGCCGCGGGATTGAAGGCCAGGGTGCGCATTGTGGGGCGTGAGGTGACGAAGGTAATGCTATGGGCCTCCGGGTCGTAGGTGCCGCTTATGGCGCGGATGTCGGCCGAATTTTCGATGTCCCACAGAACCACGTCTCTCTCATTTTCGACATCGGGGAACACAATCCGCTGCCCGCTGCTGTTCTCGCCCTCGCCGTGCAGCATCACCAGGCAGGGGTCGGCGGCATCCAGGCGGTTGGCGCGGGGATAGCGCAGCATGGTGCGGTTCACGGCACAGATGCGGTAGTCGTCGCCAGCGGGTATGGCAACGTCGAATACTGTGGGAATCTCGGCGGCGGAGCCTTCCGGCGCCTTGAAGTTGATATAGCCGCGTGCCTCGTAGTACGCGGTGAATTCGCTGCCGTTCAGGGCATAGGCCTGTATGTTGGAGGAGATGAGCGTGTCTACTGCGCTTGTCGTGGAAACGTGCAGACGGCGCGCCGTCGACGACGATATGCCGAACTGGTAGGTCCATGAGCCTTCCGTGCGCAGGTTGGTGGGCTGGAAATTCTTGATTGTCACCGGGAACGAGGCGGTCGTGCCGGGCTGATACTGCTTGCCCAGGAAGCCTGCGCCGCCGTTGATGGGGTTGTATAGTTCGTCCTCGACAATCTCGATGTGGATATGCGAGGTGGTTATGGCTTTCGTGGAGGCGGGCGGAACGCTCGTCGTGCCGTTTATGGGGAAGGTGCCGCGGCTGTCGCTCAGCATGTAGCACGACTTCGTGTCATACAGATTGCGGTGAACTGTGATGCTCCGGTCGTCGCCCAGGGTATTTTTGGCCGTGGCGCGGGCGTCGCCCTGTCCGTAGAACAGGATGCGACCGTCCGCGGTGTGCATGGTCGGTGCCGGGACCATGTCGTCCGGGTCGTCATCGCGGAAACCGTAGTCGGCGAACTGTGTGCTGCCGTAGCCGTAGACCTGGACCTTGGAGGGTTCCGAGAAGCCCATTTCGCGCAGTTGGTCGTAAGTTATCTGGTATATGCCTTCCGCTGTGGTGGAGATTTTCACCCATTTTCCGGACGCGAGGAGCGATGATGATGAATAGATGCTGCTGTCAAACGCCGTGACGGCCTCGCAGGCAGTCACGGCCAGTGCCATCGCAAGAATTATTTTTAGTTTCGTTACCATAGGTGAGACTGAGGAGGCTTATGGTGGGGGATTGTGAAATGATGGTATATGCTATTTGATGTTGAATTGCAGGATTGGTTCGCCGCCGAGACTGACAACGAAATGCGTGTCAATCTTCGGCCTGTACGGCGGCAACGGCGCCGGCAGCACCAGCATGTCGCCGGTCTTGAAGGTGCTGTGCCGCGAAAGGACGGCCAGAACTTCGCTCCATTGCTCCGGCTGCGGCACGAATGTCAGCGCTCCCTGTGGCGTCTCCGTTGTCACGGGGCCGTCGGGAAGCGGCAGCCAGGTCCCCTGAACCAGGGCGTCGTCGGCCATATCGGGGTCTGCTTCGGCATTCTCGCCCACGGGTCGCGTGTAGTTGACGATACTCCACGCGCCGATATAGCGCATGGCAAACTGCGGCGCGATGCACTTGCCCAGGCGGTCGATGCGCAGCGCCGGCCGCAGCGAACACTCAACCTCGAAATCCTCCGGCAGGAACAGCGGGCGCCGGTCGGGCCTCAGGCACGAGTCGGCCATCAGGGCCGGACGGCTTCCGTATCTGTCGAGGCGTAAGATTTTCATTGTTGCGGCAGGTTGGCCAGTCTGTTGTACATCACCGCCAGATGGGAATAAATCGAGGTATTGGTCACCACTACTCCCTGGCTCACCCTGATTCGGGTAGGGGTGAAGTTCCACAAGGCCTTTACCCCGGCGCTCACCAGGGCGTCGGCCGTGGTCTGGGCACTTTCAACGGGAACGGCCACGATTCCGATGCGGATGCGGTGCTTGCGCACCAGCGAGGGGAGCGCCGATGGGGCATAGACGGGAATCGAGGCGATTGTTGTGCCGATTATTTCGGGATTGGTGTCAATGCCGGCCACTATGTTCAGGCCGTAGCGTTGCAGACCCGAATCCTGCATCAGGGCGGCACCCAGCGACCCGGCGCCGACAATCACGGCTGCGTGCCGCGTAGTGAAGCCCAGGAACGAGCGAAGCGCCTTTTCCAGCGACTCCACTTCATAGCCTATGCGCGTCTTGCCCTTGATGTTGATGTACGAAAGGTCTTTGGCTATCTGCGAGGCATCGACATGCAGTTCCTCGGAGATGCGCGTTGACGACACATGCTCCACGTTTTCGCCGCGCAGCATCGTCACGTAGGCCAGATACCACGGCAGCCGCCTGAGCGTGGGCTCGGGCAGCAGGTCCTGTGCTTTGGCGTTTCGGCTGCTTGTTGTACTCATTGAGAACCTTCCGGAATATAGGATTTGCAGGTGCAAAGTTACGGATTTTCGGCCAATAACCCAACACCGGCGAGTGTTAAATCTGAACCCGCGCCAGCGGATTGGCGTGCGGCGGTCATTGGGCCGCCACGGCTATGCGCCGCGAGGCTGTCTCGTAGTTGGCGTTGTCGGTCGATATGGACGCGCGGTAGATGTAGATTCCGCGGTTCACGCGGCGCCCGGCGCTGTCGGTGAGGTCCCAGGTCACGGGGGCCGAGGTGTTCATGTCACTCATGCCCTTGGACGAGCCGGTCCACAGCGCGTGGCCCAGCAGGTCGAAGACCGTAACGGTCACTTCCACGATGTTTTCGGGCCTGTCGTGGCGCACGTAGAAATTCGCTGCCGTCGTGGCCGGATTGGCGTCGGAATATACGGCGAATATCTGCGGCCGCAGGTTGTCGTCGACAAAGCAGTCCAGATCGGCAGTGGCCGCGTTGCCCGAGGTGTCGAACACACGCAGGCGCATGCTGTGCGAGCCTTCAGTGAGGTTTTCAAGTTGATAGGCGATGCTGCCCGAGGCCGAGCCGTCGGCTGCCGGCGTGTAGTAGGCCGCCAGGTCGGTATAGGTGCGTGTTCCGTCGACAATCAGCGTCATCTGCTGGCCGATGCCCGAGGCCGACAGGTTGATGCCCACGTTGTCCGAAACCGTTGCCAGTACCACGGGCGAGGAATTGACGCCGTCGCCGGATATGAAGTCCTTGTGGTTCAGCACGAACGTCTCAATCCGCGGCGCGATGGTGTCGGGCGCGGCGGGTTCCTCGAAGCCGTAGACATAGAATCTCCTCTCGACGCCGATGGCCTCGGCATCGGAATTGTCGGCTGCGGCATAGAGCGACATGGTGCCCTGGCGGAAATTGTCGGCCACGGTCGATGGCATCGCTGCGCGCAGGGTGAATTTGCCGCCTTCCACGCGTGCCGATCCGGCAAACAGTTTGTCGCCGTGCGTGTCGAATGTCTCGATGCTGCCGTCGCCGTTTCCGTTGGTCACGCGGCTCATCAGGGCGTCGTAGATTTCCACGTTGACGGTGCCGTTGAAGTCCTCGATCGGCGTGCCGTCGGGCGTCACTATCCGGCCTGTGATTTCGGTATTGGACAGGGCCGCGATTGTCACCTCGTTCTCCGGACGGGGGGCCAGACCGTTGATGGCGGTAACCTCCACCACGTTCGACGGCGAGGTGACGGCAAGCGCCGGGTCGCCCATGAACACGAAGCGCAGGCGGTTGTCGTTCGAGCGGTGTTCGCCCTTTGAATTCAGGATGTCGTTTTTCGAGCGGCGATATACCTCACCAGGCGTCAGCAGGCATCCGTTCTCGTCGCGCGCAAGTGTGGCGCGCCCCAGGGCTTCCAGATAGTAGCCGTTGTCCGATATATATACCGGCCTGGTGGCGCTGATCATGCCTATCACGCCGCCATAGCGCTCCTTGAACATGATTTCGCCGCCGCTGGTCGTGGGCGAGTCCCAGCGCAGGAAATCGCAGGTCGACGCCACAAGGAACGGCAGGTTGCGCAGGTACAGGTTGTTGAGGTCCGTGTAGGTCAACTGCCCGTCGCCCGTCCACGAATGGTTGTTGGCGTGGCCCGTGAAGAACCACCAGGCCACTCCCTGGTCCAGCAGCCCGAACATCTCGCGCCGCGCCTGGGGATATTCGCCGCCGCTGCGTATGTAGGCGTCCAGATAGATTTTCTCGAAGATATGCTGCTGGCCTTCGGTGGCCATGAAGTTTTTAATCATGCTCTCGGCCTGGCGCAGGTGCACGCCGCGGTCCTCGTCGTCGGCCAGCACCATGACGCGGTTTTTCCACCACGACCGTTTCGACGAGTTGACGTACTGGTACATCTTGTCCACAATCGATGCGCCGTCGTTTTCTGACATCATCGGGATGCGGCCCACGGCTATGGTCAGATCGTCCAGGCCCGGGTCGCGGCCCGAGCCGTCGCCCAGCATGGCAAAGAAATCGTCGGTGGTGTAGCCGTCATAATCGTTCATCGAATGGCGGGCGGTGCGGTTCACCCACACCGGCAGGGTGG
>ERZ836877.3442-NODE-3442-length-17930-cov-5.219469_pt1 | contig 17930 bp, 16 predicted proteins | sample MGYA00519469_ERZ836877 | MGnify/ENA primary metagenome ERZ836877 (study PRJEB31850, sample SAMEA3708809) | human gut metagenome | biome: human gut; feature: human-associated habitat; material: faeces | place: China | collected 2014 ... | reverse complement strand
CTGGAACAGGAAGCAGGCCAGTAATCAGAAAAACAAAGAATGAGCCAGTAGTCGGAAGGAATTTTTACCATAGGGCATGACCCTGTAACGGAGCATAGCTGACACTCTGGTTATGGGCAGGCAGGACGAAGGAAGTTAAGACCTCTGGAGACAGAGATGATCCTGGTGGATATAGGAGGTTAGCTTCCATAGCGGGAAGGGTATACGCAAGGTCAGTAAAGCGAAAATCAATGACGTTTTATTTCGTATACCATTCAACCGATATTTCAGTACCTGATACATCGAAATGCTCATAGTTGCGGCTTATTCACTTGGATATGAAAGGTTGAAAAACCCTGAATTTTCAATAAAAAACACTTGATTATATGAGGAGGCAGCTATGGGGAAAATAGATGTAAAAGCACTAATAGCGGAAATGAAAGAAGATCTGAAAACGAATCCGGAACTCTATACTATGCCGGAAGAGTGGGATAAAGACTTTGAAACCGTATATGAAAGAGTTGCAGCTGCAAAATATTCTTGGAGAAAATTATTTCAGGAAACATAAGGGTAAGAAATTCAATTTGAGTTAAAAATCGGGAAACCATAAGTGCAAAACCTATGGTTTCCCGATTCTCTTAAATGCGGATGTACCCGAAAGGAACTTGGCAAGTAGTTGTCAGAATTGTTTCCAGTGAACGTGGCTCTTCGTTTTTTTTCGGCTGAAAAAAAACTTCGTCAGCGGTAAGATCATCGGTTGTCACTTTGCGCAAACTTCTTAAACGCAGCCAGATCCGATAACGCTCGCCGACAAAAACTTTAGGGACGGGAACAGAATCAGAATCAGAACCTGACAGCCGAAACTCTTCGAGAAGAGAATCATAATTTAACAGATTGAATTTCTCAGGCCGGCATAAAAATTTATCGAACTCAGCGATGTAAGCGACCTTCGTTCCGTGGGAAATTAAAAATGGGACAGTTCCATTTTCAGCAAGCAGTGTTCGCAGACGTTCTTCTTTAGCTGGCGCAAATCCCGTTCCGGCCGCTGGGCCATTCAAACCAAATACGGCATATCCCAATTTCTCGATGACTGCAAGATAGAGACTGAAAATTTCGTCCGGAATATACTCCCTTCCTCCGTAACGGAAATTCTTCCATCGCATCCACAGCGCATTGAAAGTATCATCCGGAGAAGCAATTTTAATGTTGCTCGTCCGTTTTTCCAGAAGCTTTTTTGCTGCATCCACGTTCAGAAAGTCTCGCTTCAGTTTAAGGTATAAATCCTGATCGGTTGCCAGCATGTAAACCTCCAGCAGGTCTGTGATCGCAGCTGTCTTCGTGATGCCAAGTTGCTTTACAAACTGATCAAAAATCAGCAGCGTAGTTGGATTGCCAGTGATGCTCAGATACCCTTCTTTTGACATAGAATCTCCTTTCAAATGGTTAATAAAATTAGTACCATGATCATTAACGTTAATGACCTTACCGACATATTACAACTTCGAACGGGAAAAGTCAAGCCCAAAAGTACCAAATTCAATTAAAAATAACGAACATACCTTGGAAAAAATATAAAGTACGTATAATTCTACTTATACGTACTGTTAAAACGTGCAAAATAACGATTTCTAAAAAAAAAAATGAAAATACGCAATTTTTATTGATAAAATACGCACTACTTGATATTCTGAAAAAATACGAAGAGAAAGGTAATTTTCATATGGCGAATAAAAAGACCAGGGCACTAACGCAGGAAGAGTATAAAAGTATAATTGAAACGATGAAAACTGGTTTTTCCGGATGCAGAAAGAATGAACGGATAGCGACCGCGTTGGTTCTGGAAGCAAATCTCGGACTCAGGATCAGTGATGTTTTGCAGCTGCATTTGTCAGATGTTATAAAAGATGGGAACAGATACCGGTTGGATATTACGGAACAAAAGACAGGGAAGAAAAGAACATTCACCGTTCCGGTAGAAATCTACGCATATATACAAAGCTACTGTCTGGAAAAAGGGATCAAGCCTGGAGACCTTATCTTCCCTATTCATGAGCGAGTTGTTCAGAAACAACTCAAGACCGTATGCGACTACCTTGGATATGAGGGGATCAGTACGCATAGCTTCCGGAAGTTTTTTGCAACAGAAATCTATTTGAATAATGATTACAATATTATTCTTGTCCAGAAGTTACTGCAGCACAGTACACCTGCAGTTACGCAGAAATATATAGGAATTTCATCAAAACAGGTAGAGGATGCATTGAGCAAGCATATTAACCTGCTGTAATGAAATACGAAAAAGATCTTATATATGGTAGTAAATAATATACCATATATAAGAAGTTAAATAAAATCCATCTTAGCATCAAACATATGCATTTCATCGTCCGGAGAGATTTTTTAATTTATATGCTTGATGTTAAGATGGATTTCACAGAGGGGTGGAGGTGTAACCTCCACGATGCGTAATTGCCGGTTTATGTTCCTTATTGTTACTAAATCCTATTCTAATCCTAATAATTTCCTTAAAGCTGCAGGCATTTCTGATTTTAAATCGACCTCTTCGTACCCAAGGATTGCAATAAATTCATCGTACCTTATACCAAGATTTGGCATTGATATGATGAGTTCTGGAATAAAACAATCCTTTGTCATTATGCAGCCTTCATGGAGTTCGTAATTTTTGTTGATTGAAAAAGTTTCATTCTCGAAATTCCAAGTGAAAGAATTTCTGTCCCGAAATTGTTCGGGAATAAAACTGTTAAATGCGATTTTCTTCAAATCTTGACTGCATTCAGTTCCCTGTTGGCCTGGTGTCATAATGCAGATCATATTATTTTTAAAATCAAGTGCTATACTCTTCATGTTGCTGCTCCTTTAAAATTTTTCATCTGAATCATTGAGTGAAAAATATGCTTCAAAGGTACAATCCAGTACTTTTGCTATCTCCACAAGTTCCTTTTCGCTAAAGTTATCACGCTTTAATTTATTATATAAATTGCTGGTACTACAATTCAATTGATCTGCCAACCACGCTTTGCTTTTATCTCTTTTTGCTAATACTAACCTGATTTTTTCTGACATCATAGCTTTTATTCTCCTTTATATAATGGTATCACAACTATTTTATAATGGTTTTATACCATTATAAAACCATTATTTTTTATTATTTTTCTTTTCCTGTTTTTTTCTGTAGATATCAAGTATTTCTGATGCTACTTCTATTGCTGATAGATCAATCTTATATTCTCTGCAAAACGATTCAATAGCTTTATCAATCAATTCTGAAAAATTTCCTCTTGTATATTCAGCTGCAATGATACGCAATTTCTCGTATATTTCAGGATTCATCGTCAGAGTAAATTGAGCATTTTTCAGTCCGACTTTTCTGGGACGGCCGCCTAAATTTTTCTTTTCGTTTTCAGTGCCCTTTGTTGATGATGGCTTTTTATTTTCTTGTGGTGCGGTAATCTTTTCTTTTATTTCCTGCTCCATTTCTGTAGTTGTTGGCGAGGAAAAGAATCCCGCAGCTAAATCAGTATCTTTTGGGAATTTATTTCTTGACATTATATAGTCCTTTCACGATATTTCGGAGTATAATAATGGTATAAAACCATTATTATACTATTACAAATCACTTATAAGTTCTTTAGTAAATGCAAGATAATCTTTAACAGCGGAACATGAAGCATCCCATTCAAGAATAGGTTTTTGCTGACTTTGCGCTTCTTTTATTTTTACAGTTTCCCTGATCTTGCTGGTGAAAACTTTTGTATTTAACTTAACGGACATTTTTTCTAATCCGCTTAATACTGCATTATTGATATTTGCCCTTGAATTGTACTTGATTAAGAGAATACCGGTAAGCTCAAGGGCTTTGTTGGAGTGTTTGCGTACACTTTGAATGGTGTTAGATAACTGATCCAATCCAATCATGGCAAGATAACTACATTCTGTAGGTATTATTATGTTTGTGCTGGCTGTAAGACTCATAATATTTAAAAGTCCGAGTGACGGTGGCGTATCAATCAATATCACATCATATTTCGCATTTTCAATGCGTTCTTTTAGAAAATATTCTCTGCCAAGTTGATTGAATTCGGTGTCGGCATAGGCAAGTAAAAGAGAACCGGCAATGATATCATAATATTTGGTCTTTATAATACATTCCTCAAGCGCACTTTCATCTTTAAGTAAAGTGTAAAGGTTATGCTCCTGACATTCCATAAGATTTACACCCGATACCGTGGTAAGGTTACACTGTGGGTCAGTATCAATGCATAGTACCCGTTTACCATATTCTCTGCTCAATATTTCACCTAACATTTGTACTGTGGTAGTTTTTCCACAGCCCCCTTTTGTAATGTTTACGGAAATAATTTCCAAAATATTCACCTCCATAAAGTAATGGTATAATAACATTATAAAACCATTATTATAACCTTATAATAACAGTATTATAATGGTTTTTTACCTTTTTAATACTGTTATTATATCACTCGTTTTGAATAATAACAAGTTATAAATTGTAAAAATACAACTTTAAAGTGATAATTTGTTCTTGAATTTAAAGTGGAAATTTAGTAGAATGGAAAATGGAAAGGCTGAGAGCACAAAAAAAAGAAGCTATTGGCGTAGCTTCTTTTTTTATAATTTGTTTGATGTCAGCTTTGCTAAGAGAATTGGCGTTCTCTTGAAGACTCAACCACGAATCATAAAGCTGTTGCAGAATGGAATTATGTGCTGCATGTTCTATATCTGCATGTTTTACATCTGCATGTTCTTATTATAGGGATTTTTTGTAGTAGTGTCAACCTACGAAATATAGGAAATACAAGGGGTTCAAGCTCAAACAAGGCGTTCTCCCCTAGGGAATATGCAGTATGTATGTGATGGTGGTAGTCATATATATACTTTTTTTATGCCAATCCGGCTCCTAGGAAATAGGAGAGTGCGTTATATCGGCTAACACTAATTCGCTTGTATAATCGCTATCTGCAAAACCTGTAGGCAGTATAAATATAGACGGGAGTGTTGCGAGCTTAATGAATAAATCGCAGGGTTACATTCCACAACCAAGTTTCCATGGAATGTATGACCAAAGGGGAAAAAAGCCGTTTCAAATCCTCATTGTGGCAGGGATGTCACACCCGAACAGAAAGGGAAGCCTAAAGGCTGAAATTCAGTCCAAGGTTAAAGAGTTAAGGCGGGGGCGCACAGTTGCAGTGTAAAGCTGCAGGCTACCTCTGGGACAAGTTAGTGTTCGTCCGGAGGGATACACGTAACGGTTAGAAATGACCGGTAGTTGGAATAATTATTGGAGCTGCGGGAACTATGAAAGCGTGGTGGTATATCTACGGATAGCCACAGTCTGGAAACAGAAATACGGATACCTCATGAAAAAGGGATTGTAGTATTTGGTTGCACTTATCTGCGGATATTTTGCAGGAAAAGTGCGCCCAAAAGCCGTTTTCCTAATCCCCTAAGATTGTACTGGGGATCTTGGCAAAAGCAAGACTTTTCTTGAAAATATACGTAAAATAAGGCTTTCAGTCATTAGTAATATGGTGTCATCTTATGGATCGTCGATTTGTCAATGATGGAATATTGTTTAATCAGCTTTTATAGTTGTATAATAGTATTATAATGGTTTAATACCATTATAATAGTGGTATAATACCATTGTAAATTACATCTTGTTGTTATTATGTAAGAGTTAAAAATTTACGTTCTACATTTCCATTATCGATACAATGACTTGTTGATTGGTTGATTGCAAATTTGTAGTATATATTTCTTTTAATGTATGGTAGTAAATTTAATACCATACATTAAATCCTGTGACAACAGACTATCATATGTTTAGGGTGTTGTGCTTCTACAACCGCGTAATTTGGTTTTAGGATCAATTTTCTATTTAACAGCTTAGATTTCCACATGCGATGCATAAAAATCCGTTTTACGCGCAAATTACGCGGTTATTCTGTGCGGTACAATAAAAAGGGGACTGGTTTATGATTTCCAGTTCCCTTTTTATCAATGATAGTTCATGTTTATATGGAATTTTAACGCCTCGATGCTTTTTCCTTTTTTGATATACTCATAATTGACTTCGTAGTTTGTAGTTCTTTCTATTTCACGAATGGCAACCTCAATCACTCTTGACTTTAGCTGGCTAAAGCGTTCATATTTATCTTCGCAGTCACAAGCCTGTCTGATCTGCTTAATTGTAAGTACCAGATTAATCCCAGCCTTTGGCAATACACGCACCATTTTTTCTTTTTGCAGTAGCTCATAAATCCGGATCGCATAAACAGACTTCATTGCAAGAACTTCTTCAAGCTGATATTGCGTGTAGTGGTCTTGCAGATTGAGCAAGAAAGGCTTTAACAGAGGATTAATCTTTATTGCCAGACCGATACCTTTCTCATATGCACAAGCTGATACCCATTGGATTTTGATGAATCTTCCTTTTATTGGATCTTTGATTGCTACATGATTTTTGAGGATATCGTCTGTGATCTCATCAATATCTCTGTAGATATTTGCGGAGCTGATCTTTAACAGCTTTGCCAAATCGGGAATAGATATTAGGTATGATTTTAAATCATCATCTTCCGGTTTGATTTGCATAATGAGTGATCGCATTATTTTCGCCGAGTTTAATTTTAAATTTTGTTTTCCCTCTAGTAGTTCATTTGCCTGGACAACGAATTGATCTGTTTTCGTTGAAAGATCGAAACAAAGTTGTCCGTCTAATTCCATTTTAGTACCCATTTGTATCCTTTCCAACCCATTATAATTATAACTATAGCATTTTTGCCACTGTTTTGCAATAACGTGGTTTATTTATTTTAGAACTATCAAAACGTGGTCGATAATGTGCATTTTCTAATTTTCTGACAACTATCAAAACGTGGTTTTTAGACTATCGAAACGTGGTTCTTTGACTATCAAAACGTGGCCGATAAGCTGTCAAAACGTGGTTTTTAGACTTGAAAAAGCCTTTAAAATAAGGGATTTCCAGCTCTCTAAGTAGTAAGTAATAAGTAAATAATAAAAGTAATGATCTATATCATATCCAGCGGATAACAAAAAAACTATCAAAACGTGGTTTTTACATCGTCGTTACTGTTTTGTCAATAAAAGGTTATGTTTCTGTAGATTCTTACTGTTACGCTGTCTGTAACACTTTACAGTTGATGTATGCTGAATCTATGGATATTACCTTTAATTTTGTACCATGCATCACATCTACCTCATAGAAAAATTGTTCTTCATTCACGTTTCCCTGATAAATACATTTGGTTCCGGCTGGAACATAAATTCTTAGCTTTATCTTAGAGTTGATTTCATGGCCTTTTACAAGGCTTGTGGCCAGGAACCCTTTTTCATATAAATCACAATCAGATATGGACATTGCATTTTTTTTCATGAGCTGATACACGGAATCGGAAACGCCGCGATACAGGATCAGATCTTTGTCCGTTCTGTTATTTGCTACCATATGTGCGATCTGCAGATCAATTTTATCCGGATAATTCTGCCGGAATCGGTCATTAATGGATTCTCCGGAATGTGCCAGGCAATATTCCAAGGAATAGTGGGTTGCATCAAGCATCCGTGGTGGTTCCGGGTTGATATGTTCATGGGCAAATGCTATCGCGTGATCCGAATCCGTGGCCATGGCATCCCAGCTGGATCCGGTATGATGTAATAGGTCTTTGATCCGGTAATAGAGTATTGGTTTCATAAGGGTTCTCCTTTCGTTAATCTTTGTAGCAGTTTAATTTATTACATTCCAAGTATTTTCCTTTGAAGTAGATAATCATTTTGTTTTGCGCCGGTAAGTCCCCGAAATATTCCGGAGGAAAGACTTTTTCCGTGGCTTCCTGAATGGATCGGCCAGTGGAGTCATTTTTCGATGTTGTTTCTGAATTGCTGATTTTTAACACTTTCTTTATACCAAAAGTATCGGAAAAGGTCTTTGAAGAATTAATGTCATTGCTTCCAAGGATGATCTGGTAGTTGCAGTTTCCAAGGATGGATCTGGCACCGGTTTGCTGGAACCGGTACTCCAACTGGCTTAGGTTTTGCTGGAGCAACATACAGATCACGGACTTGGATCGCAGCGTGGATAAATTCGTGTTAATCAGTTGGTATGAAAAGGTCAGCTGTGGAAACTCATCTAAAAGCATGAGGATCGGGATCGGCCGGTTTTTAATACCCGTTGAACTATCTGGCCTTTTGGTGCAAGCGGTACTTAAAGTCTGGATAAGCAGCGTAAATAACGGGGCGTACGCCTCCAGATGCTCTTGGCTGATTTGCAAGTAAACATCAAAGCCGTTTTCTAATGTTTGCAAAGAGAGAGAATGTTTGCTTTTGGAAAGCAGAACATCCAATACCGGATTGGAAAAATGTACAAGAGCTGTAGTCAAGGCGTCATATGCGGAACTGACATTTTTTTCATTGTTCCCGTAAAATGAAGAAAGCAGCTCTTTCGCCGGTTCACAATTACTATCAATGGCTTTAGTAACCCAGTCGAAGACATTACCCTGCAAAATGGCATGGATAACATCCGGAAAACTCGCCTGCGGATTCGTATAGAGAATTAGGTGGGTAATCCCTTGAAACAGTTTCCTTCCGCGTGTGGAAAAGTAGTTATTGGCGGATTCACCCTCGTCTGCAATCAAAACGGTGGCCATGGATTCGAGATAAAGTTTTTGATCGGTGATATCCATATTTGTAAGATCCGAAAATGGATCAAATCGGACACTATCTTGAAGTGCGGTTGGAGAATCGGGGCAGAATCTCACAATTTTTCGGTCAGTATGTTTGCAAACGTAAGAATATAGATCACCCTTGATATCCACGGCAAGCACAGAGCCTTGAAAGGTTATTGCATTGATAATGGCAAGGCCTGCAGATTTTCCTGATCCTGGGGGACCGAAAACAGCGATATTACATTCAGATGCCGTAGGTATTTGGATGAGCTTTCCATTGCTTGCACCGAACACAATTCCTTTTGCTGCACGCCAGTTCATTTTTTTAAAGTCGGAAGTATCAAGTTTGTGTGGCTCCGCATCCTGAAAATATTCTAAAAGTTCAGCGTAGCTTCGCTTGTATTTTCCGTGATCTTTTGGGAAAGATCTGCCGGTTTTGTAGGTGTATTTTTTATTTCTGCAGATCGTGAAGACAATGGAAAACCAAAAGACAAATAGAACCATAGGAAGTACCAGCTGGAACGTATGGTAAAAGGAACTTTCTGGTATGAGTTTCAGGTAATTACACAGAAACAAAAAAAGCGGTTTCCTGGCTGCCAGAAGTCCGACAGCCAAGAGGAAAAATGGAATTACAAGGTAATATTGTATGGCAAACCATAATCCGTGTTTTTTTATCATATAGTATCCTCCTTTTCTAACATAATTTTTCCTCCTCAATGGTATGTTCTTTTGTATGGTTATTGTTTCCCCATCCGGATGAAGAACCCCAACCAGCATGAGATCCCCAGGTATGTTCTTTTTCTATGTGTTTCTCTTCTACAACAGCTGTTTTTTCTTTTTCTTTTTGAAGTTCTGCAATTTTGGAATTAAATGTTGTCTCGACCGTATGGAGCTTTTCTTGAAGTTCCCTGTTTTGGGACTGCAAAGAAGAAATCTCCTGATCTTTGGCAGCAATGATCTCTTTTGCTGCGGAAAGCTGTTGATCTTTTTGCGTAAGGCTGCGTTGCGCTGCAGCTTTCAACTGCTGGTTTTCCAATTCTTTTTCCTGCAGCTGTGTTTTCAATTTTACCTTATCTGGATCAATGGAAAGAGTTGTTTTCTTTTTTGCATTTTCTTCTTTTATCGCTGCGATTGTTTGATCCTTTGCGGAAAGTGTTTGTTTTAATTCGACATTCTTTGCGAGGATCCCAGCCAATTCATCAACTGTCAGGGAATGATCGAGTACAATGCCGGTTTGGTTGGTAATGGCTTTTAATTGCTTTACCGATAAGGGAATAGTTTTGCCATTTCCATCCCCATTTTTTTTCCTGTACACGGTGGCCTGAATTTCTTTGGAATCCAACTCGGCCTGCAGCGATGCATGGAGTTCCCGGAGAACGGATTTCTTCGTTAAGGCATCTGCAGATAACCTGAAGTGGTAATTCGGATGTTTCTTTCCGGCCGGGATGGCCGGGACATAGGCAATGTGAAGATGCTCTTTACTGATATCACGTGTTCCATTTTCAGTCTCCACGAACTTGTGCTCATCGCGGTGAATCTCTGCAAGAAACACGCAGTCTTTTCCAGCCGGGAGGTAAGTGTCGCAATACCAATCTAAAACAGTCTGGAAGAACAGCGCACGCTGCTCAATAGGGCAATCATCCGGACACTGGATTACTAATTCCACAGCCTTGACCAGGCCACGGCGGTTATACTGAAAAATAGATCGCTCGAAAGACTTTCGATATCGGTTTACTTCTTCGGCAGTAGAGCCGCGGTCGATCAGCTTGGTGTTTTGATATGAAAGGGATAGATCTACCGATTCATTTCCGTAAGATTTTCCGGCGGGCAGTTGTCGCAGATCATGCCGGATGTGCGCGAGGACTTCTCCTTGTTTGTACTTGATTAGTTCCATACTGATTCCTCACTTTTTTATTGTATTTTCGGATGGTATAGGGTAGCCTACGCTTGTCAAACGTGTATTCTCGCAAAGGTCGCAAAAGCATCAGAGCAATAGCCTGATGCTACGCTCCCAATGCGAGAATACACGTTTGACAAGCTCCGACTCCCCTATACAAATTAGGGAAAACGAGTTTCCCCGGCGGCCAGAGGCCTTGCCCTGCGGGTAATTTGTTCTCACAAAAGAGACACCCATACGGGTTTCTCTTTTGGCGAAGCCTGAATCTCTTCCCCAGTTGTTTCATTCCGGAATGCTGCAGCATCCGTCATTCCACAACTGCAGGAAGTTGCACTTCCTACGATGAAAAAAGACTCCCGATGGTCGTTCTTTTTCCATCTACCATTGCATCCTTTCTTCCAGGCATTGAGCCGGTCAGAAAGGACAAGGAGCTATCGCCCCTTACGATAGAATTTATCTTTTCAGATAAGATTCTATCTATCCCCGGTCAGCGGATCCGTATTCTTCAGAACATTTTTTCTCGAAGTAATTTAGGCTGGATTCGGTACATAAAATGCGTAAAAAATCGTCGAAATCCTCAGGGGTTTTCAGACCGAAATAGGAGCCTATTTTTTGCTGGAAATCATATGCTGCAGAAGCATCTTTTTCGATGAGTTTATGGATTTTTTTTGCATCAATTCCAAATTCATTTTTCACCATTTTTTCGAATAATTTCTGCAGCTCTTCAAGCTGTGCGCAGCGTGTTTCCATCTCTGCAATTTGTTTTTGGAGTGTTGTGGCCATAAGATTATTCCTCACTTTCTTTTTCTGTTTTGAAAATCCAGAATCACGAAAAAATCTTCATGATTCTGGTGGCAAATAGTTGTGAAAAATCTGCCATTTTTATTGCTTTTTGGGGTGTGCCAAGCCACAAAAAAGGTGCAAAATATCTGTTGATATTCTTGCCAAAATTAAGAAAACTTTGTGTTAGATTAAGTGTTAGGAATAAATAAGAAATGTGCGTTGAATAAAACAAAAAAATTTGATATGATTAAGGGTGCGAATCGATAATATATCAATTTTTTTTTGATCTATTGTCACGGGTTGCAGATGGTGCAAACATCTGCAACCTTTTTCTTTTCTATTCTTCAATAATTAAGATCTAACAATCATTGCGCCATACGGGTATTCATCGGTAAGGCTGTCTCCCTGTTCGTCAATAGAGAACAGGCCGATAATTGGGGAAGCCAAATAGGCTTCCATATTCAGGTATTGGTCTGGATCTTCCGGATCAGGTACAAGCTGATTTCTTTTGTTCATTTCTTCGATTTCTTTGAATTTAGGCCATACTTGGCGACATTTTTCAATGAAAATTTTCTCAAAATCACTAGTGTACTGATCTGCAGAACGGTAATTCGTAAAATAAACGAAATGTGGAATCCCATAGGTGAATGAGTTACGGCACTCCAGTACAGCTGCATATTTACAACGTTCCGCGTCTTCTGGATTGGTGATGATCCAGTCTTTTGGGCATAGCAGATATCCGTCAGATATTTTTATTTTTTGGATATTGGATATTTCCTTTTGGGAAGCAGAAATATCATAAATACCCCCATTGATCAGCCGAAGAATATCAAGAGAAGATTCCAGACTTTTTTCCAGATTTTTCCTGTGGAATTCATCGGAGGTACGATCCAATTCTGTAGCAATATTCTTGTATTGTTCCAGACAAGCGTGTTCAATTGCTTTTTTCACGCCTGTAGGCATACAACAGAAAGTTTCAATTATTTTATTTATCAGAGGGCCATATTTGCAGGAATAATTCTCTGTGAGTTGATCCAGAATTTCTTTATTTTTTCCGGATACATTCAGAGTGAATTTGCAAAAATTGGTGTCCAGAATTCTTTTCCGTCCCATGTCTTTTTGATCCTTTCTATGATAGTGTCAGACCAATATCTGATCTGAGATTATAATACCATAATACCAGATAATAATCAAGAAAAAATAAGATATTTTTTAAAATAAAATAAGACATTATTTTGGGGGTAAAAATAATGTCTTAAATATTAAAAGTGATACTATTTTGCGATGATAAATTGCGAAAATATTTGATGTAATACGATTGATAGTACCATTCCCAACCTGGCCGTCCCGGCCTGCCCTTGCCCGATTCCCAAGAGCGTGAATAGGACAATAAAATTCCCTTCGCCATCGGTTCCCAAGGGGAACCCCTTTTTTCTCCGGCATTTTTTCAGTTCCCTATGGCATGAGTTTTCATCTTCTTGTCGGATATGCAGAATGCAGCGTACCTGTTGGAATACGGCTTGCAAGTATTGCCCTACGGCGTCTCAAGCCTGTTTCACAGGCTTTTGCTACTTGCAAGCCGTATTCCAACAGGTAGAAAAGCTGCAGCATACCCGAAAAGAAGATGAAAACTCAAAAAACCAGTAGGAAATCAGAAACAATTGCCTACGAAAAAGATAGCACCCCTCAATCAGAATCAAATCTAAAAAACCAGCTTGGGTAAGCGGAAAGGATGGCAGAAATATGAATGTATATCAGGTGGTAACGGAGAGAATTATTGAACAGCTTGAAAGCGGCATCATCCCGTGGCATAAGCCATGGACGGGTACAAGAAGCGGAGCATATAACCGTGTGACCAGAAAACCGTATTCTTTGTTGAATCAGATGTTGTTGCAGCACACAGGAGAATATGCGACTTTTAAGCAATGGACAGAGGCCGGAGGACATATTAAAAAAGGGGAAAAATCGGAGATAGTGACCTTTTGGAAAATCTCGCCTATAATAGAGGTAGAGAACGAGGATGGCGAAAAAGAGAGAAAACAGATTCCATTATTAAGATATTATAATGTGTTCCATATTTCACAGGTGGAGGGTGTGGAACCAAAAGAAAAACTGGATTTACATGAACTGGAACCACTTACAGAAGCGGAACAGATCAAGGAAGCATATAAAGAACGGGAACAGATAGAAATTTATGAAATCGTGTGCAATGAAGCGTTTTACAATCCGGGACTGGATTATATACAAGTGCCATGCAAAGAACAATATACCGAGATCGAAGAGTTTTATAGTACACTTTTTCATGAAATGATCCATAGCACGGGGCATAAAAGCCGGTTAGATCGGTTGGAAAATGGAGCAAGTGTACGATTTGGCAGTGAAACGTATTCAAAAGAAGAGCTGGTTGGAGAAATCGGTTCGGCAATGATCCTGAATTGTTTAGGAATCGAAACGGAAAAAACCTTTAAAAATTCCAGTGCTTATGTGCAAAACTGGCTGCAGGTACTAAAAAATGATAACAAGTTTATCGTGTCAGCGGCCAGCAAGGCAGAAAAAGCGGCAAAATATATTTTTGGGGAAAATGATCTGCAGGAATGATCCTGCAGATCTGCAAACTGGGGGAACCGACTTCCCTCAGGCCCCCTTGCGTTCTGATCAGGGGGAAGATAACAGAAAAATTGCGAAATAATGTGAACTTACGAAGAGCGGAAAAGGGAACGTGTGCCGGTTTCCTATCCGGGATCCTTTGATCCGGAAAAGTGGATTGCAGTACATGATAGGAAAAATTACGGTGATACTGATGAAAGTGTATACAGGATGATTTTTAGCGGCAGTTATATTCGAATTGAGCTTGTTTTCCCGGCAGAATCCGGAGAAATGGGAAAGAAGATCTATTATCTTCCGGATCCAATCAAGGAGCATAAGATCACAAAAGATGTGATTCTTTCGGAAAAAGAATGGATAAAATATAAAGACTATGGAAAATCTTTGGCTATCAGAAATAAGAATGAATAAATTACGGATATTGCAGAAAAAAAGAACATATGCTATAATGCCAGTAGGCAAAATGATGTGAGTATCTAATTGATACGCAAAAACCCCCGGAGGTCGCAACTCCGGGGGTTTTCTTTTCCGTTTTGGCAAGGTGGCTTAGGCCTTAGGCTGGCTACCGCTTACTGACCTCCATCCAGCCATTTGCAGATGTAGTAGGCAACTACATTTGCCAAGATGGAGAATAAAAATGATGTGAAATCCAATTGACACACCCCCTCTCTGCACCGGTATAGGGGTGGTAGCTTGAATATTGTAGCATAATGGAATGTAAGGTGCAATGTGTTATGACTTGTATGCTAAATGGGAAAATACGGCAGTTGCGTGTATTAATTAGCGTCATGAAAAAAACAATATTCAGGTAATATATTATTGCATACAATGTGACAAATATTTTCTTTTTATGCTACACTAAAAACAAATGCTAAAAAGGAGAGCTTACATATGACTGATGCAGAACAAAGAGAGGCGGCGCGTCAATTTATAATACGATGGGCAGGAAAAGGAAAAGAGGATGAAGATGGACGATCCTTTTGGATAGATTTATTATCGAATGTTTTCGGCATGAAAAATGTTACAGAACATTTAAACTTTGAAAAAAAGGTTATAGTTGATGGTCATACAAAACGTATAGATGTATATATTCCGGAAACTCATGTGATAATTGAACAAAAAAGTTTAGGAAAATCACTGGATCAGAAGAGCTTAAATTCCGGAAATATTGCACTTACACCATTTGAGCAGGCGGATCGTTACAACAGTAAATTAACTTTTGATGAAAGGGCACGGTGGATTGTAACAAGTAATTTTAGTGAAATATGGATTTATGATATGAACCAAATAGAACCAGAACCTACAAAAATTTTACTTGGAGATTTACAAAATAAATATGCGTTATTAAATTTTCTTGTGAAATCAGAAGTAAAAAAAGTATCACAGGAAATGGATATATCTATTAAAGCAGGTGATATAGTTGGTCTTTTATATGATGCATTTTTGGAACAATACAAAATACCAGAAAAAAACGAAAAGATTGAAACAATAGAGGAAAAGGAAAAACGGGAACATAAACTTAGAAGTTTAAATACTTTGTGCGTTAGATTGGTATTTTGCCTTTATGCGGAAGATGCAGGAATATTTGGAAAAAGAAATATGTTTCATGATTACTTGGAAGGGTATCCGGTAAAAGATTGCAGAAGAGCATTAATAGAATTATTTAAGACATTGGATACACCGGAAAATCAGAGAGAGGATTATCTTGAAAGTGATCTTGCACAATTTCCGTATGTAAATGGCGGTTTATTTGCAGATGAAACAATTGAAATACCACCGTTTACTGAAAAAATCAAAGAATTACTATTAACAAAAGCATCTGAGGAATTTAATTGGAGAAATATTTCTCCTACAATTTTTGGAGCAGTATTTGAATCTACCTTAAATCCAGAAACAAGACGATCTGGAGGAATGCATTATACATCTATTGAAAACATACATAAAGTTATTGATCCATTATTTCTCGATGATTTGAAAAAAGAGCTTGAAAGTATTAAGAAAAAACCAGTAGCAGGTGGATCGAGAACAAAAGCATTGTCAGCTTTTCAAAAAAAGCTAGGATCCCTTACTTTTTTAGATCCGGCCTGTGGATCTGGAAATTTTCTGACGGAAAGTTATATATCATTACGACATCTTGAAAATGAAGTGATTCGAGAGTTAGATAAAGAACGTGTAGATGGACAGTTATCCTTTTCGTTTATTGCGGATGAGGACTTAAACATAAAAGTTTCAATTCAACAATTTTATGGTATTGAAATCAATGATTTTGCAGTAACTGTTGCAAAAACGGCGTTATGGATTGCTGAATCGCAAATGTTAGATGAAACGAAAAATGTGGCATATGGATTTGATTATGATTTTCTTCCGTTGAAAACATATGTAAATATTATTGAGGGGAATGCACTTCGAATGGATTGGAATGATGTTATTTCTGCAAAATCGTTATCTTATATTATGGGAAATCCACCATTTGTAGGGGCACGTATAAAAAGCGATTCACAAGGAAAAGATATAGATTACGTTTTTGAAGGATTTGAAAATGTTGGAAATTTAGATTATGTAAGCTGTTGGTACAAAAAAGCATCAGATATGATGAGAAATACGAATATTTGTTCTGCATTGGTTTCAACAAATTCAATATGCCAAGGAGAACAAGCAGCTGCGTTATGGAAACCATTATTTCAATCCGGTGTTCATATTGACTTTGCATACACAACCTTTAGGTGGGATAGTGAAGCTAAAATAAAAGCGCACGTGCATTGCATTATTGTAGGATTCAGTCTGAATACTAATAATAAGCCAAAATTTATTTACGATCAGGAAAAAAGAATAGATGTTAAAAATATTAATGGATACCTGCTCGATGCTGACAATATTTTTGTGGAAAATAGAACAAAACCATTGTGCGATGTCCCTAAAATGGGTATAGGAAACAAACCGATCGATGGAGGGTTTTATTTATTTAAAAGGTCTGAAATGGAAGAATTTATTAAAAAGGAACCTGGATCAAAAAAATACTTTAGACCGTGGTATGGAGCACAAGAATTCATTAATAGAACACCAAGATATTGCCTGTGGCTAGGAGATTGTGAACCATCTGAATTAAGAAAATTACCGGAATGTATGAAAAGAATTCGAGAAGTAAGGGACTATAGATTAGCGAGTTCTAGTAAAGGAACTGTAAAATTAGCAGAAAGGCCTACGCGATTTCATGTAGAAAATATGCCATCAAATGAGTATATTATTATCCCAAGACATTCTTCAGAAAAAAGAAGATATATTCCAATGGGATTTATGACACCAGATAATTTGTGTGGAGATGCAAATTTGATGATTAATGCATCTATATATTGTTTTGGGATCATGATGTCCAATATACATAATGCGTGGGTAAGAGCTGTGTGTGGAAGAATAAAAAGTGACTATAGATATTCTGCAAATGTAGTTTATAATAATTTCCCATGGCCAAGTCCTTCTAAACAGCAAAAACAGAAAATAGAGCAAACAGCACAATGGATATTGGATGCAAGAGCAATGTATCCAGAAAGTAGCCTGGCAGATTTATATGATCCATTAACTATGCCGTCAGAATTGCAAAAAGCTCATAGACTAAATGATAGAGCTGTTATGGAAGCGTATGGATTCAGTAAAAAAATGACAGAATTAGATTGTGTAGCAGAATTAATGCGGATGTATCAAGAATTGGTCAACAAATAGATTGAACTAACTCTTGATTGATGGGGTGTGATTTTCCGGCCTTTCATATCACCTGCTAGTTATCAATATGTATCGGGAAACCCAAAAAGATAAGTAACTATAATGAAGGCTGTCATGTGGACAGCCACTGAATCAAGCAGAAGGTAACAGATAACGTCCACTGAACACAGTGCTGGAACAGGAAGCAGGCCAGTAATCAGAAAAACAAAGAATGAGCCAGTAGTCGG
>ERZ836877.3441-NODE-3441-length-17936-cov-4.052738_pt1 | contig 17936 bp, 11 predicted proteins | sample MGYA00519469_ERZ836877 | MGnify/ENA primary metagenome ERZ836877 (study PRJEB31850, sample SAMEA3708809) | human gut metagenome | biome: human gut; feature: human-associated habitat; material: faeces | place: China | collected 2014 ... | reverse complement strand
GGGTACGCTCGCCGCCGGAGAGGACGCCGACCTTTTTGTCGATTGCTTCGCCGCCGAACATGAAGGCGCCGAGGATATCGCGGATGCGCGTACGGATGTCGCCGACGGCCACGCGGTCGATGGTGTCGAACACGGTCAGCGACTCGTCGAGCAGCGATGCCTGGTTCTGTGCGAAGTAGCCCACACGCACGTTGTGCCCGATGCGCAGGCTGCCGGTGAAGGGAATCTCGCCCATTATACATTTTACCAGGGTCGACTTGCCTTCGCCGTTCTTGCCGACGAAGGCGATTTTCTCGCCGCGGCGCAGGGTGAAGGTTGCGTGGTCGAAGACCTGATGGTCGCCGTAGGCCTTTCCGACGTTGTCGGCGATGATGGGGAAGTCGCCCGAACGCGGCGCAGGCGGGAAGCGCAGGTTCAGGTGCGAGGTGTCGACCTCGTCAATCTCGATGCGCTCGATTTTGGCCAGTTGCTTCATACGGCTCTGCACCTGCACGGCCTTGGTGGCCTTGTAGCGGAAGCGTTCGATGAAGGCCTCGGTGTCGGCAATCTGCTTCTGCTGGTTGTTGTAGGCGCGGGTCTGCTGCTCGATGCGTTCGGCGCGCAATTGCAGAAAATGGGAATAGTTTACGGCGTAGTCGTATATTTTTCCCAGGGATATCTCGATTGTGCGCTTGGTCACATTGTCGATGAACGCGCGGTCGTGGCTCACCAAAACCACGGCCTTGGAGCGCGTGATGAGGAAATTCTCGAGCCATTGTATCGATTCGATGTCCAGGTGGTTGGTAGGCTCGTCAAGCAGCAGCACGTCGGGCCTTTGGAGCAGGATTTTGGCCAGTTCGATTCGCATTCGCCAGCCGCCGGAGAACTCGGACGTGGGGCGGTCGAAGTCGCTGCGTTCGAAGCCGAGGCCTTGAAGGGTCTTCTCCATCTCGGCGCGGCAGTTTTCGGCCCCGGCCATGTCGATTTCCTCGCTCAGGCGGGTCATGCGCTCAATCAGCCGTGCGTATTCGGGCGAATCGTAGTCGGTGCGCGACGAAAGGGCGGCGTTGAGTTCGTCCAGGCGATGCTTCATATCGTCGATTGCCGCGAAGGCTTTGCCCACCTCCTGAATCACTGTCAGCGAGTCGGTGGTGATCATGGTCTGGGGCAGATAGCCCACGGTCACTCCGGCCGGAATGGCCACAGTGCCGGAGGTCGGACTTTGCAATCCGGCGATGATTTTAAGCATTGTCGACTTGCCCGCGCCGTTTTTACCCACCAGGGCTATGCGGTCCTTGTCGTTGATTACGTAATTAATATTGTCGAACAGCGTCCGGGCGCTGAATTCAACCGACAGATTGTTTATCGAAATCATTAATAAGATCTATGTCCCCGGCGGGCGCGCGAGTCTCAGCCGATCATCGAGAGGATGACGCTCTTGACGGAGTCGGCCAGCGTCTGTGCTTCGGCCTCGGTGGCGGCTTCGGAATAGACGCGGATGATAGGCTCGGTGTTGGACTTGCGCAGGTGTACCCACGAGTCCTTGAAGTCAATCTTCACACCGTCGATGTCGGTGATTTTTTCGCCGGCATACTTTTCCTTCACCTTTTTGAGGAGGCGGTCCACATCCAGTGCGGGGCTCAGTTCAACTTTGGTTTTGTAGATTGAATATTCGGGAAGTTCGGCACGCAACTGCGAGGGTTTGATGCCTCGTTTGGCCAGGATGGTGAGGAAGAGGGCGACGCCCACCAGGGCATCGCGGCCGTAGTGCAGGGCCGGGTAGATGACGCCGCCGTTGCCTTCGCCGCCGATTACGGCACCTGTGCGGCGCATTTCAGTGGTGACGTTCACCTCGCCGACGGCGGCTGCTGTGTACTTGCAGCCGTGGGCTTCGGTCACGTCTCGCAGTGCGCGCGACGAACTGAGATTGCTCACCGTGGCACCGGGAGTGTGGTCGAGCACATAATTGGCGATAGACACCAGTGTATATTCCTCGCCGAACATGTCGCCGCCGTCCTTGACGATGGCCAGACGGTCCACGTCGGGGTCAACCACGAAACCGACGTCGGCACCGGTTTCCTTGACCAGACGGGCGATGTCGGTGAGGTTTTCGGGGATAGGCTCGGGGGTATGGGCGAATTTGCCGGTGGCGTCGCAGTTGAGGCGGATGATGTTCTTAACACCGAGGGCCTCGAGCAGACGCGGGATGACAATACCGCCGACGGAGTTCACGGCGTCGACGGCAACGGTGAAGTTGGCGGCGGCGATTGCCTCGCGGTCAACAAGGTCGAGCGCCAGCACCATGTCGATGTGGCGGTCGGCCCATGTATCGTTGGTGTAGACATGTCCCAGGTCCTCGACTTCGGCGAAGGTGAATTCGTCGGCAGCGGCTATGCGCAGCACTTCGCCGCCTTCCTCGGCGTTGAGAAATTCACCGCGTTCGTTCAGCAGTTTGAGGGCGTTCCATTGCAGGGGATTGTGCGAGGCGGTGAGGATGAGTCCGCCGCAGGCTTTTTCACCTACTACGGCCAGTTCGGTGGTGGGGGTCGTTGCCAGGCCGATGTTGACTACATCGAAACCCATGCCGACGAGCGTTCCGCAGACGATATCGAGAACCATCGGGCCGGAGAGGCGTGCGTCGCGGCCCACCACAATCTTGCGCTGACGGCCCGTTGCACGGCGTCCCATGAAGGTGGCGTAGGCCGCTGTGAATTTCACGATGTCAAGTGGGCTGAGGCCCTCGCCGGGTGCGCCGCCGATGGTGCCGCGGATACCCGAAATGGATTTAATAAGAGACATGACTGTTCTTTATTTTGTTGTTGTTGTTTTTTCTTTGTTGGTTTAGATTTTTGGACGGAAATAGCGGATGTTGTAAAGGAATGGAATCACATACGACATTTCCGAGGGTGAACCGTACTGGGATTTGATGACGATGTTCACCTCGCAGTCCACGGGCAGGTAGCGCAGGGGCATCTGCACGCCCACGCCGTTCTGGTAACTGCTATTGGTCTGATAGTTGTTGAAGCGGAAGGAATAGTTGCCGTTCAGCACGTCATCGTTGCCGTTGGACGATCCGAACTGGTTGTCGCCCATGTAGGATTCGATGTTGTAGCGGGTGAAGCGGAAGTAAATCAGTTCGTTGTATTCCACGGTGTCGCCCTTCGTGCCGGCATCCAGCACCTGCATGTAGAGGTTGCCGTCCTCGTCCAGACGATAATAGGGTGCATCCTCGCCGGTCTCGAAAACGGTGACGGCGGGAAACTCGTTAATCACGCGGTGGTCGGCCAGGAAGCGGTTCACGTTCATGTTTTCCTTCTGCAGCAGTTCGGCGTATGTTTCATCGTCCGAGCATGCCGTGAAGGCTGAGGAGGCCAGCGCCATGGCGGCCAGTGCCAATGTTGCACGAAATATATTTCTCATTTTCATTTCTTTTCTTCTTTTACGGGGTACTTGCGGGCGTTTTCATCAAGCAGCGAGCGGAATTTGCATGCTGCCTGTTCCAGGGTGCCTGGAAACTCGCCGCCGGCGGCGTTGAGATGGCCGCCGCCGCCGAAATGGTCACGGCACACTTCGTTGACCGGGAAATCGCCCACCGAACGCATCGACACCTTCACATAGCCGTCCTCCTCGCGCAGGAAACATGAATACCGCACCCCGGGGATTTCCAGAGGACGGTTCACCAGGCCCTCGGTATCGCCCTTGACATAGTGGCGCGAGTTCAGTTCGGCCCGGGTCAGCGTGATGAGCGCGGCTCCCTGTGGCAGAAAGACCTCCATCTTGCGGTCGATGGCATAGGCGTTGAGCCGCAGACAGTTCTCGCTGTGCGTGGTAAACTGCTCGCGGACAATGCGGTCCTTGTCGGCGCCGAGTTTCAGCAATTCGGCCACGGCAACGTAGAGCGCCGGGTCCGATGAGTTGTAAGAAAGGTTGCCCGTGTCGGTCAAAATACCCGTCATGAGGCTTTCTGCGCAGACGCTGTCGATTTCATCGGCCAGGCCGATGGTCATGAGGACGGTGAACAGCAGCAGGCAGGTCGACGAGTATTCCGGCCGCGACACGATAGCGGCCGCCTCGATCGCGGGGTGGAGATGATGGTCGATAAGTATTCTGGTGGCTTTGGATGCGCCGATAATATCGGCCAGGGCACCCGTGCGGCGCAGTTCGTTGAAATCCAGGCAGATTATGAGTGCGGCGGAACTGATGAGGGATTTCGCCTGCTCGGGACTGTGGCGCGCGTCAATGGCGTCGTTCGCTCCGGGCACACTTTTCAGGCGCGGCGCGATGGCGTCGGGAACAACCACTGTGGCTTTGCGGCCGCGGTTGCGAAGCAGCCGGCAAAGTGCCGTCGACGACCCCACGGCATCACCGTCCGGGGCCTCGTGGGTAACTATTACAACGTCGCCGGCCGCGGTGAGCAGGTCGCGCAATTGCTGTGCTTCATTATGTCCGATTCGGATTTCTGACATTTCTTTGTTTTGCAACTAAAATGTAGTGCAAAATTACACAAAAAACGCCAATTCCCAAAACGGGCGAAGCAACTTTCGGCCTTTTACGCTCTGAGGGCGAATCAGCAGAATGGAGCAATCATTGCAGCCACGTCAGTGTCGCCCAGCAGCGAGGCATAGGTGAGCCATACTATCAGCAGGATAATCAGGATAATAGCGCCAATCGCAACCCACAGCGATTTGCTTTTTTTGTCTTTGTCGCTCATTTGAATCAGTTTTAACGTTGGTTTTTAATTTATATTAAAACGCTGCTGCGGCCCCGGTGGTTCAGGTGGTCACGGGAAAATGCCTTGAAAAAAAGAGGGCCGTGCCCCGATGGCACGGCCCTCCGATGGGAAAATCATGGTTTGCTGTGAGGCTTATTTCACGGCTACCTTGGTGGCGTTGCCGCCCGAAACGCGGACATAGATGCCGGGTGTGAGCGATTCGGCCGATACCTGTACGCCCTGGAGGTTGTAGTAGATGGCGTCGGTGTCGGCAGCGGCGTCGTCAAGGCTGATGTCGCTGATACCGGTGGTGTTCTTCAGAACGGAAGCGGCGGGTGCGGGAGTCGTTGCGGTGGGCTCAGCCTCGGGCAGCGAGTAAACGCGGTAGCCGCCTTCACGCAGGTAGGCGTGGAGATTGCCGGCATGGTCGAAACGCAGGTGCGACCAGATGTGGCTTTCGACGGGGAACTGATAGCGGAATTTCAGCGTGGGAACGCCTTCGTTCCATGTTACGTCGAATACCACGATTGTGTTGCGGCCGCCGATGGCAAGGGTCTTGCCGTCCTTGGTCACTGCGATCGAAGCAGTGGAGTGGGGAACGTTTTCGGCGATACTTTCGTCGGCCGAATTCAGGGCGATAGCAGATTCGCCGAGCACATTGGAGATATAACCGAAGGCGGGAGTTCCGGCGATGTTGTTGCCGCTCTCGCGAATCTGGGCTACGAATACGCCGTCGCCGCAGGTCACGACGTCAACGTTCTGGTTGGCCAGGAAGTTGCGGTAGCCAAGCACTTCGGGAGCCTCGGTGATGGCCCAGGGGCCGCTCATGTGAACCTTCACGAGGGCGTTTTCGCTGTCGCCCTTGCCGTTCTGGTTCTGATGGTCCTCGCTGAACATGATTACCCAGGTGTCGCCCTTTTCGTCGTTGATGAAGTCGAAGCCGGAGTTGCCGCCGCCGAGTTTCACGTTGTCTGCGGTGATGAAGCAGCCGGTCGAGGACTTGGTGCCGGTGAACAGGGTGAAGGGTTCCTCGGTGACGTCAAGCGGGTTGACGGCTACGATACCGTAACCGGCATCGCCGAAGGTAGAGAATACTGCGTATCCGTTGCGTTCATTGCCGCGGAAAGGATTGGATTGGTTGGTGGTCACGCCGCCAAACATTGCATGGTCCTTGAAGATACGGGTTGCAACCTTCTGGCCTGCGGGGTTATAGATGTCGATACCCTGGTTCTTGCCATGGCCTACGGCAACATAGCCGAACGAAGGCTGCTCGGGGTCGGTGATGGGAACGACGCCGCCGCGTACGGTGAGGTCGCTGGCTTCGCTGAACACGAGGCCTGCACGCGATACGGGTTCGGAGGTGACAACGATTTCCCAGGTGTAGGGAATGTTGGCTTCGAGGTCGCTCTTGAAGACGGTGGCAAAATTCTCACCTACTTCGAGTGCTCCCAGAGGCTTCTCGATGGCCTGGCCTTCGCCTTCCGGAATCATGCGCAGAGTGGCGGCGGGCACGTTGCCGGTGAGGCTGAAGGAGATTTCGTATTCTTCTTCTTTCTCTTCAGCCTTCAGGTTGTAGGCATATTCCTTGCGGGCCTGGGGCTGTGCCACGCTGCGGGTGGTGAACTTGGAGATTTTGCCGTCGCGCAGCAGGTACAGGTTGATCCAGCCGTCGGTGGCGGCGTCGGTAACGGCATCGCGTGTCACTTCGGTTTCACCGGCAGCGGCTGCATAGAGTGTTGCGGGAGCCTCGGCTGCTGCTGCGGCTTCGGCGGGAAGAGTGAGGGTTACGGCGGTGGCGTGGTCGACGTTGCCCGAGATGTTGGCCATTTCAAGGCCTGTGCAGGTTTCGCCTTCGAATTTGGGATATACCATGAACGAAGCGCCGGCATATTTGAAGATGCCGCTGCGTCCGCCGGCCTGTGCTGCCACAGAGTTGGCTTTGACGGCGCCGTCGCAGGCGGTTGAGAAGTCCCATGCCTGGATGCCCAGATTGGAGTCGAGCATCAGCAGGCTGTTGTCGTCGATGGGCGAGGGAACCAAATTGAAGTCAGCGGCGCGTTGGCCGAAGATGAGTGGATTGCCGGGCTTGATGTCCAGCGGAGTCTGGGCCTCGCCGTCGGCAACGGCAACCATTGTGGCGCGCATTTTATAGTCGGGAGCGGTGATGGTGGGCATGGTGATGAGGGCCTTGCCTTCGGTGGTCGTTCCGGAGTATACGAACTGCGAGGGATAAGCGCGGTACCACAGACCGGAGTTTGTGGTGGAGATGAATGGAACCGGGTTGCCGGTGGGCAGGCCGTTTTCGTCGTTTTCCCATTTGTAGATCACGAAGGTGCCGCGGCCGGCGTCGCCTTCCTGAATCTGAGAATCGTCATATTGTGTCTTGGTGGCGTTGCAGGCCAGCAGGACACCGTCGGCGCTGAGTTGCATGTCGGCGATAGCGGCGATGGAGCCGGCTGCGCCTTCGGTGGAAACCTTGGCAACGACCTGCTTGTTGGCGAGGTCATAGACCAGGATGGTAGCCTTGGCCTGCTCTTCGGCGGGCACTACGGCTGCGAATTCAACGGGCTTGTCGAGGGCCAGGATATACATCTTGCCGTTGCGTACGAAAGTGCGCTTAACGGTGAGGCCTTCGAGTTCGGCGATGGGTTCGTCGGCGTATTCGGCGCTGATGTTATACTGTGTTGCTGCGCCGATGCCTGCGTTGCCTGCCATCGGGTCGGGATAGTCGGTGTAGACGATTTCAGCGGGAACCCAGTCCTTGTCCACGAGTTGGGCGGTGGGATAGGTGATGGAAGCGGCCTTCACTTCAACCTCGATGGGGTCGGCGGGCAGATACTGCTCGCTCTCGAACGAGATGGTATAGGTGCCGGGTTCAACGTTCTTGAACACGAACGCACCGTTGTAATTGTTGTCGGTGGTATAACGGGCCACTTCGGTGTCGCCTTTTTTCAGAACAACCACAACACCGTTGAGGGGTTTGAAACGGTCGAGGGTGGTGGGATTGGCCTTGTAATATTTATCGACGAAACGGGTGTTGGCGTCGCGTACGATACCGTAGATATGGCCGGTGGTTTCCTTGGTGAGTCCGAAATAGTCGGCGATACCGTGAGCGTAGGCTGTACCTTCCATGTAGTCGACATCCCAGTTCATGGCACGGTGGCGTGCGGGCTGGTATGTGTGGAAGTAACCTTCAACCAGGAAACCGGGCACTGAGTGTTTCAGCACGCCCAGATAGCCGAAGTATCCGCGGTCATTCATTTCGGGGCCGCCATAGAAGTTGCAGTCGCCGCGCAGGTTCTTGTTGGTCTGCGAGTAGGATGTCCACATCATGTGGGGGTTCTCCTGTGCGTAGCCCCAACATGCGTCGGCCATTGCGCGCGACTGGGTCTGCAGGTTCAGGTCGAGACCTTCGTGTTCCACGGGCTGGTCGTAACCGCGGTAGAGGAACAGCGGGAAGTTGGTCGTGGTGCCTTCCGAAGCGGCATTGGAGTGGATGGAGATGAACATATCGAAGTTGTTGGCATCCACTTCGCCACTGATTTCATAGAGGCTTCGGTTGTAGTATTCCTGGTCGGCGGGAGTCTTGTCGCCGAGTTGGCTTGCCGTACCGTTGTCTTCGTGGTAGGGACCGCATTTTACATGCGACATCACGATGTTGTTGTGCATGTCGAGGGCGGCGCCCACACGGTGGGGCAGAGCGTTGGTCTGGTTCAGGGTCGGGTCATATTTCAGACCGTAGGCGCGGAGCATTTCCAGAACGCCGAAGCCCTTTCGCAGGTTGGTGTTGGATTCGAAGAAGTTGGTGGTGTCGGTATTTGTGCGGCTGTATTCGCCGTGGCCTACGATGGGGTTGGGACGGTCGTTTGCGGTCCACGAACCGTGGCCGGGATTGATATAGACGCGCAGTTCGTCGGCGTTTTTGGCCGGAGCGACGGCAAAGACACCCAGTGCCATAGCGGCAAGTAAAATCTTTTTCATATCGCGTCGGTATTATTTAAGGTTAATGAGATAGAGGGCGCCGTCGGCGGTGGAATACATCACCTTGCTGCCGTCGGCAGTAGCGCTCGGGAAAACGGCGATTGCATCGGCGGGGCTGATGGTCTGGTGAACGCCGTTGAGGTCGGAAGCGACGATTGACGATGAGATGAGAGTCTCGCCGTTGTCAACGTCGTTCATGCCCACAACCTTGTCGTTGCCCAGCCAGCGTGCGGCGCGGATATGTCCCAGCGGACGCACGTCGCTGCCGTCGAGGTTGCATACGAATGTGCCGGCACCGGACAGGAAGTAAACCACCTTGGTGCCGTCGGGGCTGATGGAGGGCCAGAGGTAACTGCCGCGGCCCTGGGGGTCGATTGTACGGGTCTTGCCGTCGACTGTGATTTCGAGCGAACCGTAGTTGATGGAAGCGACCGGCATCGACTGTGCGCGGCTGCTGCCGAAGTTCTTCACGCGGGCTTTGCCGCCTTCGACGGCGGTGACACCTGTGGCGCTGATGCCGACGCCGGCATTGAGGTGGCGCGAGGGCTTCACGAGCACACGCTCGGCGCCGCCATTGACGCTGATGCTGTTAAGACCTGTGTAGCGCAGACGGTTGTTGTAGGTTGTGGTGCGGAACACGATGTTCTGCCCGTCGGGACTGATCACAACTCCCTGGGGGTTGCCGTTGCGGGTCAGCACTGTGGTGGTGCCGCCGGCCAGGTCGACCTTGCTGAGGGTGGTTGCGCCCATTTCTCCGATGACGGCATAGGAGCCGTCGGGGCTGATAACGGCGATTTCGCTACGGGTGCCTTCGGGAAGGGCGACACGCTCGATGCCTGCCACTTCGACCACCTGGGCCTGGGCGAAGAAAGCCATCATTGCAGCCACTGCTGTAAGGAAAAACTTTTTCATGCGATTAGATTTGAAATTGGTTAATAAAAATTACTACTGGTGCGATAAAATCGCGTTAGTTTAAAAATCATCAAATAAAGAGCATTCTTTGACATTTTGGTTTGAATTGATTGACGAGTCCTGTTTGGTAAGTAAAGACCGCAGGTCGGTTCTTTCCATTGCAGAGATTCGAATCAAGGTTGCCACTTCGGTTATTGAATAGGGGCATTCATAATCCGCCTTTATTCTCGCTACCATCAGGTAGGAAATGATAGCAGTCCAAAGATGAATCTTAACAGCGTTTTCGGAATACCCCCAAAGGTTCTTGACCGTGATGTTCTGTTTAATCCATTTGAAGAATACCTCTATATCCCAACGGTGTCGATACAAATTGGATATTTCTGCTGCGCTGACTTCGAAGTTGTTGGATATAAATTCTACAATCACATCATTTTCAGGGTCATAAATCCGTACAAATCTCATGTCCTCAGGATAAAGTTTACTTGATTTATATCCCGTGACTTTGATACGGGAATCCTCCAATATGCCCGATTTTGCGTCAGTAATCTCCTTTTGCTCCAAGGTGGCAAATTGCATATTTTCCTTTGGCCGTGATACCCAAAAGGCTTGTGCCTTATGAAAAGCGTACAAAGCCTTGAGGTCAACGTAGGCTTTATCCATGACATAGAAGGCGTATGGTTCCGGCTTAAGTTCATCGAGCTCGTTGCTGTCATGCCATTTGCCATCAGTGATGTGGATATTGGCCGGTATACTGCCACGAATGTCAAGGAGCGTGTGCATTTTGACCGCGCCTTTACTATATTTCCCAAGCGCCCATGTCGCAAGTTTGATGCTTGTTGAGATTGTCGTGGAATCCAATGCGTAAATGGCGTTGTCTATGGAAATATTCGAAAGCTTAACTTTTGAGTATAACGGTCTTACCAAGTCGATAAGATAAATGCCCAGTCCCTCAAAGATGCGGTAATCTCTGTTTTCGTTGGCACGAGACAATGAAGTATGACTCACTGTTTTGCGAAAACCGAGATGATACAACATGTTGGTGTGGACATCCAAGCATAGACAAATATCCCGAAGCGAATCGCAACCGGTCAACTGGCCGTATAGAAGATGAAGCAGATGATTATAACTGCTCAAATTTTTGACATGCCAGTCTCCCTTGTATTGTCTCACGAGCTTGTCGAACTGATAACGCGGTATAAACTCGACAACCTGGGAGAAAACATATTTACCTTGATTCATAATCCTGATATGATGTGTAACAGGACTAATAAATCAATTTCAAATCAAAAAATCAATGATCGCTTGTATTTAGTTTAATATTAATCATTTAACCGCAGTAGTTGGATTTTTATCGCACCACTACTATCATTATATCATGCGATTGGTTGAAGCGGTTACATAATAAGTCGCGGGAGTTTACGTTGATATGGATAGGAAAGCCATGTATTATCACTTATTTATGAAAATTGCGAGACTGATACTTATTATATTGGCGGCGATTGTATTGCCGCCGACGGCTGCGGGACGGGAACCTCAGAAAGGTTACCGCGGCTTTGTCGATGCAGGTGTCGACCTTTCTTTCCGCCGGGGTTATTACGGCAACAGGACGGTTACGGTGTATTACGGCATCGCAACCTCGCACGGCTACCAGTTCAACAGACATTTCTTTCTGGGTGCGGGCGTGATGTATGAACGCGTTCACCGGGATTCGTATTTCGACGGAAGTGAATATCCCGTATACCTGCACGCGCGGACCGACTGGACGTTGGGCCGCTTTCCTGTATACGGTGATTTGCGTATTGGTGGCGTGATTTTTGGCGATCAGCGGCTGTACATCTCGCCCACAGTGGGTTACAGACTGAGCCTCAGCCGCAAAAGCAACCTGAATTTCGGCATCGGGATGAATTTCAGAGGCTACGGCTGGAGCGACCAGAAGACCCTCCATCCCCAACTTGCAATCCGCGTCGGCATCGACTTCTAAGAACCGGAAAGGTGAGTCAGCGCATGATGCGGGGGAGGGTGTAGCCGGCGTTCTGCAGGCAGAGGGCCAGGCGGGGTTCGTCGGCGGGGCGCACAAAGAGTCGGCGTCCCTGGGCCAGTATCACCAGTTCGCGCACTTCGGGGTCGTTGAGAATGAAATCGAGCAGTTCGGGCGACGCCTCGGAAAGGCTGTACACGATAAAAAATTCGGCACCTGAGTTTGAGATCTGCGAAAAGCGGCCGCGTAGGTTAGAGAAGAAGTCGCGCCATACGGGCGGGAACTCCGCCAGGCGCAGCATCAGGCGGAAATACTCCACGCGCATGTCGAAGGTCTGCACATCGCCGATTCCGCGGCAAAAGGACTCTGGCGTTACCACAAAACGTGTCGGGGTGATTCGGCGGGCATAGCGGGATGTGAGCATCGAGGCGCAACGCTTGTCGTCGGTGAACAGATAAAGAGCGTCCGTGTCGACGGTGATACGCGGGGAGACAACGGCATCGGTTCTTACAGGAGATGAATATTGGGTATCCAGTCCGAAGACATAGCGGCCAAGGGCGGTGAAGCGGATAGCCTCGAGGTCCTCGGTGGTGCGGCAGGGCTTTTTGAAGGCCGCCTCAACGAAGCCGACCGAGGCAAGAACGCATAGCACGTCGGCAACCAGGGAACGGAAATGTATCGCAACTAATTCCGAAGGAGGCTGTTTCTGCGCGGCGACAATATCGTCGAGGCCAATCCACTGGTCGCGTGCGCCGGGAGCCAGCGTGCGCGCGGAATGGGTCTGGACGACCCTGATGATATCGTTGACGAAACTATCGTCAAACAACAGACCGCAGGGACGTGCGAGGTCACCCGCAAAATGATTTGCTGTGAGGGCGCACAGACGACTGACGCCGAGGCGGAAGTCAAATAATGCATTTTTGAGTTCGGCCGGCGTGGCAAAGATAGAGGTGGCCGTGGAAGCCGAGCCTTTATTATCAATGTAAACCCATTTCAGCAACGACCACAGTGCGCACTGAGAGAAGTTGTTCCACTGTTGGAGACCGGAGGTGAACATCGGTTTCAATGGCAGCAACAGGCCGCAGCGTTTCACGACGGTCTCTGAAACGGTGGCTTCGGGCTTCGAAAGGAGTCCGTGGACAAGTTCCATTGAAAAGGCACGGTCGATTTCGGCGAGCGAAGCGACAATCTGTTCCTCACAGTTGAAAATCACAGCATTGGAATCGGGCAAAGCCGAGACGGTGCGCACAGTGCGGCGGCCTGGCGTCTTGCCGCGGACCACGGCGAGGGCCCGGGCCAGACAAGAATCGAGGCTGTAAATGCCTGCGGCGGTGCGGACGAGGAACGAGGCCGCATTGTTGCCGTTGGTAAAGAAATCGGCGGAGCATCCCGGTTCGGACAGCGCACGATAACGTTCGTAAAAATCCTTGATATACTCCTCAAGTTGTGATTCGGCAATCCGGCCATTGTCCAGACAGTAGTCCACAATCAACTGATAAGCCCTGGGCAATGCGTCGAAAGCATGTCCAAGCGGCCCCGGCTGAAGGAACGGGACGACGCATTCGACGCCCTGCGTGGCCAGGAGGTAGCGTTTGCCGCAGATCCACTGCTCAATCAAGCGCCCGGCGGCACGGTTGAAACCGGCGCCCAGAGAAATATCATATTTTCCGAACAGCGGCCGGTAGAGCATGAATGTGGTGCGGACAGTCCGGCGGGTGATACGCTCCGGCGCGGATGATGAGCCGGTGCTGAGCGTCAGCGACGGAAGCAGGCGGGTATCTGTCTGGTTTTCACTTATTGGCATGGCGCGGGAGTATTATCCGAGGAGGAAGTTGATGTCCTCGTCGGTGAGGTGTTTCGTTGCCGAGGCGTCGCCGGACAGCAGACCGTCGACAATTTCCGACTTACGGTGCTGCAATTCGAGTATTTTTTCTTCGACAGTGTCCTTCGTGATAAAGGAGAACGAGAAAACGGTGGCTTTCTGGCCGATGCGGTGCAGACGGTCCAAGGCCTGCTGTTCGGCCGACTTGTTCCACCAGGGCTCGACGATGAAGACCATGTCGGCAACAGTGAGATTGAGACCGACACCGCCTGTTTTCAGAGTCATAATCAGGACATTGCAGTCGGCATCGTCGCAGAATCGGCCCACGACGGCAGCGCGGTCGGCCGTCGCGCCGGTCATCACGGCGAAACCGATGCCGGCGGCACGGAGACGCGCTGCAAGCAATTCGATACCGGCAATGAAATTGAAGAAGACGACAACCTTGTGGCCATTGTTGACGGCACTGACAAGGCGGTCTGCCAGCAGTTCGATTTTTGGCGAGGAAACGGCGCCGTCCGAAAGGCTTTCGGGCACGGAGGCAGCGCGGCGCAGTTCGCTCAATGCCTTGAGAACCACGAAGCGCGATTTGGCTATGCCGTCGCGGGCGATGGCGTCGTGGAGGCGATTGATATAGGACAGACGTAGTTTCTCGTAGAAACGGCGCTGTGGCGGCTCCATTTCCACATATATGGTCTGGTCGATACGCTCGGGAAGGTCGGCAAGTACGTCGGCTTTCAGACGACGCAGCAGGAAGGGATATATGCGCCGGCGTAGCATATCGAGTGCCTGCGCGTCGCCGTCGCGCTGTATGGGGCGCCCGAAACGTTCGTTGAAGGCCTCGAGCGAGCCGAACATTCCGGGATTGAGGAAGCGGAACAGGGAATAGAGTTCGGCCAGGCTGTTCTCGACGGGCGTACCGCTCAGGGCAAAACGCCGGGCGGATTTCAGCGTGAGGATTGCAGCCGTGGTCTGCGATGCCATGTTCTTGATGTTCTGCGACTCATCCAGAATCACGGTATCGAAGTCAATGTCTTTCAGTACGTCGATGTCGTTGCGTACGATGGCATAGGTGGTGAGAACCACACTATGGGAGAGGTCGCGGGAGGTATCGCGCTGATTACCGTAGTAGACGCCGAAATCCAGCCCCGGTGCGAAACGCGTCAGTTCATCCTGCCAGTTGAACAGCAGGGACCGCGGCACCACCACAAGCGAGTTTCGTGAGTGAAGGCGCGAGGCATATAGAAGCAGCGCGATGGCCTGGACGGTCTTTCCGAGGCCCATGTCGTCTGCCAGACAGCCTCCCAGGCGGTTGTCGTAGAGATATTGCAGCCAGCGGACACCGTAGAGTTGATAGGGGCGCAGCGAGGCGGCGAGGCCGTCGGTGACCACATCGCCGGTTTTCAGACAGGAAAGGCCGGTATAAAATTCGCGCAGGCGCAGCATGGATTCGGGGAGCGACATCCCGTCGTCAATGAAATTTTCCAGTTCGGAGGCCTCGAAGACCGAGAAACGGTAGTTGCCTCGGCGGTCGGCGCGAATGCCCCGGAATACGTTTCGGATGCGGCGGATAAAGGCAGGGTCGATGACGGCGCGGGCACCGTCGGCAAGAGTAACGTAACTGTCCGTCCGATAGCGTTCCAGCAAATCGGAAACGGTATATTTCATGCCCTCGATATTGACCGCGGCCGAGACACCGATAAAATCGATTCCCGAGGAAAAGCCCACATTGAGCCGCGGACTGACAAGGCGCAGATTGTAGTTGCGTATTTTGTCAAGGCCGGTGATGCGGAATTCGTTCATGAGCAAGGGCAGGACATTCATCAGCACAGCCGAGGCGGCATCCTCGGAAAGGATGAAAAGATTCCCGTCGTTGTAGACTGCCGGGGAGCGGCGCCGAGGGAGGCAGGAAGCGAAAATCTCCGACAGACGCGAGCGCATCGCCTCGGAATCGGCATGGACCAGCGGATGACGTTCAATTTCATCAGCGCGGACACAGACCTTGAAATCGAGTTCGGCGGAGGAAATCAGGCCGTCGCCGTCGGGAACGCACTCGTCCAGCCGGAGGACCAGCGAACGGTCCATGTCGAATTTCTCGATATGCAGGGTCGAGAGGCATTTAAGCGGCAGCGCCTCGACCATCGGCAAGTCGCGCAGGGAGAAGCGAAGGGAGGGAAAATAGGTGAAGAGCAGCGACAGGTAGCCGTCTATTTCCTTTTCATCAAAAGGCTCGAGAAACAAAGGCAGACGTGAGGCGTTGAGACCGATGTCGGCAATGGGATAAATTACCGGGCCACAGAGGGCGAAGGACGAGGACAGCAACGTAACCGGAGAAAAGGACTCGCCGGCCACGCGCAGTTCCAGCCGTGGCGAGACTTTCGGACCGTCGGCATCGAGGACAACCCGGAGGACGGCACGCGACGATGAAACGGCAATGGGTGAAAGATTGCGGTCCACGATATTGTCGCAGGCGGCCAGCAGGAACATCACGGCAGGATTGCGTGCGAGGTCAATGTCCGAGGTGGCAGCGGAAGTGCTCAGGAACAGGCTCTCGGCGGAAAACGATCGGGCGGCGTCGAGGACGGCGGCTTGCGGGCCGGAGTAGCGCGAGGGCACCGGCGTGAATGGCTCGCCATCGGGAGTGACAGTGCGCAGGACGGAACGGCCGTCGGCATCGGCCGTAATCATGAATAAAAACGGAGGTCCGGCATGAAGCAGACCTCCGTTATGTGACAGTCTGAGCCGGTCGAGAAACCGAGGCTCGGAATTCATCATTTGCCGAAGATAGAGTTGTAACTTTGCATCAGACGCAGGAAACGGAGGTCGTCGCGCAGGGCGCCGGCGTTCACGGGGCCGTCGGTATTGTTCATCCAGTTGTGGTTGTCGCTATAACCGGCCTTGAGGGAATTTTCGACGCAGGTCAGGGCCTTGTCGTCGTTATCGCGCAGCATATAGTAGCAGGCGGCCAGATAGTTGATGTAACCGTCGTTGTCGGGGACGGTGGCGAGGATGTTTTCCATCCATGCGTCGCCTTCCTGAGGACGGCCGAGGGCCAGGAGAGCGAAGCCACGGAGCGAGCGGACATCATTGTCGGCATAGCCTTCGACCTCAAGGGCCTGCTGGTTGAAACCGCGGGCGGCTGTGGGCTGGTTGAGGTATTTGTCAAGAACCCAGGCACGGAGGAGATAGACGTCGGGATTATTCGCGTCAATCATCGAAGCCTCGCCAAGGAGGTTGGCAGCCATCTCATAGTCTTTCTTGTCTAGGTAGTTGAGCGACATCTCCACGAGACCGGGGAGGTATTCGCGGTCGATTACCAGGGCGTGTCCGGCGGCGGCGATGGCCTCGTCGTGGCGGTTTAGGGCACGGAGAATCCGCGATCGGGTCACATAGTATTCGGCGACTTCGCCGGCGGAATCGGCGATAGCCTTGTCAATCTGTTCCAGAGCCTCCTCGTAGCGTCCGAGGCCCAGTTCGCAGATGGCAATCGAGGCGTTGAGGCCGTGGTAGTTGTATAGGCGCTGTTCGATGATGGTCTCCAGGTCGTCGATTGCGGCAAGGTAGTTGAAATGGGCCTGGGCGATGGTGGCGCGGAGATAACGGTAGAGGCCGTTGCCGGGAGCGCGGTCGATTGCATCGGTGAGGCCGTCGATAACGGCCTTGTAGTCGGTGTTTCCGTAATCGACGAGCGAGGCGATGGCATGCTGGTTGCGGCTGTTGAGCGAGAGGGCCACCAGGAGGTCCTCGACGGCGCCGGAATCGTTGCCCATGAGGCGGCGGACGGCGGCGCGGCGGATATAGATTTCGGGGTCGTTGGGACCGAAGGAAACGGCCTGGTCGATGAGTTCGTTGGCGGTTTCATACTGGTTGCGGGCCACGGCCACGCGGGCAAGACCCACCAGAGCCTCGGGGCTGCGGCTGTTGAAACGCTGCAGGCGGGTATAGTCCATGGAAGCCTCGTCATACTTGCCGAGTTCGAGTTCGGTGTTGGCACGCTGATATACGGCCGAAGCGCTTTCGGGGTCGAGAGCAACTGCGGAATCAAGGTCCGGGAGGGCCATTTCGGGCTTGCCGGTCATATTGTAGATACCAGCGCGGAGCATATATGCCTGGAAGCGGAGGTCCTTGTCGGAGGCTGGTGCTGTGGCCAGGGACTGATTCACATCGTCGAGCGCCTGAACATATTCGTTATGGCGGTAGTATTCGTTTGCACGGCGGAACCAGGTGTTATAGTCGTTGGGATTTGCACGGAGTTGCTGGTCGTAGACAGCAATGACGGCACGCGTCATGGGGTTCTCGATGATAGCAGCGGCCTGCGGGACGCAAAAAACCGATGCGAGAGCCAGCAGGGAAACGGAAATTAATTTCATTATTATGAAACAGTTGGTGACAAATTTAGACTTTCGGCAAAAAAGCCGGCTTTTAACTTACAAAGGTATAAAAAATAAGGGCACTCAACACAGAACGCGATAACAATTTAACACATTTTTAGGCATAAAAGTTTTGCGGCAGTTGCCAGACTACACCAGACTACAAAAGTCGGCGGATGCACGAGT
>ERZ836877.3437-NODE-3437-length-17952-cov-3.859530_pt1 | contig 17952 bp, 10 predicted proteins | sample MGYA00519469_ERZ836877 | MGnify/ENA primary metagenome ERZ836877 (study PRJEB31850, sample SAMEA3708809) | human gut metagenome | biome: human gut; feature: human-associated habitat; material: faeces | place: China | collected 2014 ... | reverse complement strand
AGGCTGCAGATCTCCTGGGGCTTTGTAATGTCGTATTTTTCTCACCGGAAGACCTTGGAATTATTAAAACCGGTCCTGCAGAACGAAGAAGATTTGTAGATATGGAATTATGTCAGCTGGACAATTTCTATCTCTATAATCTCAATCATTACAACAAAATTGTCAATCAGCGTAACAAGCTTCTCAAAGATATGTATATGAATCCGGATCTGAAGGAAACTCTGACTATCTGGGATATGCAGCTGGTATCTTACGGAAGTAAGATCATAGAGAGAAGAAAGCTGTTCGTAGAACAGCTCAATGAGATCATTTATGAGATTCATAAAAAATTATCCGGTGGGCGGGAAGAAATCCGTATCCAGTATGAGCCGGATGTGGAACTGGATGAATTTGAAAGTAAGCTGAGAAACAGTCAGGACCGGGATATGCGGGCAAAGATGACATCTGTGGGACCCCACAGAGATGATTTTTCTTTTCTGGTAGGGGACGTGGATATCCGTAAGTTCGGATCCCAGGGGCAACAGCGTACTGCTGCTCTCTCTCTGAAATTATCTGAGATCGAGCTGGTAAAAAGGATTACGAAAGATACGCCGGTATTATTACTTGACGATGTATTGTCTGAACTGGACAGTAACCGGCAAAACTATCTGTTGAACAGTATCGGGGATATTCAGACCATCATTACCTGTACCGGTCTGGAGGAATTTGTAAATAACCGGTTTGAAATCAACCGGGTATTCAAAGTATCCGCCGGAACTGTCACCTGTGTAAATGAAAATATGGGACTGAAATCCGAACCGGAAGAAACTCCGGCAGATGAGTATAATTTTGGCAGCCTGTAGGGCAGAATGTGAGGAATCATGAGCGAAGAAAATATGAACAATACCGCGGTAGAACATGAATATGGCGCGGATCAGATTCAGATATTGGAAGGTCTGGAAGCTGTAAGAAAGCGTCCGGGAATGTATATTGGTACCACATCCAGCAGAGGACTGCATCATCTGGTATATGAGATCGTAGACAATGCGGTGGATGAAGCACTGGCAGGATTCTGTGATACCATTGATGTAACCATCAATGAAGACAATTCCATCACCGTTATTGATAACGGACGAGGAATTCCGGTAGGCATCAATCACAAAGCAGGTATCCCTGCAGTAGAAGTCGTATTTACGATTCTGCATGCCGGCGGTAAGTTTGGCGGTGGGGGATACAAGGTATCCGGTGGTCTGCACGGTGTAGGTGCCTCTGTTGTAAATGCCCTCTCCAACTGGCTGGAAGTAGAAATTTGCCAGGGTGGCAAGGTATATAAGCAGCGTTATGAGAGAGGTCATGTATGCTATGCTCTGAAAGAAATCGGCACCTGCCCTATGGAAAAGACCGGAACGAAAGTTACTTTCCTGCCAGATGATACGATTTTTACTGAGACAACGGTATATGATTTTGATGTATTGAAGAGAAGACTCAGAGAGATGGCATTCCTGACCAAGGGGCTGCGCATCATTTTAAGAGATAATCGTACGGAAGAGGAAACTTCTCTGGAAGGTGGTTCTGTCGTTGACAGTGCAGCTGCGGAAGCTATGTCTACAGAGCACGAAAAGAAGCAGATCAGTGAACTGTTACAGAGGGCACAGGAAGATGCCATGGAAGCAGGAGCATCCGCAGAAGCAATGACTTCCGAAGAAACTTCAGCTTCTGCGGATACAGCAAATGACTCTGAAGCATTTGCAGATGCTTTTGCTACGTCCGAGGAATCCACCAAAGCCCATACCGGCGGCAAGATCGGTAAGATACATACCATTACTCTGGAAAATGGTAAGAAGCAGAAAGTCGTTGAGTTCTACTATGAAGGTGGTATCAAGGAATTTGTTGCTTACCTGAACAAAAGTAAGGAGCCTTTATACGAAAACATTCTGTATTTTGAGGGTGAGAAGAATAATGTGTACGTGGAAGTATCCTTCCAGCACAATGATTCTTATAACGAGAGCGTATTCAGCTTTGTAAATAACATCAATACTCCCGAGGGAGGTACTCATTTACAGGGCTTCCGTAATGCTATTACGAAGACATTTAACGATTACGCAAGAAGCGCAAAGCTGTTAAAAGACAGTGAGCCGAATCTGTCCGGTGAAGATATCCGTGAGGGCCTGACTGCTATTGTCAGTGTCAAGATCGAGGATCCTCAGTTCGAAGGACAGACCAAGCAGAAACTGGGTAACAGTGAGGCAAGAGGCGCTGTTGACAATATTGTCAGTGAGCAGCTGACTTATTTCTTAGAGCAGAATCCGCAGATTGCAAAGTCCATCTGTGAGAAGTCGATTCTGGCACAGCGTGCCAGAGAGGCAGCCAGAAAGGCAAGAGACCTCACTAGGAGAAAGACCGCTCTGGATACCATGGCTCTGCCCGGTAAGCTGGCAGACTGTTCCGATAAGGATCCGAAGAACTGCGAGATTTACATCGTAGAGGGAGACTCCGCAGGAGGAAGTGCGAAGACAGCACGTTCCCGTGCAACACAGGCTATCCTGCCCCTGCGTGGTAAGATACTGAATGTAGAAAAGGCAAGACTGGATAAGATTTATGCCAATGCTGAGATCAAGGCAATGATCACTGCTTTTGGTACCGGAATCCATGAGGATTTTGATATTTCCAAGCTTCGTTACAACAAGATCATTCTGATGACCGATGCCGATGTAGACGGTGCGCATATCAGTACTCTTCTGCTGACTTTCATCTATCGGTTTATGCCGGAGCTGATCAAGCAGGGACATGTATTCCTGGCGAAGCCGCCTCTGTATAAGCTGGAGAAGAACAAGAAGGTATGGTATGCCTACAGTGATGAAGAACTGGACAGCATTCTCTCTGAAGTAGGTCGTGACCAGAACAACAAGATCCAGCGTTACAAGGGTCTGGGTGAGATGGATGCGGAACAGCTCTGGGAGACCACCATGGATCCGGAGAGACGTATTCTGCTCAGAGTAAACTACGATGAAGAGACTGAATCCGAACTGGATCTGACCTTTACCACACTGATGGGTGACAAGGTAGAACCCAGAAGAGAATTCATCGAAGAAAATGCTCAGTTTGTTAAGAATCTGGACATCTAATAACTATTCAGAGCCGTTATCAGGCTCTGAATAGTTACGGTATTTAATAATAGAGAGTCGTATTTTACGACAGATTGTGAGGAAACATGAACGACGATATTTTTGATAAGCCTTCGGAGGCTGAGATTGATAAAATCCATGAAGTCGATCTGAAAGAAAAAATGGAAACTTTCTATATCGACTATGCCATGAGTGTTATCGCATCCCGTGCGCTTCCGGATGTGAGGGATGGTCTGAAGCCGGTACAGAGACGTGTACTCTATTCCATGATCGAACTGAACAATGGTCCCGACAAGCCGCATCGTAAGAGTGCCCGCATTGTCGGTGATACCATGGGTAAATATCATCCTCATGGTGACAGCTCCATCTACGGTGCATTGGTTAATATGGCACAGGACTGGTCTACCCGTTATCCTCTGGTAGATGGCCACGGTAACTTCGGTTCCATGGATGGTGACGGTGCTGCAGCAATGCGTTATACCGAGGCAAGACTTTCCAAGATTTCCATGGAGCTTCTGGCAGATATCGGTAAGAATACCGTAGATTTTGTACCGAACTTTGATGATACTGAAAAAGAACCTGTCGTACTGCCCAGCCGTTATCCAAACCTGCTAGTCAACGGTACTACCGGTATTGCCGTAGGTATGGCTACCAATATTCCACCTCACAACCTTCGTGAAGTGGTACAGGCTGTTGTTAAAATTATTGATAATCGTGTAGAAGAAGACAGAGATACTACGATCGATGAGATTCTTCCCATTGTGAAAGCTCCCGATTTTCCTACCGGAGGACTGATTCTGGGTACCAGAGGCTGTGAGGAAGCTTACCGTACCGGCCGTGGTAAGATCAGAGTCCGTGCAGTGACCAATATCGAGACACTACCTAACGGTAAGAGCCAGATCATTGCCACCGAACTGCCATATATGGTCAATAAGGCCAATCTGATCATCAAGATTGCTGAGCTGGTAAAACTGAAAAAGATCGACGGTATCACAGATATCCGTGATGAATCCAACCGTGAAGGTGTCCGCGTGGTTATTGAGCTTCGTAAGGATGCCAATGCCAATGTTATTCTGAATCAGCTGTACAAGCATACACAGCTTCAGGATACTTTTGGTGTGATCATGTTGGCGCTGATCAACAATCAGCCTAAGGTCATGAATCTGCTGGATATGCTGACTTATTACCTGAAACATCAGGAGGATGTGGTTACCAGAAGAACCAAATATGATCTGAACAAGGCTGAGGAAAGAGATCATATTTTACAGGGATTGTTAAAGGCTCTGGACTTCATTGACGAAGTTATTACTATTATCCGTGGCAGTCAGAATGCCCAGATTGCAAAAGAACGTTTGATGGAGAGATTTGAACTTTCTGATGTACAGGCACAGGCTATTGTGGATATGCGTCTGCGTGCTCTGACAGGTCTGGAAAGAGAGAAACTGGAAAACGAGCATCAGGATCTGGTAGCAAAAATTGCGGAGTTGAAGGCTATTTTGGCAGATGAAAAGCTGTTATTAGGTGTTATTAAGACAGAAATGAGTGCTATCGCTGAGAAATACGGCGATGACAGACGCAGTAAGATCGGTTATGACGAACTGGATATCTCCATGGAGGATCTGATTCCGAGGGAAAATACTATTATTGCCATGACCAGTCTCGGTTATATCAAACGTATGACCGTAGATAATTTCAAAGCACAGAACCGCGGCGGCCGAGGTATCAAGGGAATGCAGACCATCGATGAGGATTACATTGAGGATCTGTTGATGACGACGACTCATCATTATCTGAACTTCTTCACCAATATGGGAAGAGTATACAGATTAAAAGCATATGAGATCCCGGAGGCAGGCCGTACCGCAAGAGGTACTGCTATCGTGAACCTCTTGCAGCTGGCACCCGGTGAAAAGATCACCGCAATGATTCCTATCCGTGAATACAGTGATGACAAGAATCTATTTATGGTGACCAAGACCGGTATCGTGAAGAAGACGCCTCTGATGGAGTTCTCCAATGTCAGAAAGAACGGACTGACCGCTATCAACCTCAGAGAAGAGGATGAACTGATCGAGGTGAAGATCACCGACAGCAACAGCGAGATATTCCTGGTAACCAAACAGGGTATGTGTATCCGCTTCCAGGAGACAGATGTCCGGGCCACCGGCCGAGCGTCCATGGGTGTCATCGGTATGAATCTCTCTCCCGGGGATGAGATCATCGGCATGCAGTTACAGACCCAGGGCAGCGATCTGCTGATCGTATCCGAGAACGGTATGGGCAAACGTACCAATATGGATGAATTTACCGTACAGAAACGTGGCGGTAAGGGTGTAAAATGCTACAAGATCGTAGAAAAGACAGGTGATGTGGTAGGTGCCAAGGCTGTAAATGATGATAACGAGATCATGATGATCACTACCGAAGGAATTATTATTCAGCTGCGTGTGCAGGATATCTCCACTTTGAGCAGAATTACATCAGGTGTAAAGCTGATCAATCTGGATAACGGCGTAAAGGTAGCACAGATTGCCAAGGTACGTGAGAAGCTTTCCAACGGAGACCATGAATTCGACAATCTTGAGGAAGCCATGGAAGAAGTAGCACAGGAAGCTGTTTCTGAGGATGAGGACGAAGCAGAAGAAAATCTGATTTTCCCTACCGAGGATTCTGAAGATGATGAATAAATAAGAGTTAATGATTAAGTTGAGCACTTTTTATATTGCAGAAAAAGATATATATGTGATATAACAAAAGTGCTCAATTTAGTGAGACACAGATAAAAGCAAGCGGCTGCGAAGCAGATATTTGTTTTTATAGGCTCACAAGTGAACGAATATCCTGCAAAGCAGGATGTAAAATGCAATAGCACGAATTCGTGAAGTTATAATGTAATAACTTAAATGAAAAAGAGGGGTATGAAAAATGGAATCTTATAGTATTTTCAGAGATCTGGCAATCATTATTATATTTGCCAAGGTGTTTGGTATCATTGCGAGAAAATGTAAGGCACCACAGGTGGTAGGTGAGATCATTGCCGGTCTGTTGATCGGACCCAGTGTACTGGGACTGGTGCAACAATCGGATTTTCTGATCCAGATGGCAGAAATCGGTGTTATCCTGCTGATGTTCTCCGCCGGACTGGAGACGAATCTGAGGGATCTCATGAAGACGGGATTTGTGGCATTTCTGATCGCATGCTTTGGTGTATTTGTTCCTTTGGTAGGAGGAACATTGTTGTACATGGGATTTTACGGAGTGGCACCCTGGGGCTCTGAGAAATTCTATGAAGCTGTATTTATTGGTGTCATTATGACGGCTACCAGTGTAAGTATTACTGTGCAGTCTCTGAAAGAACTGGGAAAACTGAAAGGTAAAGTCGGCACAACAATCATGAGTGCCGCTATTATCGATGATGTCATTGGTATTATTGTACTTACTTTTGTCATCGGATTTAAAAATCCGGATTCCAATCCAGGAAGTGTAGTAATTTCTACTCTTCTGTTCTTCCTGTTTGCAATTGGTGTCGGATTTGTATTGTTCAAGGTATTCCAGTATCTGGATAACAAATATCCGCATACAAGACGTATTCCTATTTTAGGTCTGGCGCTCTGTTTTATTTTCGCTTATGTAGCGGAAGTATTCTTCGGTATTGCGGATATTACAGGTGCTTACGTGGCAGGTATTATCCTGTGTTCTATTCGGGATTCGGAATACATAGCCGAGAAGATGGATATCAATTCTTATATGATCTTCGGGCCGATTTTCTTCGCAAGTATCGGACTTAAGACCAGCTTTGACCATTTGAACGGAGAATTTGTACTGTTCTCTATCGGATTTGTTATTGTTGCTCTGCTGTGCAAGATCATCGGTTGTGGTCTGATGGCGAGAATCTGCAGATTCAAAGGACTGGATGCCTTGAAAATCGGTGTCGGTATGATGACCAGAGGCGAGGTTGCCCTGATCGTAGCACAGAAGGGATTGTCTGTGGGAATGATCGGTGCGGAATACTTTACAGCAGTCATTCTGCTGATCATTGTATCCAGTATCTCCACTCCTATCCTGCTTAAGATTCTGTATACGAAGCATGCCGAGATTGATTAAAAAATATGGATCATATGGATCAGAAGCGTTTTGAAGAAGCTAAGAGAAAAATAATAGGCGTGGACCGTCAGAGACTGGGAATCGGAACTCTCTCAGAGAAGACGGTTCATGCTATTTTTAAGGACTATTATGAGCCGGACGAGGATCATCAGGAGATTCCCATAGAGAATTATGTAGCGGATATTTATAGGGATGGAGAGATCATAGAGATTCAGACGAGACAGTTTAACCGGATGCGGGGAAAATTGCAGACCTTTCTTCCTTTATATCCTGTGACTATTGTCTATCCGATCCCTTATGAAAAATGGCTGATCTGGATCGATGAAGACAGCGGAGAACTGAGTAAAAAACGGAAATCACCGAAAAAAGGCTGCACCTATCAGGCTTTTAAGGAACTATATAAGATCAAAATGTTCCTGAAGGATCCGAATATCCGATTTAAGTTCGTATTGGTGAATATGGAGGAATACCGGCTGTTGAACGGCTGGAGCCATGATAAGAAAAAGGGCTCCACACGGTATGACAGGATTCCTACGGATCTGATCGAAGAGGTGGAAATCAGACAACCGGAGGATTATCTGCAATTTGTGCCCTATGAGCTGGAAGAACCTTTTCACAGTAAAGATTTTGCAAAAGCCGCCCACATCCCTCTCTCACTGGCTCAGACCGTATTGAATATTCTGTTGGAAATGGGAACGGTGGAACGAATCGGGAAACAGTTATTTATATCGTGTCATGGATATATAGATATATAGATGAAAAAAGAGGATTAAGTCGTATGGCTTAATCCTCTTCGTCTTCCTGATGGGATTTCGGCAGGGAGAAAATAAATTCACTTCCCACGCCGGGAGTACTGATCACATTGATATGCTCATTGTGAGCATTGATAATTTCTTTTACAATGGAAAGACCCAGCCCGGTTCCTTTTTTATCCTTGCCTCGGGATAGGTCGGACTTATAAAATCTGTCCCAGATCAGCTTCAGATCTTCTTTCGGGATACCAATTCCTGTGTCTTTTACGGAGACAAACAATTTATTTTTCTTCTCCGAGGTCTCAATGTGGATCACAGAATCATGGTGGCTGAACTTAATGGCATTGTCCATGAGATTATAGAGTACCTGCTGGATTTTGCCCATATCTGCATGGACATACATTTCATTGCCGGTCAGGATCATCTCAATAGCAATAGATTTGTTATGACAGGTGCCTTCAAAGGTGCTTGCAGTATTACGGATCACTTGATTGATATCAAAATCTGTTTTATCTAAGAGCATTCCTTTGGTGTTCAGATTATTCAGAGTCAGCAGGCTGTTGGTCAGCTTCGTCAGTCGTTCTGTTTCATTCAATACGATAGTAATGTATTTTTCGTGCATTTCCGGTGGAATCGTGCCATCCAGCATGGCTTCCAGATATCCTCTTATAGAGGTCAGAGGGGAACGGAAATCGTGTGATACATTGGCTACAAACTTTTTCTGATCATCCTCGGAACGGGCAATTTCGCTTGCCATATAATTCAGACAGGAAGCCAGATAACCGATTTCATCCTCACTATCCACCTGAAATTCATAATGCATATTACCGGCAGCATACTGCTCTGTGGCATGAGTGATCTTCCTCAGAGGAATATATACGATCTCAGTGAAAAAGATCAGAATGATCAGGGATAGCAGGAACAGGATTGCCAGGGTGATATAGGAAATATTCAGCAGGCTGTTACAGGATTTCTGAATATCATTCATATCGGTATGGATGACTACATAGCCTTTTACCTTGTAGTTGGAGGTAATGGGAGCAAATACAGTAAGTACATCCGAATCAAAATTACCGAAGAAATCACCAACAATGTAATAAGAGCCGCTGGTTACGGTCGAATCAAAATTCTCGATGACTACCACATTCTCCACATCTAAGGGACTATTGGTATCCAGTACCAGTCGTCCGGAGGGATTGATGATGCGAATCTCGGAATTCAGGTAGACCGCCAGGGAGTCCAGCTGCATTTTAACAGTCTCCAAAGTTGTTTCACTGGTGTACAATCCGCCGGCATAGGTTCCAGCGATCAGGGTTGCTTCGGAATAGAGACTTTCTGCCTTTTCCCGGATCAGGTGTTCTTTGGTCATATTGGGAACAAAGGTTGTAACAATGATGAAACCAAATACACCAAAAATAAAATATGCAAGTATAAATTTTAGATAAAGTGTTTTTTTCATAACAAATCCTGCTTTTGGTATGACTTAATTACGTACTTCGAATTTATAGCCGATGCCCCAGATGGTGCTGATCTTCCAGTTGGCATGATCCTTGATCTTCTCACGGAGACGTTTGATGTGCACATCCACGGTACGGGTATCACCGATATATTCATAGCCCCAGATCTGATCCAGAAGCTGTTCTCTGGTGAATACATGATTCGGTGAGGATGCTAAAAAGTAGAGAAGCTCCAGTTCTTTCGGCGGCATTTCCACAGTATGTCCCATATAAATGACGGAATAATTGGTCAGATTAATGGTCAGATCCGCATATTCCACGCACTTGTCGTTGGAAGTTTCTGTGGGGGCATTGGAGGACTTATAACGTCTGAGGACTGCTTTGGCACGTGCCACCAGTTCCTTGGAGTCAAAAGGTTTTTCCATATAATCATCCGCACCCAGCTCCAGTCCCAATACTTTGTCGAAGACTTCACCTTTTGCGGAGAGCATGATGATGGGAACGGAGTATTGTGCCCTGACCTCTCTGCACACCTGATAACCATCAATGCCGGGAAGCATCAGATCCAACAGAATCAGATTCGGAGCAAAGGTCTCCATAGCCGGCATCACGGATTCTCCGTCATTGACGATCATGGTATCAAAACATTCCTTCGTCAGATATAGGGAGATCAGTTCCGCAATATTATTATCATCATCTACAATGAGAATTTTCTGTTTACTTACCATGTAGTATAGACCTCCTGTCAGTTATTATTTAAAAGTAACAATGGTTACGCCGGCATCGCCTTCACCGTATTCACCCAACCGGTATTCTTTGACGTATTTCAGACGTTTTAAGTGAGACTGTACGGCACTGCGCAGAGCACCGGTGCCTTTTCCATGCACGACTCTCACACTGGGGAGATGAGCCAGATAAGCGTCATCCAGGTATTTATCCAGTTTTGCAATGGCTTCATCTACCGTACATCCCAGAAGGTTGATCTCGGAGGACACGGAGAAGGACTTGGACATTTTCAACTTGCCGGTGTTGGTACGCTGCAGGGCAGGTGCTGTAATGGTCTCTTCTTTTACCGGTACGAGATCGTTAATATTCGTCTGCATTCTCATAATTCCGCATTGTACGAAGAGGTTGCCCCTGGCATCCGGCAGTGTATTCACAATTCCTTTCAGATTCATGGAAATGATCTTTACGGAATCTCCTTTTTTCAGTTTCTTGGGATCCACGGTCTTCTGGTTGGCCGGCTTCTTTTGGTTATTACCAAGAGCCAATTTTCCGTTCTTTTCGTTGATCTTGTCACGGACCTTCTGTCTCTTTTTCTCTAGTTCCTTGATGTCGGCGGAAGCACCTACTTTATTGAAATCACGGATGGTTTCGTCAGCTACATCCTTTGCTTCCTGAAGGATGGCTCTTGCTTTTTCATTGGCATCCCGCAGAATCTTATCCTTTGCCTGATCGATTTTCTCGTTTTTCTTCTGTAACTGTTCCTGTAACGTGCGGATCCGTTCCTTATATTCTGCAATCTCCTGCTGTTCTTTTTCAATGGTTACGCGGCTCTGTTCCAGATCTGCGATGACGTCTTCAAAGCTTTCGTCTTCTTTGCTGATCTGTTCTTTCGCGGCATTGATGATCTCATCGGACAGTCCCAGCTTGGAAGAAATGGCGAAAGCATTACTTTTACCGGGAATACCGATGAGCAGACGGTAGGTGGGGCGAAGGGTCTCCACATCAAATTCACAGCAGGCATTTTCTACAAAATTAGTGGAAAGTGCATAGATTTTCAGCTCGCTGTAATGCGTGGTAGCCATAGTGCGGATGCCACGGTCATGCAGATAATTTAAAATAGCAATTGCCAGAGCGGCACCCTCCGTAGGATCTGTTCCAGCACCGAGTTCATCAAATAAACACAGGGAATCCGCATCTGCGTGCTGCAAAATGTGGACAACTCTGGTCATATGAGAAGAAAATGTGGACAAACTCTGCTCAATACTCTGCTCATCCCCGATATCTGCATAAACTTCCGAGAAAATGGACAGTTCGGAACGATCCAGTGCTGGAATATGCAGTCCCGCCTGTCCCATCAGAGTAAAAAGTCCCACTGTCTTCAGAGACACGGTCTTACCACCGGTATTGGGACCTGTGATCACCAACAAGTCAAAATCTTTCCCCAGACGGACATCAATGGGAACAGCCTTTTTCTTATCCAACAGTGGATGACGTCCCTTACGGATCTGGATGTAATGTTCAGTGTTGAAAATAGGCTCTGTGGCATTCTGTTCCATGGCGAGTTTTGCCTTGGCAAAGATGAAGTCTAAAGTGGTCATGATCTTCTGATCTGCGGCAAGCTCTGCGGTATGAACAGCAGCCTGGCAGCTCAGATCACCCAGAATAACTTCAATCTCCTCCTGCTCCTGCAGATCCAGTTCTTTTAACTGGTTGTTCAGGTTCACAACAGCAGCCGGCTCGATGAAAAATGTGGAACCGGTGGAGGACTGGTCATGCACCATACCGCTCACCTGGCTCTTATATTCGGCTTTTACGGGGATACAGTAGCGGTTATCACGCATGGTAATGACTGCATCCTGTAAAAAGGTACGGTAAGCGCCGTTTACCATAGAGGTCAGCTGGCTGTGGATCTTTTCGTTGGTGGACAGCTTGGAACGACGGATACTTTTTAATCGGGGGCTGGCATCGTCTGCCATCTCCTCTTCTGACAGAATGCAGCGGTTGATCTCATTGGCAAGCTGTGTCATAGGGGTGAGTCCCTCAAAGTAGGCATCCAGGCTGTCATTTGGGAAGTCTTCCCGTTCTTTTTTTCCATAGGTTTTGATCCGGCTGACATTATCCAAAAAGGATGCCAGCTTCAACAATTCGGACATAGACAGAGAACTGCCGATTTCCAGAGAACGGATGGAAAAACCTAAGTCTCTGTTACTTCCAAAAGAGGTGCTGCCGATGCGGAAGAGACGGGCCAGGGCATCTTTGGTCTCCCGCTGGGCTGTTCTGATGGCAGATAGATCAGTGGAAGGCACCAGATCGCGGCAAAGCTTTTTACCGGGCTCGGAGTCGGCCTTCTCTGTGAGGAGGTCGATGATCTTATTATATTCTAAAGTGGTGAGTACTTTTGCATTCATGTAGGGCTCCTATTTTGTTATTTTTGCCTGCAAGCAGTCACGCAGGATTTTATGGGTGAGCTTATTATACCATATTTATTGCCTTTTTTGGTACAGTTTTGTATAATTGAGATATTAGAGTCCTAAGAAAAAGCCGGTGTATCTGTAGGCAGCAGAGGAGGCATATTTATGGCGGATTCCCAAGAAAATAAGCAGAAGGAACAAAATGACGTTTCTGAGAAAAATTTTATGATAGAAAAGATCAAGGAACGTCCGGTAAATAAGAAAAAGCTGTTGCGCAGGACTTTGATCACGGTTTCCATGGCGGTGATCTTCGGTCTGGTGGCCTGTTTCACTTTCTTGGTTTTGGAACCGGTGATCAGTAATTGGTTGTACCCGGAAGAGGAACCACAGGTGGTGGTATTCCCCGAAGATCAGGATGAGATGTCTCCGGAGCAGATGTTGGCAGAGAATATGCAGCAGGAGAATCAGAACAGTCAGTCTTCTTCTGTTCCTGGTGAGGTTATGGAACAGGAGCAGATCCGGGAATTGTTATCCGGAATCATATTGGATCTGGATAATTACAAACAGATTTACAGTGCTCTTACCCAGTATGTGGCAGAAATGAACCGTTCCATGGTTACTGTGACAGGAGTGTCATCCGGTGTGGACTGGTTCAATAATGTAAATGAGAGCAAGAACCAGTCATCCGGTGTGATCATAGCGCAAAATGGCAAGCAATTACTGATTTTAACCGATTATTCTCCGGTAAAACAAGCAGATGACATTATTGTCACATTCAACGAGGGCACCCAGGCAGATGCATCTTTGAAGGAAAAAGATGAGACTACAGGTCTGGCGGTGATTGCCGTAGAGCTGGATACTCTGAATAAAGATTTTCTGAAGAATGATATTACGATCGCTACTTTTGGATCTTCTAATATCAAAGATATTGCCGGACTTCCGGTGGTGGCTTTGGGGCGTCCCATGGGTACGAACGGCTCACTGGGATATGGTATCATTACTTCTTCCGCCAGTGAGTCGGCGGCATCGGATACCACTTATCGGATTCTGCAGACGAATATTGTAGGCAGTCAGAATGCAGGAGGCGTATTATTCAATCTTCAGGGACAGGTCATTGGTATCATTACCAATGGCAAATCTGCCACAGATATGAAAAATATGGTTTGTGCTTACGGTATTACGGAATTGAAGCGTCATATCGAGAAAATGTCGAATGGAGAAAAATTCGCCTATCTGGGTCTTAAGGGTGTGGATGTCACAGAGGAAGCCAACAGCGAACTTGGGGTTCCTTACGGAGCTTATATTACAGAGGTGGAAATGGACTCTCCCGCTATGTTGGCGGGAATCCAGCAGGGAGATGTCATCACGGGATTCGGTGAGCGTGTGATTATCAGCTTTGACGAGTATACGAATTCTCTACTCAGTATGAAACCGGGAGACAGTGTAGAACTGACGATTATGCGGCAGTCACAGCAGGAATATAAAGAGATGAAATTCGACATCACATTAACGGTGTTGAAATAGATTGACAGAAAGGTTTGGACAACAATATGAAATTCATTAAAGAGTTAAAAGAAGGCGACAGAGTATTTGATATTTATCTGTGCAAGCATAAGCAGGAGGCTGTAACAAAAAACGGTAAACCCTATGAAAGCGTGATTCTGCAGGATAAGACCGGAACCATTGATGCCAAGGTATGGGAGCCGAACAATCCGGGCATCGGAGATTATGATGATCTGGATTACATAGAAGTATACGGTGATGTGACGAATTTCCAGGGACAGTTACAGATCAGCGTGAAGCGGATCCGTGTCTGCCGCGAGGGAGAATACAATCCTTCCGATTATCTGCCGGTGAGTTCCAAGGGCATCGACACGATGTATAATGAGTTAAAGACTTTGATCGGAAGCATTAAGAATACTTATCTGCATCAGCTGTTGCAGGATCTGTTTATCGAGGATGCCGATTTCGTGAAGAAGTTCTGTAATTCTTCCGCAGCCAAGACAGTGCATCATGGTTTCGTGGGCGGATTGCTGGAGCATACCTTAGGAGTTACCAAGTTGTGTGACTACTACTGCTCTGCTTATCCTATTTTACAGAGAGATCTGCTTCTGACGGCGGCTATGTGCCATGATATCGGAAAGGTAAAAGAGATTTCCGCTTTTCCGGTAAACGATTATACAGATGACGGACAGTTATTGGGACATATCGTGATGGGCGCACAGATGGTTGGGGAACGTGCCGCTAAGATCGACGGCTTCCCGCACAATCTCCTGGCAGAATTACAGCACTGCATTCTGGCACATCATGGTAAATTGGAATACGGATCTCCCAAGGTGCCGGCGCTGATCGAGGCAGTGGCTCTGAATTATGCGGATGATACCGATGCCAAGATGGAGACCTTTAAGGAAATTTTGGAAAATAACAGTGAAAACAGTGGCTGGCTGGGTTACAACAGATTGTTTGAATCCAATCTGCGCGCTACCAGAATGGAGTAAATGACAGGATAAATACTATAAATTCTGTGAACAGACAGGAAAGAGAGGAAGAATATGGAGATCAGTACATGTGTAAAATATGTGGGTGTAAACGACCATCAGGTGGATTTGTTCGAGGGACAGTATAAGGTTCCGAATGGAATGTCTTACAATTCCTATGTGATCCTGGATGAGAAAATCGCCGTAATGGATACGGTGGATGGATTTTTTACCGAAGAATGGCTGAACAATGTAGAACAGGTACTTTCCGGAAAAACACCGGATTATCTTGTGATTCAGCATATGGAACCGGATCATTCCGCCAGTATTCCGGCTTTTCTGAAAAAATATCCCAAAGCCACAGTGGTATCCACAGCTAAGGGATTTCAGTTCATGGAACAGTTTTTCCCGGAGTTTTTCGCCGGTCAGGGATTACCTGCGGAACAACGCATCGTTGCGGCGAATGATGGAGTCCTGGAGCTTGGACAGCACAGCCTGCATTTTGTCTATGCTCCCATGGTGCATTGGCCGGAGGTTATGATGACTTATGAAGCAACCGAGAAAATACTGTTTGCGGCAGATGGTTTCGGTAAATTCGGTGCTTTGGACGTAGAGGAAGAATGGGCGAATGAAGCCCGCCGCTACTATATCGGTATTGTCGGAAAATATGGTCCCCAGGTACAGGCGGTTCTGAAAAAAGCGGCAGGACTGGACATTCAGACCATCTGCTCTCTTCACGGTCCGGTACTTAAGGAGAATCTGGGATTCTATCTGGAAAAATATGATAAGTGGTCTTCCTATCAGCCGGAAGAATCCGGAGTGGTAATTGCTTATGCTTCTGTCTATGGCAATACCAGAAATGCTGCGGAGTATCTGGCGGATGTTTTACAGGAAAAAGGACAGAAAACAGTACTGTATGATCTGGCAAGATGCGATAAAGCAAAAGCTGTTGCCGATGCTTTCCGTTATGACAGACTGGTGCTGGCGGGTATTACTTATAATGGAGACCTCTTCCCCTGCATGCGCAGTTTTATCGAAGGTCTGACCGAGCGTAATTACCAGAATCGTAAGGTGGCAATTATTGAGAACGGCACCTGGGCACCCATGGCAGGCAAGTTGATTCTGGGAATGTTTGAAAAGAGTAAAAATCTGACATTTACGGAGACAAAAGTAAGCATCAAGTCGGCTATGAATGCGCAGAACAAAGAAGAAATCGGGAAGCTGGCAGAGGAGCTTTCCTGAGAAAGTTTTTCACACGTAAATTTGTGCCTGCACAGTGTACCAAAGTACGAGGGACTGATGTAAGCAATACTGGAAGTACGCGGTACTGAAGTACCGGAAAATTTGTAGGCTACGGAAAGGCATAAGGATATTTATGGAATATAAGAAAAACGATCGTGTAACGCTGACCATAGAGGATATGGGAAGTGACGGAGAAGGAATCGGTAAAGTAGACGGTTTTACCCTCTTTATCAAAGATGCCGTTATCGGCGATCAGGTGGAAGCCAAGATCATAAAAAGTAAAAAGCACTATGCTTATGCCAGATTAGAGAAGGTGTTACAGCCTTCTCCTTTTCGTGTGGAACCGAAATGTGCATACCACAGACAGTGCGGCGGCTGTCAGCTGCAGGCACTCTCCTACTCCGAGCAGCTGCATTTCAAGGAACAGAAGATCCGCAATAATCTGATCCGGATTGGTGGGTTTGATGCGGAATACATTGATGAACGCATGCAGCCCATTGTAGGCATGGAGGAACCCTTCCACTATCGCAATAAAGCGCAGTATCCCATAGGAACTGATAGAGATGGTAATGTCATCACCGGTTTTTATGCCGGACGCACCCATACCATCATTGCCAATACAGACTGCGCCCTTGGTGCTTCTGAGAATCAGCAGATCCTCGAAACCATACTCTCCTATATGCGGAAAAATAAAGTAACTGCCTATGACGAAGTCACTGGCAAGGGTCTGGTACGTCATGTATTGATCAGGAAAGGCTTCACCAGTGGACAGTTGATGGTATGTCTGGTCATTAATAAGAAAATGACAAAAATGTCATACCCTACTGCCGGAGTACAGAAGAATACGAATGAGTTTTTACCAAATCAGGGAGAATTACTGGCTGCACTGGCAGAAATCCAAGGTATGACAAGTGTGTCAGTCAGTATCAATACCGAGAAAACCAATGTGATCATGGGTACCATGATCCATAATCTCTGGGGTGAGAGCACCATTGAGGATACGATCCACGTAAGGGACATGCAGAAAGAAAATTACCCTTATACCGGGGATGCATTAACCTTCAAGATCTCTCCTCTCTCCTTCTATCAGGTAAATCCCGTACAGACCGAGAAGCTTTACAGCCTGGCGTTGGAATATGCGGGACTGACTGGAAAAGAGACTGTTTGGGATCTCTACTGTGGTATCGGAACCATCTCTCTCTTCCTGGCGGGCAAAGCCAAAAAGGTATGCGGTGTGGAAATCATCCCCCAGGCCATCGACGATGCCAGAGAGAATGCAAAGAGAAATCATATTGAAAATGCTGAGTTTTTCGTGGGCAAAGCAGAGGAAGTCCTGCCGGAATTCTACGAAAAGGCGACTACAGAGGCATCTTCCGATGAAATGCTCCATCCGGATGTGATTGTCGTAGATCCGCCCCGAAAAGGATGCGATGATGCCTGCTTAAACACCATGCTCCGCATGCAGCCCGAACGCATCGTATACGTCAGTTGTGACTCCGCCACCCTTGCCAGAGATCTGAAGATCCTCTGCGATGGTGGATATGAGATCCGGAAGGTCCGGGGCGTGGACCAGTTTGGAATGACTGTGCATGTGGAGACGGTTGTCTTGCTTTCCAAGGGCGAAGTCGACTCGAAAAAGATTCGGGTTGAGTTCTCTTTGGAAGATATGGATATGTCCG
>ERZ836877.3411-NODE-3411-length-18109-cov-3.645563_pt1 | contig 18109 bp, 14 predicted proteins | sample MGYA00519469_ERZ836877 | MGnify/ENA primary metagenome ERZ836877 (study PRJEB31850, sample SAMEA3708809) | human gut metagenome | biome: human gut; feature: human-associated habitat; material: faeces | place: China | collected 2014 ... | reverse complement strand
CCTCGGCTCCCTTGATACCACGATTTGCAAGCGTACCCAGTACGGAAGCTGACTCTTCAATTGATACATTCAGATTTTTAAGAGTACCGCCGCAGCCGACATATGCAGATAAAAGCTGTTGAAGAGAAGTATTTGACGATGATTGTGCTTTCGTACATACATCAAGGTAATGATTCAGATCACCAACAGCAATTCCCATTGCCGACATAGAGTCGGTGACCAGATCCGAACAGGTTGCCAAATCCATAGAACCGGCTTCCGAAGCTCTCAGAATGGGCATAAGTCCGTCAAGCATCTGAGACGTATCCCAGCCTGCAAGAGCCATATAGCCCAATGCGTCCGCTGCCTGTGAAGCGGTCTTTGAGGTATTGGCACCTGCATCAGCGGCAGCCTTTGCATCCTCGGCAGTGAAATAAAATTTTTCTAAACTGGAGCTTGTTTAATAACAAATGTTTACGCCAAGGTCGCTTAGCTTGAGTTGATTTTTGACTTGCGACGACAGGAGTGTACTGGATGTACACGACTGAGTAGCAAGACGAAAAGCGTCCAAGATAAGCGAACCGGAAGCAACTTTATTTATAAAAGACAAGTCTCTATGTGCAATTAAAAAAAATTTTGTAAAATAATGAAACAATATTACCTCTTGACTGCCATTCGCCGGCATCTTTCCGCCTGTTCTTCGGTCGTTATGGAGCCCCATAACTCCCTCATCACATGCGAAAATCTGCTCGACGACTGACAGCCTTGGCGGTAACATTTGTTGTTTAAATAAGCTCCTAAATAGATGAAAATCTGGATCTATAACAACGGTCAGCAGCAGGGCCCCTACACCTACGATCAGTTTGCGGCGCTCGGCGTCGACGGTTCGACCCCGGTCTGGTATGACGGACTTCCCCAGTGGACTCGCGCCGACCTTGCCCCGCTGACGGCGCCGCTCTATGGCGCGGCTGTCGGTGGCTCCGCTCAGTTTGCCGCGCGGCAGACCTTTGTCGCCGACCCCAATGTCGTGGTTGTCAATAATGTCGTGTCGCAGCCTCCTTGTCCGCCGACCTATCTGTTCTGGTCGATTTTTATCACCTGTTGCTGCTGCCAGCCGGGCGGCATCGCGGGCATAATCATGGCGATAGTGGCCCGCAGCCGCTACAACAACGGCGACTATCGGGGCGCAAGACGCATGTCTGAGTATATACAATGGGTGCTTATCATTTCCATTGTTCTCGGGCTCATGACTCTACCGTTTGCCTTACTTTTCTGACAGTGAAACACCCTCTGAAAAGACGCTCCATAATGGCGGCTGTGGCACTCGTTGCCGCAGCCGCCATTGCTGTATATTACCGGTTTCACGACCCGGCAGCAGGCGCGGTGCCTCAGTGTCTGTTCCGGCGTCTGACAGGCCTCGACTGTCCGGGTTGTGGCTCGCAGCGCGCCCTGCATGCCGCTCTCAACGGCGACTTTGCCGCCGCGTGGCATTACAACGCCATGCTCTTCTTCATTATACCGGTCGCTGCGCTCTATGGGTTTGCGGCTCTCGACACAGCCCCGTCACGACGGCTTCGCCGCTATATCGAGCATCCTGCCGCGATAGCCCTCATTGCCGCCGCTATTATATTATGGTGGATTCTGAGAAACATTTTATAAGGGTTGCCGCTGCTCTGGCAAACGATGGAATGAATTTTTATTAAGTTTTTCTTGCGTTGATGTTATCAAATAGTTAAAAGTTTCTATCTTTGCAATGAAAACCGACTTGGCGCTTACCGTGGTTAACCCGACGGTCATCGCCGTCAATATTAAGCCAGTTTCCGATTAAATATCTCACATGGATTACAGTATTCTCGACTTTTTAGGTTTGCTTGGTGCCGTCGGCCTGTTCCTTTACGGCATGAAAGTCATGAGTGAAGGCTTGCAGAAAGCCGCCGGAGACAGACTCCGCGGCATACTCTCGGCCATGACCCGCAACAGATTTACCGGGACTCTCACCGGCTGTGCGATTACAGCTTTGATTCAGAGTTCGTCGGCCTCGACCGTGATGGTCGTCAGTTTTGTAAACGCGGGTCTGATGACACTCGCACAGTCAATGGCGGTAATTATGGGCGCCAACGTCGGTACGACGTTCACTGCCTGGATTATCGCCCTTTTTGGCTTCAAGGTCAACATCTCTGCGTTCACGCTCCCGCTTATCGCGGTTGCCGTGGTGCTTCTGTTTACCAATAAAAGCAAGGCCAAGTCGATTGGCGAATTCCTCATAGGTTTCTGCTTCCTGTTTATGGGCCTTGACATGATCAGTGCCTACGTGCCCGACCTTCAGAGCAATCCTGAGATGTTCGAGGTTCTCAAAGGTTATGCCTCGATGGGCATCCGCTCGATTCTTATATTCGCGCTCGTCGGCGTCATTGTCACCATGGTCATCCAGTCGTCAGCCGCGACTTTCGCCATTACCCTGATTATGTGCAGCAAAGGCTGGATTACGTTCGACCTCGCCTGCGCCCTCGTGCTTGGCAGCAATATCGGCACGACCATCACTCCGATTATCGCCTCGATGAGCGGCAATGTCGCCGCCAAGCGAGCTTCGATGGGTCATCTTCTCTTCAACGTCCTCGGCACGATATGGTGTCTGGTGGTGTTTGTCCCCTTTGCCGACTTCAACGCGTGGCTGACAGAACAGATAGGACAGGGCGACCCCACTCAGCTCTATCATTATGTGACAAACCTTGAGGCTACGGCCCCTGAGCTATATAATCATCTATTCGACAACTCGCTGCCTGCCGGTCACGAAGTCATTGCCCGCATCGCGGCGATGCAGCTGAGTGTGTCGTTCGGCCTCTCGATATTCCACACCACGTTCAATCTTGTCAACCTCTCGATAATGATATGGCTCACGAATGTCTATGTCAAGATTGTCGAGGCAATCGTGCCCTCGAAGCACAAGGATGACGATGAGTTTACTCTCAAGTTTATCTCTCGCGGCCTCCTTAATGCCTCAGAGCTTAACATCGCTCAGGCCGAGAAGGAAATGGCGGTATATGCCGAGCGTGTCAACCGCATGCTTGACATGGCGCAGCAGCTCATACACACCAAGGAAAACAGCGAGGACTTTAACAAACTCTATTCACGTCTCGAAAAATACGAAGATATCTCAGACCGCATGGAACTTGAGATAGCCCACTATCTCAACCGATGCGCCGAGGGACGCCTCTCGAACGAAGGCAAGCTGCGCATCGCCGCCATGCTCAATATAATAAGTGAGATAGAGAGTATAGCCGACAGCTGTATGGGCGTGGGCAAGATTCTCACCCGCAAGATACAGAGCAACGTCGACTTCAACGACGAGATTTATAAGAACATCGACACTCTATATGTCTATGTCAAAGAGGCCATGACTCTTATGCTTGCGCTTCTGAGCAATGTCGAGAACGTCAGCGAGAAAGAACTCATACAATCTTATAACAAAGAGCGCGAGATCAACAACATGCGCAATATACTCCGCAGTGCCAATGTCGAGAATATAAACGAGAAGCATTACGAGTATCAGTCGGGCATCTATTATATGGATATCGTCAGTGATCTCGAGAAGACCGGCGACTATATAATCAATGTCGTCGACACGATCCGCGACCAGTTCAGACATCAGAAAGCATAACGGACAGTTCTGTCAGAGATTGTCATCCGACCCACGGCCGGATGACAATTTGTCATATTTTTGTCACCGGCGTCGGGTTTAGAACAATATTCAGCCACAAAATTAGGTCAATGTTGTTACATAATTCTACACTATGATTCTTATTGTGTATATTCGCAATAACGAATAACTGATATATGACAGCAGGTACGCTTGGTAAAATATTAATCGTTGACGGCGATGAAAACATCGTCGACCTCCTTAATGTCAATCTCGATTGTGAGGGCTACACGGTCGCGTCATGCGGCTCGGCGGCAGCCGCGTCGCACATTGACCTCAGCGATACCCGTCTTGTCATAGCCGATGCGATGGACCAGCAGTTTTCGGGCCTTGATCTTCTGCGGACTATCAAGGAAGACCCCATGAAGGCTCATGTGGGCTTCATACTATGTACGTCTGACGACGACCGGAGTCTCGTAATCGATGCTCTCGACAGCGGCGCCGACGATTATGTTGTCAAGCCCTTCTCTTTGCGGGAGCTTATCGCGCGTGTGAAATCAGTTATCCGGCGTCATGGCATCGCTGTGTGTGCTCCCGGCAAGACATTGACTTTCAAGTCGCTCATGATTGATCTTGTCAACCGCAAAGTCACTGATGACGGAATGATACTGTCGCTGTCAAAGACAGAGTATGCGATTCTCGTTCTGCTGATGAAAAATATCGACAATTATCTCACGCGTGCCGAGATTCACAAACATGTCTGGAACGATGCCTCCGATACACCTAACGACCGCATTGTCGACACCAACATCTCGCGCCTGCGCAAAAAATTAGGCGAAATCGGCGCAAATATCGTCAACCGTTCGGGCTTCGGTTACATCCTCACAGCCAATGAAAACGACTGACCGTTAAGACCGCTCTGACAGCAGCGTATCAGGTTATTCACTATATCCGACCGTTTCCATCGGCCCGTCTTCGTCGCTTAGAAGCTTATATAACACCGGGTCGCGCAATATCTGCTTAAGGGAATAAAGTCTGCCGTCGATGATTATGTCATCGCTCACGAGACGCACGCCGTGGCTGTAGTCGACATAGCCGACAGAGTGGGCGGCGCTCAGCGGCTGAATGGCTTTGCCGTCAGGATAATGCCATCCGTAGATAAAGAGACGTCCCGGTTCGCTTGCTATGCGGTTGGTTATCACGATGTCTTTCTTGTGGCCGGCTGTAAGTTGTCCCGAATGTGCGCCTGCGGCTGTGCGTCCGGCTTCGACGATTGAGTCGTGACGTGCGAATACCGGCACTGTCGTCATTGTCGAGTCGGGAGTCATCGGGTGGGGGACAGCCTTGAAAGTGCTGTGGCTGTGTATCAGGTCAGACATACGGCGAGTCGGGAGTACGGCTCCGAAGTGATCGGCGATTTTTTGAGCCGTGAGAGGCAGCATCGGCACCCGCATGAAGTCGCTGTCATCGCCTATCGCGATGAAGTCGGGCAATACGCGCCAGATGACTTCATGGGCTTTGCCGGCTGCGTCGGCGAGAGTGTCGGTCAGATATACGGGCTTTCTCAGCCAGCCGGGTATATTGCCGGCGACAATCTCGCGTAAGATTATTGAGTCTCGCTCTGAAGCATTAAGCTTTTCTGTCAGCCGCGTGAACCGGCTGCCCGTCATCGCCTCTCTGCCGCGTGGAGGAAAAGCCGGGCCATGCGGCATTGTAATTGCACACGCGATATATCCATCCCCTTGTTCAGGCACAGCGGCGCTATGTTTTGACTCCGTGGCGGCGTAACTGTTGCCTGTCAGACATAACAATGCTGTGAGTAATAATGCAAATCTCATCAAATCTGCCTGATGTTTTTTGCCGTCAGTTTTCGCTCTTCGGTGTCGGTTTCTTGCCTCCCCGGCGGTGGTAGTAGCGGCGGCGGGGCTTGCGGGCTGTTTCTTTACCGGATTCTACGGATGTTTCGCTGTCGGCAGTCGTTGTATTTGCCTCGACGGATTTCGCCTCAGTCGGTTTCGTGCTCTTCTCACGGCGCGGGCGGTCTTTGCGCCCTTTCTGGCCGCGTCCCTTGCCGTCGCCTTTGGTGCTGCCGCCGGCGCGTCCGTTGCCACGGCGTCCCGGATTATATTCGGGTGCCTCGCCGAGTTCGGCAGGCATCGGCTCTTTACGTACCTCATAGCCGAGGAAACGTTCGATGTAATTGAACTTGCGCTGGGCCTCGACGCTGACAAAGGTCACGGCTTTGCCTTCGGTGTTGGCGCGGGCCGTGCGGCCGATGCGGTGGACATAGTCTTCGGCTTCGCGCGGCACGTCGTAGTTGACTACCATCGTGATGTCGTCGACGTCGATGCCGCGGGCGAGGATGTCGGTCGCGATGATGATGTCGATGCGTCCGGCGCGGAAGGCGCGCATCACCTCTTCGCGTGCGGTCTGGTCGAGGTCGGAGTGCATTTCGCCTGTCTTCCAGTTTGATTTTCTCAGCTCGCGCGACAGTTCTTTGACTTTCAGCTTTGACGAGGCGAAGACAATGACGCGTTTGTTATATCCTGACTTGAAGAGATGTTTGAGCATGCCGGTCTTCTGGCCTTCATAGCAGACGACGGCCGACTGGTCGATTTTCTCTGTCGGCCGCGACACGGCGATTTTGACTTCGGCCGGGTCGACGAGCAGCGTTTTGGCGAGCTGCTGTATCTTGGCCGGCATAGTCGCCGAGTACATCAGTGTCTGACGCTCTTTAGGCAGCTGCTTGACCACCTGCATGATGTCGTCCGAAAAGCCCATGTCAAGCATGCGGTCGGCTTCGTCGAGGATGAAATACTGAACGTTCGACAGGTCGACGTAGCCCATTTTCATGTGTGCGAGCAGGCGCCCGGGAGTGGCGATGACGATGTCGGCACCCATCTTGAGAGCTTTCTGCTGGCGGGCAAACTCTTTGCCGTCAGAACCGCCGTGGATGGCAAGGCTGCTGACATTGAGATAGTATGAGAAGCCCTGGAGCTGGCAGTCAATCTGTTGCGCGAGCTCATGGGTCGGCACCATCACGACGCATTTCACGCCCTCGCCATGGTCATAGCGGTTGAGCAGGTTGAGTATCGGCAGGAGGTATGCCGCTGTTTTGCCTGTGCCTGTCTGGGCGCATGCGATAAGGTCGCGTCCGTCAAGCACATAGTCTATAGATTGTTCCTGTATCGGCGTACATTCGACAAAGTTCATCGCGTCGAGCGCGTCAAGAACATCATCATCGAGGTCTAACTCATCAAATCTCATATCTTGTTATCAATGATTGGTTTGGATTATCGCCGTGCCCACCGTCGGCAGCGAATGTAAACGGTTATAAAAAGCGACACAAGGGCGACGGTTCCTGCCACCCTTGTCATCGTGTCGTTAAGTGTCAATATATCAAATAGATTCAGTATAAGTGCTGCCGATGACAGCGCCAGTATCGCTGAAGCTATTCTGAAGGCTGTCTTCATCATATCGAGAGACGTCTCAGTGTGTTGAGCAACTCCCGGTTGATGGGTTTGTCGTTTTTGATTGCTTTGGAGAAAGGAACATAGACGATTTCGTCATTCTTGACGCCGATCATCACGTTGCGCTGGTCTTCGAGCAGTGCGTCGATGGCGGCCGCGCCCATACGTGACGCGAGGATACGGTCGTGGGCTGTCGGCGAGCCGCCGCGCTGAAGGTGACCGAGGATTGACACGCGTACGTCATAGCTCGGGTACTCGTTTTTGACGCGTTCGGCCAGACCCATGGCGCCGCCTGTGACGGGGCTTTCGGCGACAAGCACGATCGATGAGTTTTTGCTCTTGCGGAAACCGTTCTGTATCAGCTCGGCCAACTGGTCGACTTCGGTCGATATCTCGGGGATGATGGCGGCTTCGGCGCCCGATGCGATGGCGCCGTTGAGCGCCAGAAAGCCGGCGTCGCGGCCCATCACCTCGATGAAGAACAGGCGTTCGTGGCTCGTGGCGGTGTCGCGTATTTTGTCGACACACTCCATGATGGTGTTCAGCGCTGTGTCATAGCCTATTGTCGTGTCGGTGCCATAGAGGTCGTTGTCTATGGTGCCGGGAAGACCTATGATTGGGAAGTTGAATTCGTTTGCGAAGATTCGTGCGCCCGAGAGCGAACCGTCGCCGCCGATGACGACGAGCGCGTCGATTTCGTGACGGCGGATGACGTCGTAGGCCAGCTGACGGCCTTCGGGCGTCATGAATTCCTTGCAGCGCGCCGTCTTGAGGATTGTGCCCCCCTGCTGGATGATGTTCGACACGTTCTGTGTCTTGAACTCGACGATTTCGTCTGCGATGAGTCCGCGGTAGCCGCGATAGATGCCTTTGACTTTCAGTCCGCTGAAGATTGCCGAACGCGTCACGGCGCGTATGGCGGCATTCATGCCCGGAGCGTCACCGCCCGAGGTCAGTATTCCGATGCATTTGATTTGTCCCATATTCGTTTTATGTTTGTAGACCGTTGATTAGTAATCACAAAACCTTGTTATAGTAAATGAATTAAGGTGACAAAGTTAAGTGATTATGATAAAACAAACAAGATATTTCTGACAAATGTTTGTCGTGTGGGCTGCAAAGACCACACGCGGTTTATTCGTAGTTGATGGGGATGACCCTGTCGATAGAGTGGTCGAGCGATATAAGAGTCTCTGTGCCGATGACTCCGGGTATCATCTGTATCTTGTTGTTGAGCAGGTCCATCAGATGCTCGTTGTCGCGGGCATAAAGTTTGATGAACATCGTGTACGGGCCGGTTGTGAAATGACATTCGACAATCTCGGGTATTTTGTCAAACTCAGCCACGACGTCGCGGTACATGGCGCCGCGCTCGAGATTGACGCCTATATAGGTGCATGTGGCATAGCCTAATACTTTCGGGTTGACATTATAGCCTGAACCTGTGATGACTTTGAGGTCAATCATGCGCTGGATGCGCTGATGAATGGCCGCACGTGACACTCCACACTCCATTGCCACGTCTTTCGACGGTATGCGCGCGTTGCGCATCACTATCTCAAGAATCTTACGGTCTAAGTTGTCAATTTTTTCCATAAATACCTCGCTTGGTTAAAAGATTTTAATTGCTGCAAATTTAATAGATTATTTGTAAATATGTTGCAATTTTCTCAAAATTTAATGTTTTTTTATAAAAATAACAATATCTTCTTTACACTCTGAAATAATAATCGGTTACTATGGCGGCTTTCGCTTTGATGTCACATTGTTTGTCGGCCGATATGATTTAAACTTTTTTTGCATATCGGCGGATTCGATAGTCTACATTTATTTTTTAACTTTGACACTATGATTAATCTTACCCCGCTTATAAGGCCGTTTTTCCTTCGGCGCGTGGGCGCCGCGCAGTCGTGGCGCGGCCGTGCGGACGAGGTGCAGCAAGACTGTCTCGCTCGTCTAATCGCCCGCGGACGCCGCACAGCCTATGGCGCCGCCCACGGATTTGACCTCATACGGTCATACGACGATTTTGCCGCTGCGGTTCCTGTCGTCTCATACGAGGATATACGCCCCTGGATTATGCGCGCTCTCGCCGGCGAACGCGATGTGCTGTGGCCAGGCGTGACAGCGTCGTTCGCCCAGTCGTCCGGTACGTCTGACGGCAAGAGCAAGTATATACCGATTACGTCCGACTCATTCAAAATAAATCACTATGCGGGCGGCCGAGACGTAGTGGCCCATTATCTGGGCCTTTATCCCGATTCACGCATTTTTGCGGGCAAGAGCTTCATTCTCGGTGGCAGTTTCGCCAACGAAGTCAGGGATTTGCGGCCGGGTGTCCGCGTCGGCGACCTGTCGGCCAATCTTATCGACAACATCAATCCGCTCGTCAATCTCCTGCGAGTCCCCGACAAGAAGACGGCCCTTATGGCCGACTGGACCGAGAAGCTTCCGGCTCTGGTCGAGGCGTCGCTGAATCAGGATATCACTAATATATCGGGCGTACCGTCGTGGTTCATGACTGTCATCGAGCGCGTCATCGAGCGTGCCGGTGCTACGACAATCCATGATGTCTGGCCCAATCTCGAGGTCTTTTTCCACGGCGGCATCTCTTTCGAGCCTTACCGGGAGCAATACCGCCGGCTGACAGACCCTTCGCGCATGCGTTATCTCGAGACCTACAACGCCTCCGAAGGCTTTTTCGCCGTCCAGTCGTCGCTCGACAGCCGCGCGATGCTGCTCTTGCTCGATATCGGAGCCTTCTATGAGTTCATGCCGCTTGACAGCGTCGGGTCAGACAGACCTGAACTGCTGCCGCCGTGGCGCGTCGGGCAGGGCGAGACCTATGCGCTCGTCATCACCGCCTGCAATGGCCTGTGGCGCTATGCCATCGGCGACACGGTCAAGGTCGAGTCGGTCGATTCGCTGAAGATAACCATAGCAGGCCGCACGAAACACTTCATCAACGCATTCGGCGAGGAACTGATGGTTCACAATGCCGACGCCGCCCTTTCGGCCGCCTGTGCCGCCACAGGGGCATCGCTCCTCAACTACACTGCCGCGCCGGTCTTTGCCGACGGTCATAAACGCGGCCACCATCAGTGGCTTATCGAATGGCGCGACGCTCCCCCGTCGCTCGACGGTTTCGCCCGCGAGCTTGACATGGCGCTCCAGCGCGTCAACTCCGACTATCAGGCCAAACGCTCGGGAGGCATATTTCTTGATCCGCCCGAGATTGTCACCGCCCGACCCGGTCTCTTCGACAGCTGGCTTGCATCGACCGGTAAACTCGGCGGCCAGCGCAAGGTGCCGCGTCTCGCCAACGACAGGCGTGTCATCGACAGTATGCTCGAGTTCAACAATAAATAATCAACACAGTTATTAATAAACACAGTCAGATATCAGATATGAAATTTAAAAACCTTATTTTAGGCATGTTTATGGCGGCATCGGTCGCCGCGACGGCGTCAGACGCCAGATATGTCTTCTATTTTATCGGTGATGGCATGGGCATGGGTCCGGTGCTGACGGCCGAAACCTATAACCGTGAGATTCTCAAGAATGACAAACCGCTGCTGATGATGCAGTTCCCGGTCGTCGGCTGGTGTACGACCTACTCGGCGTCGAGCATGATAACCGACTCGGCTGCCGCCGGCACGGCTCTCTCGACAGGAACGAAGACAAAAAACAGCATGCTCGGCATGGGACCCGACACGACATCTGTCACCTCGATAGCCCGCTTCTTCAAAGACGACGGCTTCGGTGTCGGCATTGTCACGTCGGTAGCTCCCGACGACGCCACTCCCGGCGCATTCTACGCTCACGTGCCCAACCGCAAGGATTTCTATACCATAGGCCGTCAGGCTGCCGAGTCGGGCTATGAGTTTATCGCCGGCGCCGGTCTCCGCGGCGTTACCGACAAGAAAGGCAATCCCACCGATCTCCTCGACGTCATGAAAGCCAACGATGTGCGTGTGGTCTACGGTCCTGAGGAACTCAAGACTGTCGGCACCGAGCGCGTCATGCTCGTCAACAATCACGGCACACCGAACTATAATATAGGTTACACTATCGACTCTGTCGCCGGCGGACTCACCCTCCCCATGATGACCGAGGCATGTCTCGACCGTCTGATGAAGACTTCGCCCGACCGTTTCTTCATGATGGTCGAGGGCGGTAACATCGACCATGCCCTTCACGCCAACGACGGCGGCACGGCCATCGTCGAGATATTCAATTTCAACGAGGCTCTTAAAGTCGCCTTCGATTTCTATCTCGCACATCCCGACGAGACCCTTATTGTCGTCACTGCCGACCACGACACCGGCGGCATGGTGCTCTGCCATCCCAAAGGCAAGAAATATGTCTCGCATGTCGAGTATTTCAAGAAGCAGCGCATGTCTAAAGAGGCTTTCAGCGAATACTGCAAGTCGCTCATAAAGAGCGACCGCGACTATACATGGGCCGACATGAAGGCATTCCTTGAGAAAAATACCGGGCTTTTCTCGCTGATTCCCGTCGACGACGATGATGAGACGTCGCTGCGCGAGAGCTTCGAGGAGTCGTTCGAGCAGCATCGCGACAGTGACCAGAAGACCCTCTATGCCAGCTTCAACGCTTTCGCCGCCAAGGTCTACAAACTCATCAACGACGCCGCCGGCATCAAATATACCACCCTCAGCCACTCGGGCAATCCTGTGCCCGTCTTCGCCGTCGGCGCCGGCTCAGACCTGTTCAAGTCATATAACGACAACAGCAATCTCCCCCGCCTCATCCTCGAAGCCGCGGGCAAAGACCCCGGTCTCCTCGACCGCAAATGACCCCGCCCTCATCACAAAAAAGAACATAAGAACATAAGACAAAAGAACAGAAGAGTTTAATTACCCTTCTGTTCTTTTTTTATACACTAAAGACATTTGTCTTTATGTCTTTATGTCAAGAAACCTTCTGTTCTTTCCAAATTAAAAAATCTTCTGTTCTTATGTTCTTGTGCCTTATGTTTTTAAAACACGCTGAGGGTATCAGAACTTTCTGATACCCATGATTTCGCGTACTTCGGCGAGAGTCTTTGAAGCGCGTTCGCGGGCCTTCTCGGCGCCGCGGGCGATGACCTTGCGCAGATAGTCGTCGTCGGCGAGGATGTCGTTGACGCGCTCCCTGATGGGCGTTGTCACAGCGAGAATGTCTTCGGCGAGCTGTTTCTTGAGGTCGCCGTAGCGTATCGAGCAGTCGGCATAGGCGTCGCGGAAGTGTTTGACCACATCGGGTGTCGACGTCAGCTCAAGCAGCGTGAAGAGGTTGGCGATCGGTTCGCTCATCGGAGAGTTCGGTGTCTGGGGGCCTTCGTCGGTGACGGCGCGCATTACCTTTTTGCGCAGCACTTTGGGGTCATCGACAAGATAGATGCAGTTGCCTTCGCTCTTGCCCATCTTGCCCGAGCCGTCAAGCCCCGGGACCTTCACGGGTGCGCCCCCGAAGTCGAAGTCGTATGGCTCAGGGAACAGCTCGACGCCGTAGAACGAGTTGAAACGGCGCGCGAAGCGACGTGTCAGCTCGAGGTGCTGCAGCTGGTCTTTGCCGACAGGCACTTTCGTGGCCTTCTGTATCAGTATGTCGACCGCCATGAGGGTCGGGTAGGTCAGCAGGCCGGCGTTGACGCGCTTGTTGGTCTCGTTGCCGATGATCTCGCGCTCGATCTGCTCGTCGTTCTCGTCTGTGGCGGTGATGCCTAAGGCCTTGCGGGCCTTGTCCTTGAACGATGTCGTGCGCATCAGTTCGCCGATGCCGACATGCATGTTGAGCAGCAGATACATCTCGGCTATCTCGGGGACGTCGCTCTGCACGAATATCGTTGCCTTCTCGGGGTCGATGCCGGCGGCGAGATATTCGGCGAGGATGCTTTTGACGTTGGCGTGGAGCTGGTTGGGGTCGGGGTTGGTTGTCAGGGCGTGAAGGTCTGCGATGAAAAAGTTGCAGTCATAGTCGTCCTGTATTCTGACGAATTTGCTCAGAGCGCCATAATAGTTTCCCAGGTGTAGGTTGCCTGTCGACCGTATGCCGCTCAATACTATTTCTTTACTCATGATTATGCTTTATTTCGTTAGATGGTTTTCTTATATATTATAATATAAATATCTCGGAGAGAGGCTTAATTATTTGGTGTGAAAAGACGTGAGGCGGCAAGCCGCCAGTCGCGCAGCATCATCTTCAGTGGCGTGATGAGGGGGCGGAATTTCATCTTGTCGCGCGGGGTGAACATGCGCAGTCCGCCCGGATGGCATGCAACCTTGATTGTTTCAGGCATGTCGACCGGCTCGCCGTCGATATGCGCCACGCCGGCCTGATCGCGGCTGATTGTCGCGTGCGATACCCTTATAATGTCAATCAGGGCGTTTTTGCCTATATATCCTGTCATAAGGTCTACTCCGACAAGAGCCTGCGCGAATGCGTTTGATTTGTGTATCACGGTGATATCCATAAGCCCGTCGCGTATCGACGCCGCCGGTGCGATAAACGCGTTGTTGCCGTATTGCGACGCATTGCAGCAGGCTATGAGGAATGCCTTGTCAACCAGAACTCTGTCGTCGGTCTTGAGGCTGTAGCGCTCTGGGCTGAATGACACAAACACGTCTATGGCGCTTTTGAGATACATAAGCAGTCCGCGGCGGCGCTGACGAGAGAATTTGTGTGTCACGGCGGCGTCGAAACCTACGCCGAATGTGCAGAAAAACGGTCTGTCGTTGGCTGTGCAGTAGTCGCAGTCTTCGATATGGCGCTCGCCGATAACTTTCAGGGCCTCTATCGGGTCGATCAGCAGGCCTATGTGTCTTGCCAGGCCGTTGCCCGAGCCGGCCGGGAGGATGCCTAACGGTACGCCGGTGTCGCAGAGCGCGCGGGCTGTCTCGTTGACAGTGCCGTCGCCGCCGCATGCCAGCACGCCGTAATATTTTTTGTCGACGGCCTCACGGGCGAGGCGTGTCGCGTCACCGCGAGCCCCGGTCAGCCGCGTGTCGACGTCAAAGCCCATTTCTTTCAGACGCCGTTCGAGCAGGGGTATGAGCTTGCGTTTCGAGCGGGTTCCCGAAATCGGATTGACAATCAGCATCAATATGGGCTTTGTTCCATTCATGTCGCAAAATTAGTTAAAATGCGCTAATCGGCAAAAAGGCGATTGAAAAATAAGGTATGCCGCGTAGCATAAGCTGCATTTATATATACGCCAATTCTGAAATTTTGTTTGCAATATTAAAATATTGATTTCAGTGTACTGTTGCCCCACAGACATGTTGTCAAGGCACTTAAATTGTCAATCAGAAGCTTAAGATATGGTTGATTGGAATGAAAAATATAAAAAGCAGACAATTATTTAACTTATGGTTAATAATTATTTACATAAATTTAGATTGTCTATCCAAAATTGTCTATATCTTTGCAGTGTGAAAAACACTGGAGAATATTTGATTTTTACTGAAATTTAGTGATAACGTTTTGTTAGACTCACAATATATACTTGAATTTTGGTTATGAGGGAGTGCATTACTGTGAAGTAGCGCACTTTCATTTTTTATATACCACATGGAACAAGGGCTTCAGCCCTTGTAGTAAAGCTCTGATTAGCAATGATTGAAAGTCCTTAATCCATGGCTCGCTGCCGACTTTGCAAACTCAGAGTGTCATTCTGCCGGCAGTCGAAACCATAGACGAAAACGTTTGTAAGACGTTGACAGGTCCGCTTGTAGACTACGGTGATCCCTATGACTCAGATTACTTTATTTCTTCGTCAGCCTTGCTGCAAAGCCGCCGCCGGGAGCCATTTTGACCTTCAGTTTGCCGCCGCCTGTGACCTCGCCTTTTTCGTGGCGGTAGTCGCGACCGATGCGGGCGGCGTTGACACCGTCGACAAACATGTCTGATTCATAGACAGCGCCCTCGGGGAGGAACGAGCAGTCGACATCGATTTCGCGGTCGTTCCAGTCGGTGATGCCGCCGATATACCATGTGTCACCGCTGCGACGCGCCGTCACGATAAATTCGCCGAGGCGTCCGTCGACGACGACAGTCTCGTCCCATACGGTAGGCACAGAGGCGATGAAGTCGGTGCATTCGCCCTCGCGGCGGTAGTTCGACGGTGTGTCGCACATCATATTAAGGGGCGAGTCAAATATCATATACAGAGCTAACTGACGGCAGCGTGTGCCCTGACTCATGGGTTCGCTGTTGCAGGGATAGTAGTTGCCCTTCGAGGCGTTGCGCATTGCCCCCTGGGTGTAGTCCATCGGACCTGCGGCCTGACGGATGAAGGGTATCATCACGTCGTATGTCACCTGGTCGTGAGGCGCTTTGCTCCATTTCACCTGTTCGAGGCCGTTGACGCCTTCGACGTTGAGCACATTGGGATATGTGCGGTTGATGCCGGCTGGTTTATGAGTGCCGTGGAGGTCGAGCACCATATGGTATTTGGCGCACATTTCGGCGGCGCGGGCGTTGAAAGCTGTCATCTGCTGGTCGTCACGGTCCATGAAGTCGACCTTGAAGCCCTTGACACCCATCTCTGAGTAGTGGCGGCAGATATTCTCCATATCGCGGTCAAACGCGTGGAATCCCGCCCAGAGGATGATGCCGACGCCACGTTCGGCGGCATAGTCGACAAGCTGCCTGAGGTCAATTGCGTCGACGACTTTCATCAGATCGGCCTCGCCGTTGACAGCCCAGCCCTCGTCGAGTATCACATATTCTATGCCCTTTTCGGCGGCGAAGTCGATATATGCCTTATAGGTGTCATTGTTGACGCCGGTGACGAAGTCGACACCGTCGAGATTCCAGTTGTTCCACCAGTCCCACGCCACTTTGCCGGGCTTGATCCAGCTGATGTCGTCGATGCGCGACGGTTCGCCCAGCAGATAGCTCATGTTGCTCGCCGCCAGGTCGGTGTCGCGGTCGCTGATGACAGCCATGCGCCAGGGCAGAGCGCGGGCCCCGTCGAGACGGGCGATGTAGTCCTCGCGGTCGGTGACGAGCATCTGCAGATTGTTGTGGCCGCCCTGTTTGGCCTTCTTGGGGTAGGGGGCGAAGACTCCTTTAAGCACTCCGTCTTCTTTATCTTTGTTGAGATAGAGACCAGGGTAGGCAATCAGTGCCGATTCTGACAGAAGCACCTTGACGCCGTCGGCAGCCTCGACGACCATCGGCAGGAATATCAGCCGGCGGCTGTCGAGAGCGCTCATCGAGTCGACGGTATAGACGTTCTCGAACGAGTTGCCGAACTGTTGGTTGAAACTCTTGATTTTCTTTTTCTTGACATAAGGGGCCGCAACACGCGGGTCGCCTGCGAAGCGGTATTCGACCGTCTCGTCTTTTATCGTCACAGGCTTCTTTGACTTCGACACCCAGCGGTATGCTACGCCGTCGTCGTAGATGCGGAAGATGACATCCCAGTTTTTATCGACTTTGACAGTCACTTCGTTATACTTGTCTTTGAGTGATTTGGCGCGATAGAACGGTGATTCCACCGTCGTGTCGGCGCTGCGTCGGCCGCTCACGCGCGCTTTGACGCCGGTGCCTGCCGTCATGCCGTCGGCTGTGCTTATCGCCAGCCGTGAGGGCTCGATTACGCTTTTACCTTTGTAATCAACCGAATAACTCAGATTGCCGTTGAGATTGATGTGTGCGGCTATATCCCCGTCGGGCGAACTCACGGTGACTGACTCGGCACCGCGGGCTATGCCGCAATATGCCAGGATGATAAACAGGAGTGACAGTATTCTTTTCATGGTCGGAAATTTATATGCCAAAATTAAGCAAAAATTTCTAAACCTCTTCGCCCTGCGCCCCCGAAATCGAACCCGTCGCGCCGCCTGATTGTTATTTATCTGATTCAAGTATTTATTTATGAAACCGATTACAATCACTGTCGGGCGCCGGAAGACGGCTTCGCCTGACGATATACTTCCCTTCAGGCCAATTACTCTTAGCGACATGCCGCTTATCAACAGCATGTTGCAGAATTCGACGACACGCACCTGCGACTATACCGTCGGCGGTATATTCATGTGGATCAGGATGTTTGACTACCGGTACTGCGTCATCGGCGATACTCTTTTTGTCAAAGGCCGCTCTGAGAGCCATCCCGACCGCACGGCTTTTTCGCTGCCTATCGGCGGTGATCTCGGCGAAGCTGTCGGTCTTATCGCGGATTATTGCCGCCTCAGCGGCATAAAACCCTCATATTCGGCGATTCCTGAGGATTATATCGACCGGCTTGCCTCACTCGCAGGCGGCAGCATCGAACGTCTCGAGGGCTGGAGCGACTATATCTACAGCGCCGAGGCTCTTGCCACGCTCTCGGGCAAACATTATATGAAAAAGCGCAACCATGTCAACCGCTTCATGACCGATAATCCGGCGTGGACATTCGGGCCGCTGACGGCCGACCTTGTTCCAGAGACCATGCTTTTTCTCGACGGCTCGACCTCGACGGCCGACAAGGCCGACCGCGCCATGGCCGACTATGAACGCTCTGAATGTTTCAGGGTGCTCGCCTCTCTGTCGTCCTATCCTTTCGAGGGAGCAGTCCTGCGCGGCGACGACGGCGCCATCGTCGCTTTTACCCTCGGCGAGGTAATCGGCGACACACTTTATACCCACATCGAGAAAGCCGACCATCGCGTCGCCGGTGCGGGCGAGACCGTCAACAAACTCTTCGCCGCCGAAATGCTTCGCCGTCATCCCGGCCTGCGGTATATCAACCGTGAGGAAGACATGAACGACCCCGGCCTGCGCTATGCCAAGGAATCCTACCGCCCGGTGATGCTCCTCGACAAATATAACCTTATCTGACCGGTAGCGGCAAAAAATTCAGCGGCAACTACAGATCACCTGCGGTTGCCGCCCCATCATCTAATTATCAAGCGATGTCTGATATAGATCGTTTGTGTCAGACTGTTATTTGTTGCAGTTATTTCAGTTTATCACTAGTGTCTCTTAAAATCTGTTAATAAGAAATTGTTAAACTCTGTATTCATGC
>ERZ836877.3404-NODE-3404-length-18153-cov-5.470936_pt1 | contig 18153 bp, 9 predicted proteins | sample MGYA00519469_ERZ836877 | MGnify/ENA primary metagenome ERZ836877 (study PRJEB31850, sample SAMEA3708809) | human gut metagenome | biome: human gut; feature: human-associated habitat; material: faeces | place: China | collected 2014 ... | reverse complement strand
GCGGAGCCGCCTGAAGGAAGCGCGCGGAGATGGTAAAGGCCCAAAGCGACGAGCGTGGCGCACAGGATCAGCAAAACGACCGTCCACGAACCCACAGAGGCGTCGTAAGAAGACGCGCCGTCGGCCGAGAAACCCTCGTAAAGCCACCCCGCAAGCCACACCAGACCGCCCGTGGCGACCAGTTTCGCAAGGTTGTAGAACGCCCCCTGCCAGCCGATGTATTTCGCCTGGGACGCAGGCGATAGCTCCGACATGTAGACTCCGTCGGCCGCGATGTCGTGCGTCGCCCCGCTGAAGGCAACGACCGCAAAGACAGCAACACTGACCGAGAAGAACAGCGGAAGGTGAAGCGACAGGGCCGCGACGCCGAACAGAACGCCGCTCAACAACTGGCTCCCCACGACCCAGAACTTCGTCGTCCGGTAAAGCTCCAGAAAAGGGCTCCACAGAAACTTGATCGTCCATGGCCACATGATCAGAGAGGTCCAGAACGCGATCTGAGCATCCGAGATCCCCAGGTCCTTGTACAGAACCGCAGAAACCATGTTCAGAACCACAAACGGAAGCCCCATCGCAAAGTACAAACTCGGAACCCACCGAAGGGGTGAACGCGAAGAAAGATTCATTTCTGTAGGATCAATGTATTACTCCACAATTATCTCATCGGTGAAAATCCATCCGCCAGGATGTCCGTTATGAAAGGCTTTCAGCCGAATATAACGTCCTTGGGATTCACCCGTCCAGCCAAACGTCCGGTAACAGTCCTGTCTGAAATCGAACGGCACGTCGTTCTCAACGGTCGCAAGCATCGTATACGCCTTATTATCGTTCGAAACAGAAATTTCAACCGCCCGAGGCATCCAAATATCAGCATAGAATCCCTGCATAAAGTCTGCGGCAATATGTTTCACTGAACAGCATTCCCCCAAATCAACCACCAGATCAATGTCTGTATCGAGCCAGCCTTGCCAGCGGCCGTCGCCGTAATTCCAGTCTCCGCGCAGCCCGTCGGTCAGCGAGCCATCGCCCACAGCCGCGTATTTCGGGCTGTAAGGCGTATGGTAAACAACCGGTTTGCCTGTCGAGAGGCACAGAACAGGTTCGATTGATTCGGGACGGTCCCCTACGGCATTCTTCTGATCGAAAGGATGATATCCCCTCTCTTGCATCCACGCCACGGCATCGAGTACGCGGGCATGAAAATCATCGTAATCCTTGCGTTCCGGAAGGCTCCACCCCACTTCGGCAATAGCCATCAAGCGCGGCCATATCATATGCTCGGCATGTTCCCCGGTCGGCACATGCTCGCACCACAAATTACCCTGCACACCAAGGATCATCGGCACTACATCGACGCCGAGCGAATCGGGAGCCGGATCCAGGGAATAAGCCTTTTCAAGCGTGACGAAAGCCGCAGCAGCAGCCGGTTCACGCGTAGGATCATCTTGGCAATAATCAAGGTAACAATAACTATTGGGAGTCATCACGGCCTGATGTCCCGCACGGGCGGCTGCAATACCGCCCTCGGAACCTCGCCACGACATCACCGTAGCGTCCGGAGCCAATCCGCCTTGCAGAATCTCGTCCCAGCCCAGCAAACGGCGTCCCTTACCGTTAAGAAACACCTCAACACGATGCACCAGATAGCTCTGCAATCCGTCAACATCTTCCAGTCCTTCCTGCCTCATCCGAGTCCGACAGCGCGGACATGTCGCCCAACTCGCCTTGTCCGCTTCATCACCTCCAATATGGATATATTCCGAGGGAAAAAGTTCAATGACTTCCGAAAGCACATTCTTCAGAAATTCGAAGGTTTCTTCATTGCCAATACACAAGTCCTTATTGACATAAGGCTTGCCGCTGCAGGCAAGTTGCGGATAGGTTGCCAGCACCTCCTCGCTATGCCCGGGCATCTCAATCTCGGGAATCACGGTGATATGCAGGGCGCGAGCGTATTCAACCACCTCGCGGATCTCCTCCTGCATATAATAACCGCCTTCGGCCGCAGGATCATCCCGATGACAGTAACGCCGGTCGCCGTAATACCACTCCGTATAACAGGAATAGGGCCTCCAAGCCGCAAAATCCGTCAACTCGGGATATTTCTTGATCTCGATACGCCAGCCAGCGCCGTCGGTCAGATGCCAATGAAACCGGTTGAGCTTGTAGCGGGCCAGCAGATCGAGTTGCCGTTTGACAAACTCCTTATCCCGGAAATGACGCGATACGTCAAGCATGAAGCCCCGGTAAGCGAAACGCGGAGCATCTTCGATCGTAACGGCGGGAATACGTTGCCCCGTATGCTCTGCCAACTGCGCCAGCGACTGCAAACCGTAAAACAAACCGGCTGCATCAGGAGCCGTAATCGTCATGCTGTCGCGGACGACATCAAGCCGATAACTCTCGGGGGCACCTTTATCTGCAATCCGCAACCGCAGAGCCGGAATATCGCCTTCGAGGGCTTCGACAAAAGGAACGGGGAAAAACCGGCCTGCAACCGAACGCTCCATCCACGCTGCAAGATCGGCTTTTTCCTGCCCCTCAAGATCAGTGACATAAGTCAACGTCCGAGGCATACGGAATGTCCCTTCACCCCAATTCACATGCTGCGGAACGGGAATGATTCCCGTAGAAAAGGTCTCCGACGGCCGGCTGCATGCCCCGGCAAACAACACTGCGGCAAGAAACAGATATCGTAATTTCATAGTTTATTTTTTAATTAAAAAGCGGACGGCTTGCAGGCCGCCCGCTTCGATACATAGCACTGCATTTTTCCGTACAACGAGGTCCGTTGCTTAAAATAGGGATTCAAAAAACAGGACCATTTCGAAAAAATGTATGTCGCTTACCAATTGGTGTCAATAAAATCCGGATTTCTTCCTTCCCCGTAGGCATCATATCCGTGGCCCGTCTGATCGACAATCCGATTATAGAAAATGCGATTAAGAATCGGGTCTCTACGAGGCTCTTCAAGCACTTCGCATTCGTTCATCTTCCAATAGGCCAGCAAGCCGGGCGACTGCGGATCGACAACCACCAAATCCTTGTTGTTGGCGATTTCATTCGACGAGAGCGCCCGCGACCAGACACGTGCCTCGGCCAAATAACCGTTAAGCGGACGGTTATTGTTATAAACCGAAGCTGCACCCAAACTGAAGCCAATTCCAGTACGGCCCAATTTATGGTATCCAGCAAGGTTGACAGTTTCGCCCTTGTGCGTCTGCTCAGCAACAAACTTTCCGTCAATATAAACACGTAATGTAGAGCGCGACCACACGGCGGCCACGTGATACCACAGGTTCGGAGCACAAGGAGAATTGATAGCTGCCGGCTGATAATCACCCTTGCAGACCTGGAGCACGTCATAGCCGATCTTCACGTCGCCGAAACGCATACAAACATCACCCTCAAATCCCATAATCGACGAAATGTAGGGATCGCTCTTCGTGAATGAGTTGACCATAACACGGCACTCAAGCGTCACCTCCTGCATCGTTTCGAGATTCAATCCTTCAAATGAGGGATGCTCGGGGAAAGTCGGAACAAAGCACTTGTTGCCTGACCCAATATAGACCGCTTTACTCCTAACCGGTGCCCGGAATACAAGAAAAAGCTTACTCGACGATTCCAAGATCGACATGCCTCCGTCCGTAGAGGCGATCTTGACCGGCAGACAATAGAATGTTCCCGGTTTCAGTTCCTCGTTCACGACAACTTCGACACTTTCCGAAACATTTTTACCGGCAGCAATCACCACTTCTTTTTTCGCAAACGTAAAGTCTTCGAGTGCAACGGCAGTCCGTCCGTATCTGTCATTATAATCCGCAACCAGTTCCGGACATGCTTCAAACGACACATGCGTATCACGGTCGACAATCTGTGCCGCCGAAACTGTAAATTCGGCTTTTTCTCCAGCTTGGGAGATCGTAATGGTTTTAACCTCTTGCCGCTGTGCCTCGGTGATATAAATCGACGGTATGTATTCGGAAGCCTCCTGACACCCTGCAAGAGCAGCCATACCTGCGACAAAAACAATAAAATATTTCAGGTTCATAGTTTTTTCGTATTTAACAATTAATTCGAAGCAATGGCATTGAACTCATTGCACCCTACATAACTATTAGATGCACTCTCTTTATCGCAACGATAGGTCATTCGGACAAAACGGCAAGAAACAGGCTTATAGAATTTCACATACTGCCAATCATCACCGCTCAAAGCCAAAGAGACGAAAGAATCCCCCGATTGCGAAACCCAATGCTGACCGTCTTCGCTCGTCTTCACGTCATAAAGCCGTAATACCTTATAATAGCCTAAACCATACATGGGACGGATGCGGAAACCTGCAAGCGTATGAACATTCACCATATCGACAGTCGCCGTCACGGAGCCGTTTGTAATATACCAGCCTGATTGATTCATCGCTATTGCTCCGTCGAACATTTGCGAAGAGACGAGCCCTTCTGCACCCGGAGCATCATAAGTCCATCCGCTCATATCCGCAATCACCGTACCGGGAACCCGCGTAGCATTTTCCTCAATATTCCCTTCCATCTTTTTGAATACCACGAATTTAACAACATCCTTATCTCCAATGGTATTGAAATCCGCATTCCCGCCAAGATCGACTTTCAAAACCACCATCGATCCGTCCGACGTCAGTTTTTCATAATCAACAGCCTTAATCTCAACAGGGGTGGTCGCCTGACTATTTTTCGGAAGCAACAACTCGTCTGGAAGCGTTACATCATTCGCAGACATCGGGGTGTATTTCGTGCCGTGCTGTTTGTTATAACTATCAACTAAGGCAGGATCAGCCACAATGGAAAATTTGCTATCGACAGGCACTCCGATGGAGGCCTGCAATTGCAACGTATAACCTTTCTTCTCAATGACCATACCGTCTTCTCCTTGCATCACAGAGATTTCAGTCACCTGCTCCATTCCAGGAAGCGACAGAACACAAACCTGCTGCTTCGTCTTCAACTTAAGGTAACAAACCTCTTTGTCGGTATTGGCAGAAAAACCTGAATGCTTTGAGAAATCAACACGCACTGGAACCAAATATTCCTCATCACCCAACGCCGTCATATCTGTAATGCCTACTATAACTGGAGTCTCCGAATCCTGTGCCCCAGCCACGAAATGAAGCGGTCCGGAAAAAGAGACAAGTGCGGGATCCAGCGTTTTATATTCCGTATAATAATAATTATTATAAGCAGTCACCAGACTGTTGTCCACAACCAGCGGAATATCTGCATCGGCTGTTGGTACGCCCGTCAACGATGCCGTCAATGAGAACTGAACCCCTTCGCTCATGCCCGAAGGAAAGACCGGAATCTCGAAAGCGTACTCGCCTGCCTCGTTCAACGTAACCAAATTTTTCGAATAGTCCCCATGCGGGGCAGGATTTGCATACTGAATCGCCTGACGCATATATTTATAAGGCATATCCGAATGGCCATATTCATACTCCATGTGATAAGCGCCAAAGCCGCACGAAGTACCATTTACCGCAAAATCGGCCATGCCTTGCAACGACATCATCTGTTTGCCGGACAAGGTAGTATGAAGTATCCCGCCGCTTTTCCACATAGATTCGAAATTTTCAGTAAAAATAAGCTGATCGGCTTTCCAGCCCACCCGTTCTGCACTTGCCGTACGGCTTGTCAATGATGTATAGCCCATGGTCGCAGACGAGCATCCATAAGCCTGCGAAACACCATAATTACAAAGCTCTGCAATACCCTGATCAAGAGCATCAATGTTACCATCGATCAGAAACAAACGCCCTGTCCCCGATTTAGGACCGATATACTGGCTCAACTCTTCGCAGAACTTCTTGAACAGTCCGGGCGTGGTATTCAGTGGTCCCAAATGGTCTGCAGCAGTCTCGAAATCAATATCAATACCGTCATATTGATATTTATCAATCGAATCCTTACCCCATGCTCTGGCATAATCTTTAAGAGACTCATCGGTGATCTGACCGTCAACCTTGAACTCTTCGGGAACATCTTTTGCTGAAATACAAAAAACAACCTTCGTTCCCAATACCTGCTGCACGAAAGCTTTGTCTTCGATCTGCTCCCGACTCAGACTGTGCCACTGACTCCATATCGAAATAATATCCATCGAGTCGGGGGCACTGCGCAGGCGACTTTGTTCAGAAGGATTGATAGCTGTCCAAGAACCAAACCAGCCGAAAGCGAGTTTGTGATCCGTTTTCTTGTAAGCACGCAAACGGGCATAATAAACATCGTCACGTACGATGGGCGACTGTAATTCCGGACGTTGGATTTGAACCGGCTCAGGAGTGGTCTGCTTCTCACAGGAAATGAACGCAATTCCACAAACGAGCGGCAACAGAAAATGTTTTATACTATTTTTCATAATGAAATTCATTTGTGATTTCTATTCGACTTTTATCGGGCATCCCACCAAAGTCGGGTACCTCCACTGTCGGGTCCTCCCAACAAGCGCGTCGCAGCATTCACGGCTCCGGCGTTGTTCGCATACTCGCTCTTGGGGAAAATCACCCGTCGAATCTGCTTATTTTTGTCAATCGACGGATCGTTGCTATTTTCGTTAATCGGGAAAAGTTTCGGGAAACCCGTGCGACGGAACTCGGCCCATGCCTCCATCCCATTAGGGTAGAGGGCGATCCACTTTTGAGTAATGATTCGCTCCAACTCATTTCCATCTTCGGCCCACTTCACAGAAACGGTTCCTAATGCATTCTTTGAATACTTGGTCGGATTTTCCGACATATCTATGAATCGGGCAGGGGTCTTCATACTCTGCGCATAATCGGCAGCATCAGATGCGGACAATCCGTTCTCGAGAAACGACAGACGAATGCCCTCTTCATAATCGGATTTGGCCCCGCTCTTATCGCCTTTCAGCAGTTTGAATTCCGCTTTCAGGAAAGCCACCTCCGAAGCAAGCAGCCAACGCATCGGAGTCTCACCGAAAATGTTTGGAGCGGACATCTTGGTATAAAATTTCTGTTCGGTCGACCCCAAACCGTTAACCACACCATGAAAACCTCCTCCGGTAATGGTCGCAGGTTGGAACATCTTCTCGCGGCGCGGATCTTCATAACCATTCAGATACGAATCCATCGAAGCTCCCATACGGGCATCGTTGTAGGAGTTCCAAATCATTTCCAACGGATTGGTGACCGTAATCTGGCGATAAGTCTGCAACAAGGCATTCTCATCCGTCGAGGTGATGACCCCGCCCTCAATGGCTTCCTGCGCATATTGAAGGGCCAGGTCCGGCTCGACATAGCGGATACGCATCGCCAGACGCAGTTTGAGCGAACGGGCAAATTTCAGCCATTTGGCAAAATCCCCGCCATAAACGGCATCAACCTTCACCAACGCTTTGCTGTCGGGCGTTGTAGCAAGAAAATCTTCCAAAACGGAAATCGAATTATTGAGCGTCTGGAAAAAATGGTCGTAAAGTACATCTTGAGCATCATAAGGCGAGCGCGCCTCCCCGAAATGGAGTACAGGCAGGGGACCATACATATCGCTGGCCCGGTGAAGAGTCACAACCTTCAGAATATCTCCGACAGCCATCACCTCGCCGGCAACCAATCCCTGATCGTAGGCCGCTTTGAGTTGAAGCCATGCAGGCATCACTTGCGTAAATGCAACCGAAAAGACAGTACTGCGCCAATTATTCGTCAAATTATAAACGAGTGGATTGATACCACCCTCCCAATGATTGGCACATGCCATGTAACCGGCATAATGGTCTGCCAACAAGTTCCAACCTGTCTGATAATTATTCACAGGAACCGTCGTTTCACCCGTAGTGGGATACATTGCATCCAGCTCCATGGAGGTGATCAATGTAGTCGGGTCGATTTGCTGTGCGGAATTCGGGTCGGTATTGAAATGCTCGAAATCGCCCGTACAAGATACCATTGTCAACAGCGAAGCCGTAACGAAAGCCAAACCAATTTTGGTTCTATATAAAGTATTTTTCATGATGATTCTATCGTTTTAGAATTGAAGTCTCACGCTGAAACCGATTGTACGGACACTTGGCTGCATGAAAAAGTCGATTCCCTGATAATAAGTGCTTGTCGAAGCGGTCTGTTCGGGATCGAACGGAGCTTTGTTATAAAGCATCCAAAGGTTGCGGCCCACAAGCGACACCGTCGCCTGCATCTTGTTACGGAACCATTTCGAAGGCAGGTCATAACCCAATGAAAGCTCCCGCAGACGCACATTATCCATATCGTAGACATAGCGAGCCAGCATGCCCATACCGTCGCCTGTATTATTAAAGAACTCCTGAGCTCCGGAACCAGGAAGCATCTGATGTTCCGAAAGCTGAATCCCGTTTTCACGAGCATCAACCGAAGCTTCTGAAACCCCGAAGCGGTCCATCAAAGCTTGTGTCACCGACACACCGCGACCGCCGATGCGCGCATCGAACAATGCACCGAGTGAAATACCTTTCCAGGAGAACTGGTTATTCCATCCCAAACGGGCACGCGCATCCGTATTTCCTGCATAAATCCAGGTGTCGGGATCGGTCGTCACCGTATTCGAGTTCGGATCGACATAAATGTTGCCTTTGTCATCGGTTTTAAGACCTGTCACATAGAAATCTCCGATAGAGCCGCCCTTTTTCAACTTAACCCGATAACCTCCGAAATCCATATTCACTTCCGGAAGATTCACTTCAGCTCCCGTTACGGGATCAATCGTTCCTTCGGGAACCAGTTCGCGAATCGTATTGCGGTTCATCGAAAAAGTGAAACTCGTCGACCATGAGAAATTCTTCCACGTGTTCTTATAGCCGGCAACAGCCTCAATACCCCAGTTATTGACTTTACCGGCATTCAAATAGGCCTTCTTGTAACCGGTCGAGGGAGGGGCGTCATAGCAGAACAACTGGTTATAAGTCGCCGTATTATAGTAAGTAAAATCAGCCCAGATCTTGTTGTCGAGAAACTTTGCATTCATACCTACTTCGAAAGATTTGGTACGCTCCGGACGCAAATGCGTAGCAGGAGCGATAGTTTCGGTTGTCACAACGCCTCCCTTGATCGAATAATTCCGTCCCGTAATGTAACGCTGCGGCGGGTTGCCGACCTCGGCGTACGAGGTCCGAATTTTAAGGAACGAAATGCCTGTTTTCGAAAGATCTGCCATCGACGAGATCACGGCAGAAAGGCCTACTGAAGGATAAAAGATATTCAATTCATCCGTAAAAGCCAACTGCGAAGCCCATTCGTTACGAGCCGTCACATCCAGATAAAGCATCCCTTTCCAACCCAGTTGTAACGTGGCATAAACGGCCTGATTCTGATCATGGTAATTCTCTTGACCGGGTAGTGTGTTCAGGTCGCTCGATACGATATTGTTATAAGTGAATTTATTCGGAATACCGGCCAAATGTCCCTCATAACCGACCAGTGAATGTTTGTCATCCGTAAGACTGGCTCCCAAGTTAAATTGCAGGGAAAGCGCTCTGTCGAAAAAACTCTTGTCGATGGACAAAAGGGCATCAGCATAGAGGTTATTATGACTCATTGTATGGTTCAAGTAGTTACCATATTCCGATGCAAAAAGAGTATTCGAAGAGGCATAGATTTTACGCGTATAATTCATCCGCGAGTTGTCCGTACGCACCCGACCGGACAGAGTCAACCAATCGGTAACATTCCATTTGAGCGTAGCATTGAATGTATAACGCTGCATATTATTCTCGAACAGCTCTCGATTGGTAACCCAATAAGGATTTTCCACGCCATTAATGAATTCCAAACCCCAAAATTGTTCGCTGTAACCCAAACCAGCATTATAACGCTCGTAAAGTTGATACTTACGGATATCATCTCCTCGCGGAAACAGATAGACGCCGATCAGCGGGTTGTGATAGATACCCTGCACCAATGCATTCCGCGAATACTGCTTCATATAAGTAGCACCCAAATCGAGCGTCAGCTTTTCAGGCAGAAGCACGGCGGAATTCCGCAAGGAAAAATTATAACGGTTGTAGACATTGTTGGGAATAATGCCCCGCGTGTTTACAGAAGCGGCCGAAAAATAAGTCTGATTACGCTCGGTACCAGCGGTGATGCCAATCGAGTTCGTTTCATCAAACCCGGTCTGGAAAAAATCTTCGGGGTCATAACGATGGGGGGGGGAAACCAACTTCTCACCCCAACTCATTGAAGGTGCGTCTGAACTCGTACCATAGGTATTCTGAAACTCAGGCATTACGAGAGGCGATGAAAAGGTTGTATTGTTGGCATAGTTAACACGCACACGTCCTTCTTGTCCCTTTTTAGTAGTAATAAGGATCACACCGTTGGCTCCCTGTGAACCATAGAGAGCGGCTGCCGTAGCTCCCGTCAATACAGACATCGACTCGATGTCCTCTGGGTTGATGTTGGCGATACCTTCGTAATCGCCACCATCGGGCGTTTCATAAATGCCTTCCGTCTGTTTAGAACGCAGGCTCGGAAGCGGAATGCCGTCAACTACATAAAGTGCATTGTTATCCCCGTTGATCGACTTCACGCCACGCATAACCACACGCGTCGAACCTCCGGCTCCCGAAGCGCTGGCATTGATCTGCAAGCCTGCGATCTTTCCGGAAAGCGAATTGACGAAATTGGCATCCTTAACCGTATTGACAATAGAGCCAGAAACCTCCTGAACATTATAGGTCAATGCTTTTTCCTGTTTCTTGATACCGAGCGCCGTCACCACGACAGCATCTACACCAAGCGACTGTTCCTGCAAAACGATATCAATTCGCTCCCGGGTGCCGACAAGCAGTTCAATCGGCTCATATCCCAGATAATTAACCGTTATCATAGTATTTGCATTCACTTCTGGAATACGCAACGTATAAACTCCGTCGACACCTGAACTCGTGCCAACAGTCGTTCCTTTGACAAGTATTGCCGCACCTATCACAGCATCACCTTTATTGTCCGTTACTTTTCCCGACACGACTTTCGGACCATCCGTTTGTTGGCTCCTGACAGTAAGAATAATATTGGAACCTTGAATTTCATAAACCACATCTGTTCCCTTCACCATCTGATCAAGAGCCTCAGCAACAGGACGCTTATTAACATGCACATTGACCAAACGCCCCGTGTCCATATTTTTATCATAAATAAACAAATACTTGGTCTGATTTTCGATTTCGTCCATTACCTGCACCATCTTCACCTGTTGCAAATCAATGGTTACGAGCGCTGTCTGTGCCTGAGCAGCCGAGGCCGTAAGACAAAAGAAAGTTACGAACAGCGAGATTATCAGACGTTTTGATTGCCTGATAGTTTTTTTCTTCATATCTTTGTAAATTAAAGAGGGATAATGAGCCGGAAATATCCGGAATTAATTCAAATAACGACGTTACCCTCCAGTGCCCGAAACTGTGACAGCAGTTCGGGCATCTTTTTATAAAAAGATAACGCGCAAAATAGGATGCGGAATTACATCATAGGCAGGTGGGTTTAAGGTTCATAAAAGGTTAGCTAATAAATGGTTATTTCGTTGGTTTCGTGGTTGTACATGTAATTGAATTTGCAATTGCGCTGCAATATGCCGAGAGCATGCTCGATACCGTCGGAAATGCGAAGTTTACCCATTGCCTCCAATGTTGGTATTGGAGCAACATTGAGGTTGATACGCACGCCGTAACAATGCTCCATACGATGTATCACCTCTTTGAAATCAAGCCCACTGATAGAGATCAGCCCTTTGACCCATAGATATTCGTTAGGGTCATCTGCTCTATGAAGGGTCAATTTTCCATTTTCGAATACGGCCTTTTCATCAGGTTTGAGCACAACTTGCTGTCGAGAATCCTCCAATGATGTTAGGCGAACACTGCCACGCAGCAAAGTGGTCGAAAAACCAGAGTGCTGCACATCGGCATTCACGTTGAAGCGAGTTCCGAGCACTTCAACCCGGCACGCAAAAGTTTCTACGACAAACGGCTTGCTGGCATCGTGGCTGACATCGAAAAATGCTTCACCGGCCAACCGAACCCGGCGAGTATCCCCGGCAAAAAGAGACGGATATTCAAGTTCTGCACCCGAATTGAGCCACACTTCAGTGCCATCCTGCAATTTCAGATTGACACGTTGCCCTTCAGGGGCAGAGATACGAGTTGTAAGCGCTTCCCAGGAATGCTCGTGATAGGAAACATATCCCCAACCGATCCCCACTGCCAAAGCAAGCATTGCGGCAATTTGAGCTGCATATCCGATTATTCGCCGCAAGCCAATCGACTGACGGAAAGCAACCTGTTTCTGCGGAGCAAACAACAACAAGGCATTATACATTTGTCGTTCTCGATCAAATGTTCGGCGGTGTTCTTCGTCGGCATCAAGCCAATCCATCAAGCATTGCTGCTCATCAGGAGTAGTTTCTCCTCGAAAAAAACGATATAAGGTTTCTTTTTCCATCTTACATGCAGCCTTTTCAGGCGCTTACATAAATAAAACACTTCTGCGAGACTGTTTCCCGCAAAAAATATAATTTTTTTTTTGTAAAAAACGAAAAATCAACGAATGAAACGACTTAGAACCAAGGATACAAGTATCACAGGCAGATAATCCTTCAATCTTCTACGCAATTTATCCAATGCACGGGCAAGTTCAGTTTCAACTCGTCGTTCAGAAATGGCATACTCGACAGCAATATCCCGATAAGACTTACCCTTAAGGCGTTGATCTATAAAAATATAACGGGTCAATTCCGGTAGTTCTTCCAAACTTTGCCGAACGAGAGCCTCAACCTCTCCAGCAAAAAGATGGACGGGATCACAAAGCTCCAACGACCGGATATTCTCCTGCACAATACGACTTTGAGATTCTCTGATCTCGTTATGACTCCGCAATCGAACTTGTAACGCACGCAGATGATTGAGACATTTATGTCGAATAGTCGCAAGAATATAAGCCGCAGGATTTTCGTCTTTCGATCCAACTCGATCTCTGTGTTCCCACCAATAGACGAATGAATCGGTTACAATATCTTCCGCTACACTGCGATCTTGTATATAACTTATGGCAAACCTTTCGAAACGAACTTTATAGCAATTATAAAGTTCCTCGAAAGAAACATCAGCTTTTCGCATCATATGTTACCCTATTTACTCAGATTCACGCCCAAACTTTATAAAACAAAGATAACATTTTCTGTCTTATTATAAAATATTATCTGCTTTGCACCATTTTTACCAACATATTAAATAGATGCGTTGTTTGAATTAAAAGCAAATTTACACGTATTTTATGGTACACTGACGCAATCATTTCTGTTTGTTAATCGAGGTACAACATCCACTGTCCATATTTGTCGAACAGCTCTAACATCTTCTGCCCAAAGAGTACTTCCGCTTTATCCTTATCCACTTTCTCCTTGTTATAATACAACGCTCCACTGGGCGAGGGGCCCGACCTTATATTCGCAACCATTCCTTAGCCTGTTTTGCGGGGTTGAGAATTTCGATGCTTAGGACTTTCAATTCGCGTGTCTGTTGTTCCAACATGGCAATCTGATGCGGGATCGCAATGTTGGAAAATGCGCATTGACGACCTTTACAATCTGGTTATAGTTATTGGCCAGTTTCTGAAATTGAAAATAAAACTCGTTGTGTCGAGCGATGAACTGCACTTTCGAAGGGGCGCGTCTGATGATGATGAACTCCTCGGCGAAGATACATTTTACGATAAATCGGCTTCCATAGCCGGATCAGTTCCGGGGTGTAATATTACAACCGTCCGGCACGAAAAAAACCGCCGAACGGACTGGAGCGGACATAAAACCCGAATGCATCACAAATAAAATCTTTCACTATCAAAAGATGAAACGCGAGATTCAAAACCCTCTTTCCTACATTCCTTTTACAAGTCATTCATGGAATCGATATGGCAGGCAGGAACGCCTCCCATCTCCTCTGCATAAAAGAAGTCGTTCACGAATGAATACAGTCGTGAATCACCAAAATCACAAATTCATGAACACAAGAATTCTTTAATTTATCGCTTATAAAAAACTCTTAATTATGCACTGCCTTATGTCGTCAGAAGAATGGCATCGGAAAATTCCCTTCACAGGTTATTTGCTGGCTATCAGCATAAGTGTTCCGGTCGTGGATTTGGAGAGCGTTCGCAGGGTAGCGTCCGGGGCGCAGAATATCGTCTTTCTCGCCGGCTGGGAATTGCTTGAATATTAGGTTGCTGCGCGACCTTGAAAACACGGTCGAATTTCTCCGCTCAATGCCGTCATATCTTGTCCGATCTTGTCGTTGGTGATTTGGGCGTAAATTTGGGTCGTGGTGATATGTTTATGTCCCAGCATCTTCGATACGGTTTCCAACGGTACGCCCTGCGTGAGCGTGACCGTCGTGGCAAATGTATGCCGGGCCACATGGATCGTCGGATTGAACGGCAACCGGCATGCCTGGTAACATGCCGTAACGACATATTCAACGTATTATAGGTGCCTTTGAGCGGGAAGGCCCTGTCTCCCGAGAGGTGCATGTCCTTATAACAGTCGTAAATCATTTCAGCAACGGGGAGAAGTTTGACACGGAACTGTGTACCCGTCTTCTGACGCTTGTCGATGATCCAACGATCCCCGTTGTCGTCTGTATGAATATCTGTATGGGTCAGTTTCGAAACGTTCGCATAGCTTAAACCTGTAAATGCGCAGAAGACGAAGACATTCGGTTGATGCGTTGGGCTTCGAGGCTTTTGCCGGCTGCTTTATTTGCCTTGGTATCCCAAAAAGAAGAACGAACGGTGAGTTTGCAGCTGAACTGCGACATCGTACCGTTGATCGTAATACGGCCATGACGGGAATCTGGCCCGATTTCTCCGACTGCCTTTTTACGTAGAAAAGGACTTTGAACGTGCTGCGTTGCATAATAACTTGAACTTGTTGGATGGGTTAAACGTTTAGTCAAGTTATTTGGCATGCGAGAATTCGGCACAACAAGCTGAAAAACAAGCGCTTTAATGCGAAATAAAGCATTTCGGGCAGGTAACGGATAAGTAATACAACTCACCGTTAAACCTGCCTGATTCTGCCTTTGAGTGTTTCGGAACCTACGGAAATCAATACATTAAATACCTGTAAACAAAACATTTACACTTTTATGCATTGTACTGCTCCTACAAAAAGCCGCACCCTTTCGGGAGCGGCTTTTTTCGATATGTACACGAAGGGCAACTGCCCGGCGACACGTCGTCGCCATAGCCCCCCCCCTTCGTCTTCGGCTACTGCGCCTGCTGGAGCGACTCCAGATCGGCCTTCGAACCGACTACGAGGTCGTCGTAGTCGCGCAGGCCCGTACCGCCGGGGATCAGGTGACCGCAGATCACGTTCTCCTTGAGGTTCTCCAGCGGATCGACCTTGGCCTGGATGGCCGCCTCGTTCAGCACCTTGGTCGTCTCCTGGAACGAAGCCGCCGAGATGAAGCTCGAAGTCTGGAGTGCGGCGCGGGTGATACCCTGCAACACCTGGGTCGAAGTCGCGGGCACGATGTCGCGCACCTGCACCGGCTGCTGGTCGCGGCGCTTGAGGCTCGAATTCTCGTCGCGCAGCTTACGCAGCGAAACGATCTGCCCGGGCTGCAACGATGTCGAATCGCCCGCGTCGGTGACGACCACCTTGTCGTACAACTCGTCGTTCACATCCATGAACTCCCACTTGTCGACAACCTGATCCTCGAAGAAACGGGTGTCTCCCGGGTCCTCGATCTTCACCTTGTTCATCATCTGGCGGACGATGACCTCGAAGTGCTTGTCGTTGATCTTCACACCCTGCATGCGGTACACCTCCTGCACCTCGTTGACGATGTACTCCTGCACCTTCGTCGGGCCGAGGATATTGAGGATGTCGCTCGGGGTGATCGCACCGTCCGACAGCGGGCTGCCGGCCTTCACGTAGTCGTTCTCCTGCACGATGATCTGACGCGACAGGGGAACCAGATAGCGTTTCACGTCGCCCTGCTTCGAGGTGATGATGATCTCGCGGTTACCGCGCTTGATCTTGCCGAACGCCACCTCGCCGTCGATCTCCGATACGATGGCGGGGTTCGACGGGTTGCGGGCCTCGAACAGCTCCGTAACACGCGGCAGACCGCCGGTGATGTCGCCGCCCGACTTGCCGACGGCGCGCGGAATCTTGATCAGGATGTCGCCGGCCTTGATGCGGGCGTTGTCCTTCACGACCACGTGGGCGCCCACGGGCAGGTTGTACTGCTTGACCTCCAGACCTTCGCGGTCGACGATCTTGATGACGGGGTTCTTGGTCTTGTCCTTCGACTCGATCACGACCTTCTCCGAAAGGCCCGTCTGCTCGTCGCGCTCGTCGCGGTAGGTGATACCCTCGATAACGCTCTCGTAGGAGGCCTTACCCTCGTACTCCGAAATGATAACGGCGTTGTAGGGGTCCCACTCGCAGATCAGGTCGCCCTTCTTGACCTCGGAGCCGTCCGCCATGAAGAGCGTCGCGCCGTAGGGCAGGTTGTGCGTATAGAGGACGATGTCGGTCTTGGGGTCGACGATGCGGAACTCCGACTGACGCGAAATAACGATGTCGATCGCCTCGCCGGCTGCATTCTTGCCCTTGACGGTGCGCAGCTCGTCGATCTCCAGACGGCCTTCGTATTTCGAAACGACATTGGTCTCGACCGCCGAGCCACCGGCCACACCACCGACGTGGAACGTACGGAGGGTAAGCTGCGTACCCGGCTCGCCGATCGACTGCGCCGCGATGACACCCACGACTTCGCCCTTCTGCACCATGCGTGCGGTAGCCAGGTTGCGGCCGTAGCACTTCGCGCATACGCCCCGGCGTGCCTCGCAGGTCAGCACCGAGCGGATCTCCACCGATTCGAGCGGCGATTTCTCGATCGCCTCGGCAATCGCCTCGGTGATCTCCTCGCCTGCCTTGCAGATGACCTCACCCGTCAGCGGATGGATCACGTCGTTCAGGGCGACACGGCCCAGAATACGATCGTAGAGGGTCTGCACGACGTCGTCGTTGCGCTTGATGGCCGTAGCAGTCAAGCCGCGGAGCGTACCACAGTCCTCCTCGTTGATGATCACGTCCTGTGCGACGTCAACCAGACGGCGTGTCAGATAACCGGCGTCAGCCGTCTTCAGTGCGGTATCGGCAAGACCCTTACGAGCACCGTGCGTCGAGATGAAATACTCGAGCACCGAAAGCCCCTCCTTGAAGTTCGAGAGGATCGGGTTCTCGATGACCTGCTGGCCACCCTCGACACCCGACTTCTGCGGCTTGGCCATCAGACCGCGCATACCGCTCAACTGACGGATCTGCTCCTTCGAACCACGGGCGCCGGAGTCGAGCATCATGTATACCGGGTTGAAACCGTCGTTGTCCTTGATCAGCGTTTCGATCACGGCCTTCGTCAGCTTGGTATTGATATTCGTCCAGACGTCGATAATCTGGTTGTAACGCTCGTTGTTGGTGATAAGACCCATGTTGTAGTCCTCCATGATGGCGTCCGAACGCTCGTAACCTTCCTGTACGAGTTTCTCCTTGGCGTCGGGGATAATCACGGCGTCGAGGTTGAACGACAGGCCGCCGCGGAATGCCATGCGGTAACCCATGTCCTTGATATCGTCGAGGAACGCTGCCACCTTGTCGGCACCGGCCTTCTTCATCACCACCGCGATGATGTCGCGCAGCGAACGCTTCGTGAGGATCTCGTTGATGTAACCCACCTCCTTGGGTACCACCTGGTTGAAGAGGATTCGGCCGATGGTCGTCTCCTTCAGCTCGCGTACCGGGTTGCCGTCCGCGTCGATATCGTCCACCATACACTTCACAATGGCGTGCAGGTCGGCCTGGCCTTCGTTGTAGGCGATGATCGCCTCCTCGGGGCCATAGAATGCGCGGCCCTCGCCCTTGACACCCTTGCGGGGTTTGGTGATGTAGTAGAGGCCGAGTACCATGTCCTGCGACGGCACGGTGATGGGTGCGCCGTTGGCGGGGTTAAGAACGTTGTGCGAACCGAGCATCAGCAGCTGTGCCTCCAGGATGGCGGCATTGCCCAGGGGCAGGTGCACGGCCATCTGGTCGCCGTCGAAGTCGGCGTTGAACGCCGTACATGCCAGCGGGT
>ERZ836877.3403-NODE-3403-length-18153-cov-13.356503_pt1 | contig 18153 bp, 6 predicted proteins | sample MGYA00519469_ERZ836877 | MGnify/ENA primary metagenome ERZ836877 (study PRJEB31850, sample SAMEA3708809) | human gut metagenome | biome: human gut; feature: human-associated habitat; material: faeces | place: China | collected 2014 ... | reverse complement strand
TCACCCAGATCAAGGAGGCCATCGCCGCCTCGGCCGCCCGCGCACAGCAGGCTGGGATCGATGCCATCGAGGTCCACGGCGACCGCCTGGTGGGCTCGCTGTGCTCCGCCATCCTCAACCAGCGCACCGACGAGTACGGTGGCTCGTTCGAGAACCGCGTTCGCTACGCGCTGGAGGTCGTCGCTGCCATTAAGGAAGCCGCGCCGCAGCTGATGGTGGAGTACAAGCTCCCCGTGATCATGGAGAACCCCGACGGCACGCCGCGCGGCAAGGGCGGTCTGCAGCCCGACGAGGCCTGCGAGTTTGCCAAGCTGCTCGAGGGCGCGGGCATCGACATGATCCAGGTCGCGCAGGCCAACCACACCGGTAACATGGGCGACACCATTCCGCCCATGGGCGCCATGCCCTACAACTGGACGCTGCCCGTGGCCGAGCGCGTCAAGGCCCTGGTCTCCGTGCCGGTGGCAACCGTCGGCCGCGTTGTCTCGGTCGAGGCCGGCGAGAAGATCCTGGAAGACGGTTCGGCCGACATCGTCGCGTACGGCCGCTCGCTCATGTGCGACCCCGACATTGCGCTCAAGGCCGCCACGGGTGAGCCCATCCGCGAGTGCCTCAACTGCAACAAGGGTTGCGTCGATGCGATCCAAAACCGCCAGTACATCTCGTGCGTGCTCAATGCCGAGAACGGCGACGAGGCGACCATCGCCATTAAGCCCGGCGAGGGCGACAAGAAGATCGCCGTGGTGGGCGGCGGCATTGCCGGCCTGGAGGCCGCGCGTGTGGCGGCCAAGCGCGGCTACGACGTGACCGTCTACGAGGCGAGCGACCATCTGGGCGGCCAGATTGTGCTGGCGGCCGCGCCTCCGCGCAAGGACGAAATCATGCGCTCGGTCGAGTACTACGAGAAGATTCTGCCCGGCCTGGGCGTGAAGGTTGAGCTCAACCACACCGCTAGCCCCGCGGACCTCAACGCCGCCGACGCCGCGATTGTGGCCGTGGGCGCGCACGACGTGGTCATTCCCGTGCCCGGTGCCGATTCGGAGAAGGTCGTCTCGAGCTGGGATGTGCTGGCCGGCAAGGCGGAGCTTACGGGCCGCGTCGCCGTTATCGGTGGCGGCCTGGTGGGCACCGAGACTGCCGAGTACCTGCTGCAGAACGGCTGCGAGGTGGCGATTGTCGAGATGCTCGACAAGATTGCCGCAGGCGAGTCCGAGACCATTCTGCCGCTGATTATGAACGACTTTGCCGCCCACAACGTTGAGCAGCATGTTAAGACCCGCCTGACCGCCATTACCGACGAGGGCGTGGAGGCCGTTCGCACCACCGAGGACGGCGCCGAGGAGCCGGTGAAGATCGCCTGCGATTACGTGGTGATGGCCGTGGGCTCCAAGGCCAACGCGTTTGACCTGGAGGGCGTGACAGTGCCCGTGACCTGCGCGGGCGACTGCTCGGGCGAGCGCACCGCCGACATCGCGAGCGCCATTCGCACGGCGTATCACGCGGCCAACGAGCTCTAAGCAAGAAAGCTATCGCGTATTGAGTGGGCGGGGAGTGCCGTATCGGTGCTCCCCGCCTTTTTGCCAATAGAGTGTCCCTGACCAGCAGGTTCAGAAAATCCGAATCCTTAGAACATGAAAATCCGAACTATATGAACACGAAAATCCGAATCGCAACTACCCGAAAATCCGAATTTGCTACAGTGGAATAGAAGAATCAGAAAGCAGGACCTGGAAATCTGCGGGGGTGGCTCATGGCAGGTGAGAGGCTACATCGGGACGGATACATCCCACGTATCGTGGATGCGCAAATCGAGCGCTACCTTCACGTCTTTGGCGCGGTCGAGATTGCAGGCACCAAGTGGTGTGGCAAGACGTGGGCCGCGCTTGAGCATGGGGCGTCCGTCTCGTATGTCGACGAGAATCTCGACCTCGCGCGTGCCGACCCGGCGATGATGTTGCTGGGAGACCGTCCGCATATTATCGATGAGTGGCAGCGCGTTCCCCAGATTTGGGACTACGTTAGACACGAGGTTGACCGCACCCGGGGCACGCGCGGCGCCTATATCCTCACGGGTTCCGCCACGCCTGCGTTTGGCTCAAAGGCGGAGGCGCCCGCGCATAGTGGAGCCGGCCGCATCGGCCGCGTCCGCATGCACCCCATGACGCTTGTCGAGACAGGTGAGTCTAACGGCAAGGTGAGCCTGGCGGGCTTGTTTGAGCATCGTTTTGAGCCCTGCCGGTGCGATGGCGATACGCCGGGGCTTGTCGAAGCCGCTTGCCGCGGCGGCTGGCCCGAGGCGATCGATATGGTTTCGGCTGACGCCCAGCTCATCGCCCGCGAATATCTCAACACCACGTTTTCGAGCAGCTTCCCGGCGGTCGGTCTCGACCCCGATATTGCTCGTCGAGTTTCCGCATCGATCGCGCGCAATCTGGGACAGGCAACCACGTATAAAACGATTCTTATGGATATGTTCGGTGCTGAGGAGGAGCCCGCAGCGTTTGCCGATGAGACCAAGGTGCGCAGGTACCTGGATGCCCTCAAAGGCATGTTCATTCTCGAGGAGGTCCCCGGTTGGGTTCCCGCCGCGCGCGACAAACGGCGCTTTACCGTCAAGCCCAAGCGCTATCTGGCAGATCCGAGCCTTGCTTGTGCCTTGCTAGGTATGTCCTTGCAGGCGCTGCTTGCCGACTGGCAGACATTTGGTCTGGTGTTTGAGAATTTGGTCATACGCGACCTTTCGGTCTACGCACGTTCGCTCGACCTGCTGGATAGCACTCCCGTGCGCTATTATCGCGACGATTCGGGCCTTGAGTGCGATGCTATCGTGCAGCTAGCCGACGGACGGTGGGCCGCCTTTGAGATTAAGGTGAGTGAAGATAAAGCGAGCGCCGGCGTTGAGAACCTCAAGCGCGTTCGCAAGAAGGTCTGTGGAAATCCTCGTTCACGCACACGCGAACCGGAGTTTATGGCCGTGATTGTGGGGGTGGGTGAGTACGCCCGCGAGGTCGAGGACAGTATCTACGTGATACCCGTGCGCGCGCTGGGGCGTTAAGGGGCGCCACGCCGTGTGTTCTCCGCCCGGCGCTACGGATTGGTGCAAGGGGGGGGTTAGGTTTGTGTGCACCATGTTGGTGCGAAGTAACCTGACCCCCTTGCACCAAGGGTTTGACTTTTAAGACATCATTAAGGCTTGCGCTGTGGAGCAAACCGCAGGTCAATGCTATTCTTTTACCTTATCGTATGGTGTTGTATTCTGCCTGAATTCTATGCCTACGAGCAACGGATTGATCGCGACCAAGCGGAAAGGATGGCACGCCCGCTAGCAGGGCAAACGTAAGCGATGAGTGGCATGGACCGACATAGCGAGCTCCAGCAGCACAAGACGGCGGCCGAGTACCGTCAAGCTGCCGACGAGCACGTGCGGACCCTCAAGGATTTCTGGAAGGATTTCCTGGTGAGTGGTCTGTTTGTGCTGGCCGCCATCGTTGCCATCTTTGCATGCCTGGCCTGGTTTGCCGCGAATAACCGAGTGAGTGCCACGGGGAGTACGATCGGGGCGAAGGGCCCGCGGTTTGTGCTCTCGGGAACGCAGGACGGCACGGCGGGCAAGTACGACGCCCAGGACAACTACGCGTCGGACAGTACAAGCCTTGCCGTGAACAATTTTTTCAACCTCAATAACATGAGTGCCGATGGCAGTCTCTCTCCGGGGTCGGCCGGTCAGCTTCAGCTCAACGTCAAGCCGCTCTGTAATGACCTGCGTGATATCACGGTGGAAATGACCTGGGAAATCTCTGTCCAGACGAGTGCTGTCGGCACGGGCTCCGCTGCGGATGCATCGAAAAACGAAGAGATCATCAACTCGCTTAAGAATCTGGTGCGCGGACACATTTTGGTTTTCCAGGGCAAAGACCCCTCTGGCTTTTACTCCGATCCGCTGGTTCCCACGACAACCACGGTGACCCAGGACGGAGCCAGCGTCACCGTCATTACGCAGAGCTTTACCATCCCGGCGTCGGACTTTTGCGCTGCGGACTCAAATAGCACGACAAGAACCGTACCCAAAACCCTCTACTGGATTTGGCCGGAGCAGTTTAAGAGCTATGTTCGCACGGGTAATGCCGGCTACGGCGGCAACCTTTTTGCAAGCACAGACGCCGGTTACACTGCCCTCGTCGGCGACATCAACAATAACCACGCGCGCTATTTCCGCGCCGATAGCACGAGCGTGCCAGGTCAGGCGCCCGGCAAGGTTCCGCCTGTCAAGGCCGGCATGTCTTCTGCAGATGTGGAAACCTGCGCCGGCTACTACAACAACGCCGACGAGGTTATCGGCAAAAACATCAAGTACATTCGCGTGCGCTTTACCGCCAAGGAGGCGGATAAATAAATGGACGAGCAGCTTAATGCCCGCGAGCAGGGCGATATCAAACACAACGAAGGAGCGGCAAACCCCGGCGGCAACGGGTTCGGCTCGCACGGCGAAGCGCGTCCGGCTGGCCGCATCGAGCGTATCAAGGCTTGGGTGAGCGGCCACCGTCGCGAATCCCTTGCCATCATGGGCTTGCTTGCCGTGCTTCTCGTGCTGCTGGGATTGACGCTCGGATGGTTCGTCGATGCCAATCGCGGCTCCACCGTCGGCAAGATCAAGGAGCCGGCAGAGCTCAAAGTGCTGGGCCCCAACGCTACGGCAACAGAGCAGATCGACCTGAGCTACAACCCCGAATACGGCGATACCAAGACTGGCAACACGGTGACGCTCAAGCGCGCGTTTTGCGTGCAAACGGGCGGTGACGGTTTTGAGCTGCAGCTTGCGAATACGACCAACATTACGGGTCTCACTATCGAGCTGTATAAAGCTGAGGATACGGGCCCAGGTGATGCTCCCGACGTGAGAGGCATTGCGGGCGGCAAGCCCTATAGCTGGAAAATGTATGAAACGGATCTGCTGAAGAGCTTCACGCCCATCGAAGACCCGGGCGAGGGCGCAAGCGACCCTACATTCAAGGACTATCAAAACGTCCAGCGCAACGCGCGTCCGCTCTACCGATACAAGAAATTCGGCAAAAGCGAACTCAACGCTAAGACGCTCGACGGCTCGACTGGCAACGACACGCTTAACTTCATCATCAAGCTTTCGTGGGACGAGAGCGCCAAAGAGACCGACGTGATCTACCTGATCGCGCGCAACACGAGCGGCAAGTAGGAGAGGGGGCGCACATGGAGAAGCAAGGGAAGCAGCAGGATGCCGAGCGCGAGCAGCTGGCAAAAAGCAAGAGCCTAGTCAAGAACAAGCTGGTTGTGGCGGCAATCGCACTTATTTGCGCCGTGGCGCTCGTGACGGGTGGCTACTTTACCTATTCCGCCTACACCGCCAACGGATTTCTAAAGTCCGTCGCCGCAACGGGCACCGCGCAGAGCCTGTTTGCGAGCGATTTGCTCACGGGCTATATGAGTACGCCTAGCAACGACGACCTCGCTCGTGCCCAGCGCTCCGTTACGGTGTATCCCAGCAACGGGCAGTGCAACTTTACCTTTAGCATCTACAACTATTTGTTGAGCAACAGCAACTTCTGCAACGACAAAAATGTGACATACACCTTGACGGTCGAGGGGCATGGGCTCGATGGCACCACGTGGAGCTATTCGCCCCGGCCCGGTAACAGCGTCATGCTTCCGGAGAATCAACCTACCAAGAACGACTACACCGTGACGTTCCCTGAGGACAAGCTGGGACATGCCTACTTTGTGATTAAGGCCACGGTCGTATCGGAGAAGAGCCCCGGCACCGAGCTTACCTGCCTGGCGGCGAAAGTCGTGCCGTCAAAGAGGGCCGAGGTCAAGACCGCGGCGGTCGAGGGCGCGCTGGTCGATGAGGCTGGTAAGTTTACTGATTACGCTGCGTATAACTACCGCGTGACGGTCACGGGAGCACCGGCGAACGTCACGCTCACGTGGGGGGAGAACGTGGAGATCGACCCGTTCTTCGCGACCAACCATAGCGCGACGGTGGATGCTACAGCTCGCACGGTTACGTTCACCATGGAGCCGGGTTCGTTGGTCGTCAACTTCTACCGAGCTGACGGCAAAACGCCCGATGGCTGGGACAAACTGGGCATTAGCGTGAGCGGAACCACCCAAACGGGTACGACGGAGACTCAATAACTCTGGCAGCAGGGTTTTAGGATAAGAGGTACGGAATCGATGAGAACGGCAAAGCGCATATTCGCAGAGTTCATGACGGTGGTCATGGTGCTCCAAGCATGCTCGCCCACGGTGGCTGCTGTGGCGGCAGGCTGGCAGAACATCTCGAACGAGATTGCTGCCGCATCTGCGAAGGCGTTGGATACTGCCGAGAGCGGCGAGACCAACGGCGATGTCACGATCGGGTCTGGGTCGAGTGATGCCGGCGCCGACAGCGACAGTGCTGGGGATGACGCGGTGAAGGATGACGCTGCAGCAGGCGATACCACCGATAGCGCCACTGGTTCCGATTCCACGGGCGACCAGACGGAAGGCGACGATGCCGCTGACGATGCCGCCGCTGACGACGCCGAGCAAGATGCCGATGATGCGACTTCGGAGGACGCTGATGCCCAGGCGGGTGCGACGATCACGGATTTGAATAAGCTCGTCGAGCTGCTCGAGAAGAACGGCGCGGAAAGCATCGTGCGCAAAGACGACGAGAGCGGAATCCGAAGCCTCGATGTCAAGTCGTCGGAGGCGTTCGCCGTCCTGTCTAACGCCGACGCTTCGCTTTACTATGATGCGCAGATCAAGGTTATCATCACGGGCGATGCGAAGCTCACCGAGTCGGCTAATAACGGCATGTCTTTCCAGGGTCTTGGCAGTGATGAATGTCCGTTTGAAGGCAGGATCTATAGGGACGTTGATAGTCCCGTCGAGCTTACGACTGATCGGACGGTTTTTAATAACCTCAAGCTGTCTGACCAAAACAAAACGGTCAGGATAAAGTGGGTAGGCGCGACTAGCTATAGCGCACCGATGGTCGCTTCGAAGGTCAGCGGTGCGGAAAACGGCGAAGAGAGCAAGACACTCATCGCGTCGGTTGACATCGTGGAACCCGTGAACGTTGATGTGAAGGATGCGACTTCCGCCTTGACGGCACCCCTCCTGGGTGCGACGACGGGCGACCTTGCTGCGAACGTTACCTATAGCCTCACCGATTCTCGAAAGAATCTCAACGCGAATGCGACGGGCAACATTGGCTTGATTGCCAACACGGTCGAGAGCGGGAGCTTGACGGTTGAGTCCGTCACGTTCCCCAACGATCTGACCTCAGGCGGAGCCGTCAAAACGAGCTCTGGCAACGCTGGCCTGCTCGTAGGCGAAGTCAAGGACGGTGCGACCCTGAGCATTGGCACTCTGGCAAACGTTCCCACCGCCACCGTCCAGTCTACGAACGGCTCCGCCGGTGGCGTTGTAGGACTCGTTGGCTCGAGCACGGGTGCCATGGTCAACGTCGCGAAAGCTCTCGACCTACACGCGCTCACCGTCAAGGGCACAACTGCCAGCGGCGGTTTTATTGGTAAAGCGACCGTGCTCACACTGGGCGCGGATAATAAGCAGATTGGGTGTCCTCTAAATATTGGCGACGAGAACAGCGCTTGCTCTGGTGGCGTTATCGGCGACGTGAGCTTTGCGCAAGGATTTGCCGTTACGTCCAATATGTTCGACCTGGGCGACCTTGTGACTCTTGGTGCGTCGCAGCGCGCCGGCGCTCTTTTTGGCATGGCCGATATCTCTAATGGAGACATCGTGGTGCAAGGCGGGACGTATAAGAGCAAACTCGCCTTACCAGAAGATGTTAGTGTCAACGGCAGCTACGGCGGCCTTGTCGGCAAGGTGTTCGCGACGAAAACGGACGACGACGGCGCTTTGCGCGCCTTTGTTGTTGAAAAGGATGCAGATAATAAGAATACGTGCTCAATTGAGTTTGACCTTGCGAGCAAGTTGTCCGACGCAGGCGGCGTTGTTGGCTATGTTGGCGATAGCGCAAATCCTAACTCGCAGCCCGTTGCCGTTGTCTTCAACGGCGTGACGGTTGCGTGCAAGGGAGATGCTTCGGCGCGAACGGGTACCGGAAAGTTCGGTGGCGCCGTGGGCGTTGTCGATACGCGCAATGTCCTTGACGTGCGAGATTTCAAACTTACAAGCGACAATCCTATCGGTAAGGCGCAAAGCAACCGTGCCGCGGGAATTGCGGGATCCGCGTGGAATGCTGTAATCAAATTCAGCGGCATCACGGATCTGTCGGGCGCAAGTTTTGCCGAGAACGCCACGACGGGTCAGCTCGTATACGAGAACCACAACGCGCTGATCTTCGCTGCCGGCAATGGCTCTAATGGTGATCTGGGAGACAAGGGCGCTGCGGTCTGGACCTTCAAGCGTAGCAACTCAGCCTCAAAGACGGACGACATCGCGACCTACGGTGAAGTTGTTCGTCTGGGCGGCGACTTCATTAAGCTTGATGTGGACACTCATAAGTTGACCTTGCCGGATTCGCTGACGGCAGCTAACGGTGCCTACGCCCTAACCACAGCTGAGGATTTCGCCAAGCTTGCGATTACCTGGCAAACCAACGGCTACTACTCGATGGTTGACGGCGTTACCGAAAACAACCTTAACGGCTTGCAGTCCTCGACCATTACGGTGAACGGCACTATTGATCTCAAGGGCACGGGCCTGACGGGTTTCACGCAGGATCGTGCAGACGGCTCGCAAGTTTTCTCGGGAACGTTGAACGGTGGCGGCACAATCAATCTTGCCGTCGGCGAGGCGTACGGCAAGCGTGGTGAAGACGTGCTCGACGGCAATAACACGAGCAACGGCAACGGCAAAATCTACCGCCACGGCCGCTTGGGCTTGTTCGCGGCCGTCAACGGTGCAACCATCTCCAACGTCACAATCGCTGGCTCCATGAAGTTCGATAACGGTTCGGCTATCGATGCCGGGTCGCTTGCGTGTGCCATCGTCGGCAACCTGTCATTGTCTGGCGTAACGTGCAAAACGAATATCGCGTGCGATGATACGTTTGCCAATGACGTGAACATTGGCGGTATTGCGGGCAGCGTGCTGGCGGCTTCTACGGTTGCGTTTAAGGATAACAGCAAGGCTCAAGCGACCATCGCTGCAACTAAAACGCTTAACGGCAATAGTCGCATTGGCGGCGCCATTGGTTATGCGGGCGATTATGGCTCGTCATTCAATGTTGCGGGCCTCGAAGTCGCCGGATCAATCGAAACTGGCGATTGCGCCGGCGGCAAGATTGCCCAAGTCGGTGGTCTTATCGGCTGCATCGCACAGAGTACCTACAATGCAGGGACAATAGCCAACTCAGCTGATAAGTACGTGAACATTTCGGGCCTTTCGTTCAATTCATTCGAAATGAAAGTCGGCAGGAACGGCGATAAGCTCAATGGCACGGGTGGTTTCTTGGGTTATAGCTGGGGCAACGCGGTCGTAACTATCGGAGATGAGAGCATTAACAAGAATGAAAACTCTTATGCTCTGAAAACGACCAACGCTTCTATAACCGCGACTGCGGATGATTCCAAGGAACTCGGTGGTCTTGTATACGCCGCGAGCGGCCACTGGATTATCAACAACTATGCCATCGATCTCTCGGGCACAACCATTAATGCGGGCGCCGCTCAGACGCTCGGCGTTCTAGTTTGCCGCGGCTGCAAGGTGGATGATAAGACGACATATGGCGTCGAGAGCTACCTAGGCCTGTACTTGGAGGACAGGGCTTATTGGGATACCGCCTATAGGGTGCCCACCGGCGAGGGGGCCATCGTTGCGTCGGGCGTAACGTCCTTCGATGAATGGGTTGGCAGCGGTGTAAAACCAAACAACGGCAGCAAGCTCATGGACGCCGACTGGAACACGGTCGTTTCGCTACACACACAGAAAAACAAGCTGGACATGGACGGCGATTCCACAAAAGACAACAGCTACCATAATCGCTCGTCTTTCGGTCGAAGCCAGAATACGAACGGCAATACCCGCTACTTCTACAACCTCGACATAGCCTCTAAGAATTGTGAAGGCGGCTTTAGTGGCAGTCAAATCGATACAGCGGAAAAGCTGCTCTTATGGTCTGCTTACCGTTATGCTCCCGAAGGTATTCGTTCGACAATCGTTCCCAATGGCACGACAGGGCTCGATGATTCCATAACCATAACGGGTACAATCGATTTGGCCGGCTACAGCTATTATCCCACTCAGCCGAGCGGAGAGGTGACGGTTGAGAATGCGACCATTACCTTCTGTTACTCCAAGATCAAGGCCGAGCAGAATGGCAACAAGCTAAATTCCGATGCTACCCAGCACGAGAACATGCACTGCGGTCTTTTTCGAACGGTGGCAAACGGCGATCTCACAGTAAAAAACGTCACTTTGCGTGGTACTGTTGGGCCCGTTATTAATGACGGAAAGAGCTCTGAAGACGCTGGTGGAGCAAGCGGAAGCTCTTCGGGCGCGCTCGTGTGCCGCTACGTGTATGGGTCCAGCGACGGCAATGGCACCAAGATTAGAAAGATCTCAATTGATGGTCTTACGCTCAACAATCTGATTGTCGACGGCGCCAACAGCGCCACGGATGCTAACGCCTATATGCCTCTGCTCATCAACGAGATGCAGAAGTACGTGAGCCTGAACGCGAAGAATATCAAGACTACTGGGTACACGAGTGACACCAAGGCGGCTACGTCGCTGTTCGGAAAGCTTGGTGTAGGCAGTGAGGCCGATCAGGTGACGGCAAAGTTTGAGCAAATCAGCTTGCCCAGCCAAAAGAACAAAACGATCTTCACCCATGCGAGCCTGCTGGAGAGTTTTGGCTACGGAAGCACGAGCACGGGCTCTGCGGACTACACCTTTACTAAGGCCGATGCCGATGCCGATGCAGGCAAGGTGACATACGGATCTGAGATTGATGGGAGTACGGAGTACCCGGGCAAGCAGCTTTGGTATTACGACGAAGCGACGTATGGTGCCGTGAGCGGCTATGTGACGGTTGATGGTAAGAAGGACGGTGACGTCAGGCCTTGGTTTGGTGGCTATCTTCCTTATGTTTATAAGGGAAAGGCCACCGAGAGCGGCGTCCAATATCATGAAATTAAAGTCAACCAGCGCATTCCAAAGCTGGTAGAGGGATGCGGCACATATGGCGATCCGTATGCCGTTAAGGACGCGACTGAGATGAACGCCATCGCCAACTACATCAACAACCAAACTGCGCTCGACGGTTGGGAGGTCACCATTGCCGTCAACCAGAGTACGCTCTGTACTCGCCGCAGCGACAATAAAACCGACAATGAGGTTACGTACGTCTATAAGCAGGCGAAAGACACTGGGAAGAAGTGGGAAAAGAAGACCGGCGACACCACAGATCCTTCGGCCACACTTTCCGACGAGATGATGCACCGCTATATCCAAAGCGCGTACTACAGTATTGAACCTACCGGGGGTAATACGATCACCCTCGACGGCGCATCGTTTGGCGGTTTTGGCAACAAAGCCAACCCGTTCCGTGGCGTCATCGTTGGCAACCCTAAAGGTGATAAAAAGGCAACCATCAAGATAGAGAATAACGAGGGTTCGCTTCGCGGCCTTATTCCCTATAGTTACGGCAGCGTGGTGCGCGATCTGAATATTCGCTATGTGAACGCGTCGGCGACTATTACTTATTCTGCCAAGGATGCCGACGGTGTTCCGACGTCGTTCTTCGGTGGCGTTATCGGCTGCATCCTTGGCGGCGATAACATTATCGACGGTGTGGCCGTGAATGGGACAACGCCCGATAACTCCACAACCGGCTTTACGGTTGCTGGTGGCGGAACTAAGCCACATCTTGTTCCCATCGGCGGTTACGTTGGTGCCATTGCGGGCGGCGGTGTGATCTTCCGCAATATGTCAGGGACGTCTTGGCGCGCTGGAACCAGCGACAAGTCTCAGGGTCTTGGAACGGGCAACTTCCGGCAGTACGACAATCCCTACGTTGGTCGTGTGATTGATGGCTATGCCTTTAGCGAGGGCTGCAAAGTCGAAAACGGTAACGCTAACTACAAGATCAACGAGCTCACAAACAAGGGAGCTGCCTGCGTCACTACCACGGGCACCGACAACAAGTATATCGGCACTGATGCCGAGGCACCCGTGACCACGGTGGAAAACGCCCAGGGCCTTTTGGTGCTCTCGGCCATCATTAGCTCGGGTGCGGGTGCTGGAGCGGCACATACTGACTACGCTAATTATGGCGTGTTCCGCGGCTCCAAGGCGTACTGGGGCAGCGATAAGCAGGACCCGGCGATAAACGGCTACCTGTTTGGCAACAAGGAATATGGTAAGGTGCGAAATGCCAGCTACGACTGCGTGGGCAAGCCTGCGAGCGCTTCCGGCGATTTCGAAACCGCCAAAAACGATGACCAGAAGGCCCCGGGCAAACAGGGGTGGCACGGCCCGCTCAACCATGATGACGATGTAAATTCGCCCTACCTGGTGGCGTCCTACGCTGCCGACTACCAAACGGGCTACGTGTGCGCGTCGAAATCGATCGGCATGAGCCTGGAGTTCAAGGAAAATGCCACCTATGATATGACTGGCTACGGCACGGGATACGTGGGTCTCAGCGGCCGTTACTATTCCAATGCTTGCAGCTCGAACGAGGCGTCCACCGATCGCGACCGCATCACGCCGCACGTGGCAACGATCGACGGCAACGGGGCCACCATCACGGTGGGCACCAAAGATGCCACTTACGGCGTCGTCGAATATGCCGATGACGACTATAAGGTCTCGGGCGTGGGCGGCCTATTCAGCACCGTGATGTTCACCTCAACCAATGTGGGGCAGAGCGTCACCGCGAATGACGGCGCTCAGGTCAAAGACCTCACCTTTAGTAACTGCAACGTATCGCTCACGTACAAAGACGCCAACGGTAGCATTGCCTCGGGACCGGCATCGAACGACCTCATCGGCACCGGCCTTTTGGCGGGCGCAACGGCCAACTACGACGGCAACACGCGTGGCGTCTACCGCAACGTACAGATGAAGAACTGCACCGTGTTGGGCGCAAAGAGCGTAGGAGGGCTTCTTGGCAGCTCGGGCCGTACCAGCCGAAGGACGGATAACGACGTGACCTATATGGTCAATTTCGGCTCCGGCACGCAGGCGCCCGCGAATCTCTGTGACTGCTCATACACTGGCCTTAGCGTCACGGGCGAGAAGTACGTTGGCGGCTATGTGGGTGCGATCGCCTCGCCGTGCGGCGTGTGGACAACCGCGGCCACAGGGGTATACGAGAAGACTATTGGCAAAAACTCGACCATAACCGCCACGGGTACAACACCCTACGTGGGCGGCGTGTTCGGTTATACCTCCAGTAACGTATCGGTGAACACCAAAATTGGCATCACGGAAGCCGTCGCATCGAGCACGGCAGTCATCTCTGGGGTAAATGTACTCGCCACCGGGTCGAACACCGATAAGTACATGGGCGCCGGCGGTGTGGTCGGAAGCGCCTATAGAGGCGTTATTTCTATAAGCAACGTGCGCATTGATGCCGGAGGCGATGCCAAGAGCGCCATCATCGGCGATGCCACCGGAACGAACAATAGCATCCGTAATGCGGGCGGCTTGATTGGCGAGGTCACGAGCAGTGGCAGCCCCAACACGTACTGGTTTGAGGACTGTAGCGTCGAGAATATCAACATTGCCGGCACCGACCAATGCTCGGGCGGACTTATCGGCTACTACTTCAGCAATGTGAACATAGCCTGCAACAATATCGCGATTGAGAGCGCCACGATCAAGGGCAGGTGGAGCGGCGGTCTACTTGGCGCGATTAACAGCGGTGCCGACGTCATCAACGTCACCAACACAAAGGTATCTAACACAACGTTTGGCGGAACCTCCAACGGCGGCATTGCGGGCGACGGACGCGGCCAGTTCCATCTGGTAAACGTGCTCATGGACAGCAATACCTACAAATTGGGCTCTAAGCAGGGCGTGCTCTTAGGCGAGGTTGACACAAACGGCTATAGCCTCTCCGCAGCGGGCGTGAACGTAAAGCTCGGCAACGGCAAGACCACGCGTGATCTGCCGCCGATGGTTTACACGACCAATGCGGCCGCCGTAAACATGAAGTCGTATATCGCGTTTGGTGACTATAACGACACACTGGAAGCACCTGACAAGGGGATCACGCTCTACGGCGCGGACAATACCGCCACCACGGCAGCGAGCCCGTATGTGACCACGAGCCCCGTAAGCACGCTGGCGGCGCGTGCCTCCGACAACGACACCACCGATCGCTACCTGTTTGGCGACGGCGCCACCATCGACACCGCGGCGACCGTCCAGAGCGAGGCAGGCACCGGTGTTGCCGATCGCTACACCTACACGAATATCGGCGGCATTAATGACAACGGCGCCTATCAAAATAAGTCGAGCTACGATGCCTCATCCGTGGCCAGTAAGTTCAATTCGAATAATGATACAAGCAGCAACCAAGCCACAGCGGATTTCCCCGTTTTGGTGATCTCGGGTACCGATAATACGACGGTCAAGAGCTATCTAAACATCATCACGAACGGCGGCTTCTCCGACGCTTGCAGATTGAATAACGAGAATGGCACCAATCCGCACGTGACGGCCAAGGCGGAGGTGTTCCAACTCAAGAACGGTGTATTCGTTAAAGACGGTGACGCGTCGAACAATCCCACGCTTCGCGTAGTGAACAATGGCAAGAACAATATGTCGTTTAGCCCAAGCTCCGATTGGGACAACGGCAAAGGTCGCTTTACGCTCCTGACCGTTACCTTTACCGAGGCGGGTCAGAGCTACAACGTTCAGGTGCCGATCATCGTTAAGCGCAAGCTCGAGATCGATTTCACTGCAACGTATGATTACGGCACTCAATTTAAAGAAAAAGACTACGCTAACCTTGGAAAAGATGCACACGTGCTTACGAGCTTTGGCGAGCCGATGACGGGTCTGCTTACCTGGACATACAATTCTGCCAATGGGAAGGAAGTCGACTTTGGCTGGGACAGCTATATGGCTGCTGGCGGCTCGATGAAGGGGCTCGGCAAGAGTATCCTCTTCAATGGTGCCGACGGAAGGTTGCCCCAGGGCACCCAGCTTACGCTCATCGATGCGAACGTTGATGGCAAGGCCGGCGGCAGAGAGTATCACTATACGGTGGGCGAAGGCGGAGCAACGAGCGTTTCCCTGAGCGGAAACGACGGCTTTAAGGATTCTGCGGGCAATCCATATCAGGAGCGATGGCTGAGCGAGATCTTGGGTGTGTCGGCCACGCAGGATGGCGCCGGCACATGGACCGTGTGTGATAACGAGGCAGAGGCGACCGCTAAAGCGAAACTCGATGGCAAGTGGACGCTGTTTAAGGTTGCGGGTGCTGACGTTCCCAGCAACAGTCGCTATACGCTAAAGGTACCCAAGGAGAAGGATACCGGCAGAGAGAAGCGTGCATCGGAGAGCGTCTACCTAGTTGTCAACGTGCCCAAGTCGGGCGACGGCGTGACGCAAGCTAGTATCAACGGTTTTACGGCTTCGTCTATTGACTCGAATTCTTCGGGTGGCCGCATATCTTGGAATCTGCATCATGTTTTACGCACCGATGGCAGCGACGATATTCAAAACAGTACGGCATCGACATACAGCATCTTGTCCAATTATGAGCAGAATGTAGTCGACAAAAAAGATGGGGCGTGCATTCCGGTTTCGAAGTCGGAGGACGGTGCCGCCTACGTTCTTTCTCTCGATGTCATGGATACGGTTACGTTTAGCCCGAGCCAATACTATACAGAGAGCGACCATCTGTTCTATCAGCTCGATACATCGCTGTGTCGCTATGGCGCCAACAACAACCTAATGGGAGTAAGCAGTTTCCCGAGCGGAACTTCGGCAATTGCGAAGTTCTATGTTGCCATCGGCAATCAGAACTACAGGTGGAGTGGCAGCGATTGGGAGCCGTATGACGCTTCGACGCCTGCGTTTACACAGATTGTGACGGATACGGGTGATGACTCACTGAGGCTCACGCTCGACCATGACCTTGCCGGAATCCGCAAGCGTGCAGCGGGCGGATCCTTTACCGTGCGTACGGTAGTGGAAGAGATTCGCCTTACGCCGGACGGCTGCAACAAGGTTATCTCCCTGTCCAAGCAGTCTGGCGAGGACGCCTGTACCAAGATGTCCTATACCGCCAAGCTTTCGACGCGTAAGGAAGGCCTTAATACCTCGAGCCTGACGCAGACGAAGCGCGGTAACGTCGGGTACTATCGCATGGACACGGGTGATACGACCATTACGCTTTCTGCGCCAGATAAGTCGCAGCTTGGCATTAACGTGGACGACCTGCGTCCGATCGCGAATGGCGCGATTGGTCTGGGTGCCACGTATGAACTGGGTGGACTCAGCAACGCCGCCGAGGCAATTGCGAACGCAGACTCTGTTGTGTACACGCTCTCGCTTCAGCGCCGCGGAACCGACGGCACGTATGAGAGCGTAACGGATGATATCTCAAACTACGTAACAGTGACGGAGAGTAAGCTTGCCGCGGTCGCTCCCTCCGGTAGCACGATCACCTTCACTGACTCGAAGGAGAACGGCAAGTTCAAAACGAAGAACGGTAATACGACGTTTAGCCTGCCCTTTACCGTTAAGGTCAACACGCAGGTTGAACAGCGTGAGCAGTTCTACGCGAACTATCGCTTGGTGATGACAGCGAGCCTGGTTAAGGGTGACGTGGCGAGCGCAACGCCTCAATCGCCCGACTATGTGACCTATACGCTCACGAGGGTGAACCTCAACGGCATCGACCACTAGTTCCGAAGCCAACTGGCTTCGCAAAGGGGGCGGCAACCACCCGGTTGCCGCCCCTTTTCTAGTCTGCGCGATCCCAGTCTTGGACTCCGCTGGACAGTTAGTTCAGATACGTATAATTCCAGACCGCAGCAGGCGCATCCGGCGCTCGTTTTGGGGAAGAAAGGGGCTCAAAACTAGGATTCGGTAGCTATCTGGGCTCGATTTGCGTGCAATGAGTCGCCAAAGAACCCTCTCCGGGGACCATAGCGCAGCTTTATCAGCATAGAAAAATACGTATCTGAACTAACTGTCCAGCCGCCGTTGGAGAAAGGTGTTTTAGCTCTCCCGACCCCTCCACCAGCCTTTCCAACTTCCCACTTAACTTAACACTTAAGGTGGAAAGCTGGGTAGAAAGCTGGAATGTTAAGTGGAAAGCTGGAAAGTACGCGGAAGACTGACATGCTAGCCCAGAGGCTAGAGGGGTTAATAATTATGAAGACCATACCAAGCGAAACAAAAAGATACCAATCTGGTTGGTAAAACACGCTCAATGAGCTGCGAGCTAACTAGCTGCGTAAATAAAACCTAAAGAACTGTTGCAAATTAATGGCAAATGCCCAGATGCCACCGTTGCAATTTTCAATTAACTGCTACGCGCGAACAGCAAAATGCTACTATCTAACATGCACGTAAGAAAGCAGTTTAACGGTTAAGGCTAAGAAGTGGCAGGTATGTCAGAAGCAACAAGGGCTCGCACGCATGCGCCCGAGGTCAGGCAGCGCGCCGTCGAGATCCTCCAAGAGGGGGTCGGTCATCGCGCCCTCGCCGCGGAGCTTGGCATTCCCCAGGCAACGGCTCGTCAGTGGGCCCGCGCATACGCCGTGGGCGGTGCCGACGCCGTGCTCAACGCCGGTTCGCATCATCGCACCTATTCGTACGAAGTTAAGCTCGCCGTGGTTAAGGACCGCTTGGAAAACGGCCTGACGGTTCGCGAGGCCATGATCAAGCATAAGATCCCCAGCGAGTCTTCGATCAAGGCTTGGTGCCGCCAGTATCGCGAGAGCGGTGAGTCCGCGCTGGTCGATAAGCCGCGCGGTCGCAAGCCGCGCGTTAAAAAGGCGGAATAGCGAATGGGATGGTGCGCCCACGGGGGCGCATTTTTCTTGCCGCCCCTCTACTCCAATGCGGACAGACTCCTTGCCCCGTGCGCCTAAAACTCCCCAGTTGACCGAAAACTCGCTGCCGCTACTCCTCAACTGAGCTATAACGTTAAACAATTGCAGCGTTTTTGCATGG
>ERZ836877.3402-NODE-3402-length-18155-cov-3.519834_pt1 | contig 18155 bp, 16 predicted proteins | sample MGYA00519469_ERZ836877 | MGnify/ENA primary metagenome ERZ836877 (study PRJEB31850, sample SAMEA3708809) | human gut metagenome | biome: human gut; feature: human-associated habitat; material: faeces | place: China | collected 2014 ... | reverse complement strand
TATGCTGTACCGCTGTCCTCGGCTATTCCCACAGACAGTTGCGAGGCTTCCGTCGCGAGGAGCACACTGCCGCTCATGTTTTGTGTCTGTCTAAGTCCGTAGGGCGAGTTACACAAAACATGAGCAAAAAGGCATGGCGGCGAACAGGAAACGCAGCATGTCTGCGGGGATGGCCGAGGATAACACCAGCGTATAAAGAAAAAATACTCAAGATTGCATTTAAATCCGGTTGTAACCAACTTCCCACCATGCTATAATACTCTCAAAGCATATTTTCTTATATAAGGCGGCAATTCTGCCGTAGTCTATTACAAATCTTATTCAGATCAGAAAATTCATGCTTTTCCAACATTATGAACAGCAGGAGTTTTCGCGAAAAAGGATAAGAACTCCTGTAAAACAATTTCAAACAGGAGGTAATACTATGACAGAAACCAAAAATGAGATCAGTGTTGCAAGAAACCACAAGGACAGATTATTTCGCATGATATTTCGTGAAAAGAAGGAACTATTGAGCCTTTATAATGCAGTCAACGGAACATCTTACACAAACACAGAAGAACTAGAGATTGTAACCTTAGAAAATGCCATCTATATGAATATGAAAAATGATCTGGCATTTATCATTGATTCATACCTGAATCTTTATGAACACCAGTCCACTTATTCCCCGAACATGCCATTGCGGGATCTGTTTTATATTGCAAAAGAATTGCAGGGGCAGGTCAATCACAGGGATCTGTATCGCAACAAACTGATTAAGATTCCAACACCGAGATTTTTAGTTTTTTACAATGGTTCGGAGGAGCAGGCAGAAAAGAAATACTTACGTCTGTCGGATGCTTTTCAAAAATCCATGGACGACCCGGATTTAGAACTGGTAGTAACCATGCTAAACATCAATCTCGGAAAGAACCGGAAACTTTTAGAACAGTGCCAAACCTTAAAGGAATATGCTATCTATGTGAAGAAAGTAAGAACCTATGCAAAGAGCATGAAAGTAGAAGAAGCGGTAGACCGTGCGGTGAGAGAATGTATCAATGAAGGAATCCTGCGGGAGTTTCTACTTCAGAACAGGAAAGAGGCGGTAGAAATGAGTATCTTTGAATATGATGAAGAAGCAGTCTTTGAGATTGTCCGAAAAGATGAATATGAGAAAGGACATCAGGAGGGAATTATTGAAGGAAAAGTAGAATCTATTTTGGAATTATTGGAAGATATCAGTACAATACCAGATAAAGTTCGTGAAAGAATCCACAATGAAAAAGATATCAAAGTCCTGAATAGCTGGTTAAAACTGGCGGCTAAAGCAGAATCTATAGATGAGTTTGTATCAAAAATGTAGATAGAGGGGGTATATGTTCAGCGAGCTCCCGACGATGCTTTCAAGTTTCCTTGTGCTGAGCATTTCGATGAACCGCCCTAAGAACAGGAAACGCAGCATGTCCGTGGGAATATCCGGGGATAGCCGCCTGTATAAACAAAATTTCCAAGAAATCCCCTTGCCATCCCCAATTCCATATGTTAAAATCTTAACGAACAGTATTTCGGATGAAAACTGTATCATTTTGATAATGCATCCTTTCCATTTTGTACAGCATGCAGCAGACAGAAATGGAGGTGCATAGCGATAGGAATAGGAATTATAGGTGCCGGGAAGGTAGGTACAACCATGGGAAAATATTTTGTTACCCATGGCGAAGAAGTCAGCGGATTCTACAGCAGAACCGTAAACAGTGCCAAAGAAGCGGCAAAATTCTGTAACACAAAATATTTTAGCGAGTTAGATTCACTCATTGAGGTAAGCGATACCCTGTTTATAACCGTGACAGACGGGGCAATAAAGGAAGTATGGGATTGCATTGCAGCAAAAGATGTGAAGGGAAAATCAGTCTGCCACTTTAGTGGCTCATTATCAAGTGATATATTTTCAAATGCAGAGCAGGCAGGAGTATCTGTTTGTTCACTTCATCCAATTTACGCGTTCAGTAACAAATTCACAGCTTATCAAAATTTAACAGAGGCCATTTTTACCGTAGAGGGCGACGAGCAGGCAGTTGCGGATATCTATCGGATGTTTGAAAAACTACCGAACAGATTAGTACCGATCCAAACAGAGGCAAAAATGCGTTATCATGCGGCAGTCAGTATGGCGAGCAATCATGTCATCGGACTTTTGTCCATGGCAGTAAAAATGTTAGAAGAAGCCGGAATAGAGAGTACAGTGGCTTATGAAATGCTGACACCGTTGGTAAAAAATAACGTAGAAGCGGCATTGAAGTACGGATGTGAACAGGCACTGACCGGTCCGATAGAACGGAACGATCTTGGTACGGTAAGACATCATTTAGAAGTGCTGTCAGAAGAACAAAAGGCGGTGTATGATGCGATCGGCACAGAACTGGTCAGAATCTCAGAGAAAAAGCATACCGAACGAAATTACCGGCAGATGAAAGAACTGTTAAGGAAAGAAAGTGAATGATTGGAGAGCAAAAATGAAGAACACAGTAGTAACAATACAGGAAGCAAAGAAACGCGGCGAAAAAATCACCATGCTGACAGCCTATGATTATTCTATGGCAAAACTGATCGATGAATCAGGTATCAACATGATCTTGGTGGGAGATTCCTTAGGAATGGTCATGTTAGGATATGAAGACACCTTATCCGTAACAATGGAGGATATGATACATCATACAAAAGCAGTTACAAGAGGAGCAAAAAATGCATTGATAGTTGCGGATATGCCGTTTATGTCCTATCAAGCATCTGTCTATGATGCAGTCTGCAATGCAGGCCGTCTGATGAAAGAGGGACGGGCGCAGGCAGTCAAGTTAGAAGGCGGCAAAGAAGTGTTTCCACAGATAGAAGCAATCACTAAAGCGTCCATACCGGTTGTGGCTCATTTGGGACTGACCCCGCAGTCCTTAAATGTGTTCGGCGGATTCAAGGTGCAGGGAAAATCAGAAGAGGCAGCTAAAAAATTAATCGAGGATGCCAAAGGAGCAGAAGCGGCAGGAGCGGTAGCCGTTGTTTTAGAGTGTGTTCCGGCAAAATTAGCAGAATTGATCTCAAAACAGATCAACATACCAACGATCGGCATTGGCGCAGGTGCAGGATGTGACGGACAGGTGCTGGTATATCAGGATATGTTAGCAATGTTTGGCGATTTTAAACCGAAATTCGTAAAGCAGTTCGGACAGATTGGCGAACAGATGAAAGCAGCTTTTTCACAGTACATCAAAGAAGTACAAAACGGCGTATTTCCGGCGGAACAGCATACCTATGGGATCAGCGACGAAATGTTAGAGAAATTATATTAAGAAAAGTATCTTATCAGAGGAGGAAAAAACATGCAGTTAGTCCATACAATAGACGAAGTAAGAGCACAGGTAAAAGCATGGAAACAGGAAGGGCTGAGTGTCGGACTGGTTCCGACCATGGGATATCTTCACGATGGTCATAAAAGTCTGATCGAGCGTGCCGTAAAAGAAAATGACCGCGTAGTGGTCAGTGATTTTGTGAATCCGACACAATTTGGAGAAAACGAAGATTTAGGAAGTTACCCAAGAGATATAAAGAGAGATGCGGCACTTTGTGATGCGGCAGGCGTGGAACTTTTATTCAATCCGTCACCAGAGGAAATGTACTATAAAGACAACTGTACTTTTGTGGATATGAACCGTTTGACGGATGTGCTTTGTGGAAAGACAAGACCGATCCATTTTTCCGGAGTATGCAGCGTAGTGACCAAGCTATTTCATATTGTAACACCGGACCGTGCCTATTTTGGACAAAAGGATGCACAGCAGTTAGCAGTGATCCGCCGGATGGTCAGGGATCTGAATTTTGACATTGAGATCGTAGGATGCCCGATCGTGCGTGAGGCAGACGGACTTGCAATGAGTTCGAGAAATACCTATCTGAATGAAGAAGAGAGAAAAGCGGCATTAGTGTTAAGTCAGGCAGTCCGTTTAGGAGAAGAACTGATAGAAGCAGGAGAAAAAAATGCAGCAGTGATCAAAGAAAAAATGATCGCCCATATCGAAGCGGAGCCGCTTGCAAAAATAGATTATGTGGAGATCGTGGATGCACAGAGTTTAGAACCTGTGTCAGAGATTCAGGGAGAAATCTTAGCCGCAATGGCAGTTTATATCGGTAAGACCAGATTGATAGACAATTTTATCAGATAGAGGGAGAGCGAAGATGTATTTAAAAATGTTAAAAGGAAAGATCCATCGTGCGATTGTAAAACAGGCGGAATTAAACTATGTTGGCAGTATCACGGTGGACCCGGTGCTGATGCAGGCGGCTGGGATTTTAGAATATGAAAATGTCCAGATCGTAGATATTGAAAACGGAAATCGTTTTGAGACCTATACGATAGCCGGAGAGCCGGGAAGCGGGATGATCTGCTTAAACGGTGCGGCGGCAAGACAGGTGCAGACCGGAGATCATGTCATTATCATGGCGTATGCACAGATGACCCCGCAGGAAGCAGAGCAGTTCTTACCGGCAGTCGTATTTGTCGATGAAAATAATGCGATAGAGCGGATCACCAGCTATGAAAAACATGGAGAGATTGCATAAGACAAAAAATAAGGTTGAAAAATCTTACACAATATGATAAACTTTTTACAATTTAGGCATAGCACAGAATAAGAAAAAAAGAGAATCTCCCTCTTTTTTTTTGAGAAAATTTAGAAAGGACAGGGTAAAGAATGAAAGCTTTTCTGATCTTAGAAGACGGAACTGTCTTTGAGGGAACCAGTATCGGTTCACAAAAAGAGGTTATCAGTGAAATTGTATTTAATACATCCATGACAGGATATTTAGAGGTAATGACCGATCCATCCTATGCAGGACAGGCAGTTGTCATGACCTATCCACTGATTGGAAATTATGGAATCACACCGGATGCAGAGTCAAAACGTCCATGGGTGGATGGATATATTGTCAGGGAGTTATCCAGAATGCCAAGCAATTTCCGCTGCGAAGGAACGATACAGGACTTTTTGAAAGAAAATGATATACCGGGAATTGCCGGAATTGATACAAGAGCATTGACAAAGATCCTTCGTGACAAGGGAACCATGAACGGTATGATCACCACCGATGAACACTATGAGTTAGAGAAGGTTCTTCCGAGGTTAAAAGAATATCAGACAGGAAACGTAGTAGATAAAGTAACCTGTGATGAGAAAAGCGTATTAAATGGAAAAGGAAAAAAAGTAGCCCTGTTAGATTTAGGAGCGAAAAAAAATATTGCAGACTCCTTACATGACAGAGAATGCGAAGTAACGATTTACCCTGCCCACACAACAGCAGAAGAGATTTTAGCAGCCAAACCGGACGGTATCATGCTGAGTAACGGACCTGGAGATCCGAAGGAATGTCAGGCAATCATAGAAGAGATCCGTAAATTATATGAATCCGATGTGCCAATCTTTGCAATCTGCTTAGGACATCAGCTCATGGCATTAGCAACCGGAGCAGATACCTATAAATTAAAATACGGACATCGCGGCGGCAATCATCCGGTCAAAGATTTAGAGACCGGAAGAGTCTATATCTCATCCCAGAACCATGGCTATGCAGTGGATGATAAAGCATTAGATGAAAACGTTGCAGTTCCGGCATTTGTAAATGTCAATGATGGAACCAATGAAGGCTTAAAATATATCGGAAAGAACATTTTTACGGTACAATTCCACCCGGAAGCATGTCCGGGACCACAGGACAGTTCGTATTTGTTTGACCGTTTTATCACAATGATGGGAGGGAACCAGTAATGCCAAAGAATCAGGATATCAAAAAAGTATTAGTTATCGGTTCCGGTCCTATTGTCATCGGACAGGCAGCCGAATTCGATTATGCGGGAACACAGGCATGCCGCTCTTTAAAAGAAGAAGGCATCGAGGTAGTGCTTGTCAACTCCAACCCTGCAACGATCATGACCGATAAAGAGATTGCAGACGAGGTGTATATTGAGCCACTGACCGCAAAAGTCTTAGAGCAGATCATTTTAAAAGAAAAACCGGACAGCGTACTTCCGACCTTAGGAGGACAGGCAGGACTGAACTTGGGAATGGAGCTTGCAGAATCCGGATTTTTAGAAGAACATGGTGTGAAACTGATCGGAACAACTGCGGAAACGATTTTCAAAGCAGAGGACCGTCAGGCATTCAAGGACACAATGGAAAAAATCGGTGAGCCTTGTGCGCCATCTTTAGTCGTACACAACGTAGAAGACGGTATCGCATTTACAAATACCATCGGTTATCCGGTCGTATTACGTCCGGCATATACCTTAGGTGGAAGTGGCGGTGGTATCGCCCATAATGAGACAGAGCTGATCGACATCCTTTCTAACGGACTGCGTTTAAGCCGTGTAGGAGAAGTATTAGTAGAGCGCTGTATCGCAGGCTGGAAGGAAATAGAATACGAAGTAATGCGTGATGCAAACGGCAACTGCATTACTGTATGTAATATGGAAAATATCGACCCGGTCGGTGTGCATACCGGAGACTCGATCGTAGTAGCACCATCCCAGACCTTAGGCGATAAGGAATATCAGATGCTCCGTACATCTGCCTTAAATATTATATCAGAATTAAACATTACAGGTGGATGTAACGTACAGTATGCTTTGCATCCGACAACATTTGAATATTGTGTAATCGAGGTAAACCCTCGTGTCAGCCGTTCTTCCGCATTAGCATCAAAAGCAACCGGATATCCGATTGCCAAAGTAGCAGCGAAGATCGCACTCGGATATACCTTAGATGAGATCAAGAATGCCATCACCGGCAAAACCTATGCAAGTTTTGAGCCGATGTTAGATTATTGTGTCGTAAAGATCCCAAGACTTCCGTTTGATAAATTTATCACGGCAAAGAGAACACTGACAACACAGATGAAAGCAACCGGAGAGGTTATGAGTATCTGCACAAACTTCGAGGGAGCGCTGATGAAAGCCATCCGTTCCTTAGAGCAGCATGTGGATTCCATGATGTCCTATGATTTTACGGAGCTTTCCAAAGAAGAGCTTTTAAAACAGTTAGAAGTGGTAGATGACCGCAGGATCTGGGTGATCGCAGAAGCGATCAGAAAAGGAATCTCCTATGATACGATCCATGAGATTACAATGATAGACCACTGGTTTATCGACAAAATTGCCATTCTTGTGGAAATGGAGGAGCGTTTAAGAAGCGAAGAACTGACTACAGACCTCTTAAAAGAAGCAAAACGGATAGAGTTCCCGGATAATGTTATTGCAGAACTGACCGGAAAGACAGAAGAAGAAATCCGCGATCTGCGTTATGAAAACGGGATCGTGGCAGCATTTAAAATGGTAGATACCTGTGCGGCAGAATTTGAAGCCAGCACACCGTATTATTACTCCTGCTTTGGAAGTATCAACGAGGCAGAAGAGACACATCCGGAGAAAAAAGTACTGGTACTTGGTTCCGGACCGATCCGTATCGGTCAGGGTATCGAGTTTGACTATTGTTCCGTACACAGTACCTGGGCGTTTGCAAAAGAAGGCTATGAGACCATTATTGTAAACAATAACCCGGAGACCGTATCCACAGACTTTGATATTGCAGATAAGCTCTACTTTGAGCCGCTGACACCGGAAGATGTCGAAAACATTGTGCGTTTAGAAAAACCGGACGGAGCAGTCGTACAGTTCGGTGGACAGACTGCGATTAAATTAACCGAAAGTCTGATGAAAATGGGAGTTCCGATTCTTGGAACAAAGGCAGAAGATGTAGATGCCGCAGAAGATCGTGAATTATTTGACAAAATATTAGAGGAAACAGAAATCCCAAGAGCAGCCGGTGGAACCGTCTTTACAGCGGAAGAAGCGAAAGAGGTTGCAAACCGTCTGGGATATCCTGTCTTGGTACGTCCTTCCTATGTACTTGGCGGACAGGGTATGCAGATTGCCCTGAATGACGAAGAGATTGAAGAATTTATGGCAGTCATCAACCGCTATGCGCAGGATCATCCGATCTTAGTAGATAAATATTTACAGGGAAAAGAAATCGAAGTCGATGCGGTATGTGATGGAACAGACATCCTGATTCCGGGAATTATGGAGCATATCGAGAGAACCGGAGTACATTCCGGAGACAGTATTTCCGTATATCCGGCACCGACGATCGGAGAGGATATCAAGGCGACCATCGTAGAATATACAAAACGATTGGCAAAAGCACTTCATGTCATCGGATTAATTAATATCCAGTTCATTGTTATGGACGGACAGGTATATGTGATTGAGGTAAATCCGCGTTCATCCAGAACCGTACCATATATCAGTAAGGTAACAGGAATTCCGATTGTAGATCTTGCAACAAAAGTAATCATCGGTAATACCTTAAAAGGAATGGGTTATCCGACAGGTTTAGCACCGGAGGCAGATTATATCGCAATTAAGATGCCGGTATTTTCCTTTGAAAAACTGCGTGGTGCAGAGATCAGCTTAGGACCTGAAATGAAATCAACCGGAGAATGTCTGGGTATTGCAAAGACATTTAACGAGGCACTGTACAAAGCATTTTTAGGTGCAGGAATTGTCCTTCCGAAATATAAGCAGATGATCATGACCTTAAAAGACGCAGATAAAGAAGAAGGTGTCGCAGTCGCAAGACGATTTGAGGCACTTGGTTACAAAATCTATGCAACCAGAAGTACGGCAAAATATCTGCAGGAGCGTGGTGTCAATGCCCTGCGTGTCAATAAGATCTCACAGGAGTCACCAAACGTTATGGACTTGATCTTAGGACATAAGATCGATTTAGTGATCGATACCCCGACACAGGGACGTGATAAGAGCAGAGACGGTTTCCTGATCCGAAGAAACGCAATAGAGACCGGTGTACACTGCCTGACATCCTTAGATACGGCAAATGCATTAGCACTCAGCTTAGAGAATGCAAGTGATGAGATGACACTTGTGGATATTGCGACAGTAAAGAATATCTAAAAATTAGGAATAATAGGAATCAAGTAATGAAAATAAAGTGATTAAATTACTAAGAATCAGGAAGTAGATAGTAGGAAAAACCGCGGAGTCAGATGACTTCGCGGTTTTTTTGCTTTTTAGCCAGTTTTGCTTTGGCTTTTCGGAAACGGTTCATCATTTCCGTGACATAAGTGTCGGTCTGGAACTGTTTTAAAGTTTCCTCATCCACCTGGATGCGGTTATCCATTGTTTTCATCAGATCCTTGATCTGGAATTTTTCCGAAACATCGGGATCACTCAGATCATAAATCCGGTTATCCGAAAAACGTAAGATCAAAGGCTGTAAAAAATCATCCGGATTCGTCTCTAAGATCAATGCTTTATCCCCGCTGGTCAGATCGACACATGCTCCCTGCGGAAGAATGTTGATACATTCACCGAGAGCCTGAACCACGGTAGAGTTAAAAAAGTCAGGATGTTCAAACAGATATTTCATGGTCACAACCTCAGATTGTGGTTCAAAGCCATAGCGCATAGCGGTCATCTGGTCAAAGCAGCCGGCAACACGCAGAACCTGGGTGCCAAACCGCCAGGTATGCTCTTTCATCTCCGGATGGGCAATATGGTTTGCCGGATGGATCATCTCCGCGATTACTTGTAGCGTCATTTTTGGAAGATGATATTCATTGGTCTGCGGTTTTAAAAGTGCAAAAGCATCTCCTCTGGCAAGACACAGTTTTTTATAATCAGCACTCTCGACATCTTCAAAGTCCGTCAGTTGGTCAGAATCCAGATAGAGATACCCGGTATCATACAAAAGAGCGGCTTCCACTAATGCAAGCTGTTCTTCATAGGAAAAACCGAGATGGTGTGTCAGGATGGCACAGAGAATACCGGTATTCAAACCGTGTTTATAGACAAAATCACCGGAACTTCGGAGATTTTGTGAAAAAATAATCTTGTGGTCAAGGTTTCCAAACTCACGGATAATGCTTTTACAAAGTTCAGAGAGCTTATCCGGTTCTTTTCCGGTTACTAACTTGCCAAGTTCATCCCGCAGCCGGAACATATACATGGTCTGGAACTGTTCAAAATGCAGCTCCTCCTCACTTAAAGGCGGCAGAGGTTCGGCAGGGTCTAGAACATAGATTCCAATCAAAGAGAATTTGCGGATACTGTTGATACCCTGAGGAGTCAGTTCCGTGTTACGTTCGTATAAAAGAACCCCTAAGCGGTTATAGATGGGTTTTGCAAGTCTCATACCGGGACATAAATCTTCTGTTTTTACAAAATGCATGATATCCCTCCCAATACATTGGTTTTACATAGAATATTGATTTATTTTAGCATAAACGGATATAAATGACAAATGACATCTTGGAAAGCATAAAAAACTATTGTAAAATAAAATTAGGATATCAAAAGGCGGTTTCAAGTTTTTTGATTGCCGGTTTTGTGCAATCAGCCAGTCGTTAAGTTGTGAGCCGACCTTTGACACCCTGATCAAAATAATGAATAAAAAGAGGGATGAAACATTTAACAATGAAAAAGAGAGGGTGAAGCAGTATGGGAAGCGTAAAAACTATCAAAAAAGGAATAGCCATTGCCTTGAGCATGATGCTGGCGGTAACCGTATTACCAACAGGATTTGGAGTGCCAAAAGTACAGGCAGCAGGCGAAATGCTGTATGTGGGAAATATACGGGTAACAGAGGCAAACGCATCGGATGTTCTTTGAAATAAGACTATTTCCTATCAGGCATCCACGCATACACTGCCACTCAATGGGGCAAATCTGACGACTCCGATGAAGGCCGGTAAATATATCTATGGCATTCGGTATGAAGGAGCAGGACAGATGCTGAACCTTGTCCTGAACGGCACGAATACGATCACTACAGGAAATGTAACCGATGCAAAAGAGTGCTATGGAATTTATTTAAGTATGAATGATACCTTGAAAATTTCCGGTACCGGAACCCTGAAAGTTACAGCCGGAATTGCAATGGATGACAGCATGGGAATTCTGACCGGAAGCCTTAAGATGGAGCAGGGAAGTGTAGAGGCAACTGCAGGAAAAGAAACCATATGTAAAATTAAACGTATCTTCCATTATGCTTCAGGTAAAAAAGCAACTTGTAAAGTAACGGTAAAATAAAAAGGAACTGACATGAAAAAATACGGAAAACTGCTCTGTGCATTTACTTTAGCGGTCACGGTAACCTTAACAGGTTCCTCCTCCATAGCGGTCCATGCAACAGAACAGAAAATTGAAGACACCAAAGGAAAACTGAATGAACTGCAGGAAAAGAAGAAACAGGCAGACCAGAAAGTAAAAGACCTGCAAAACAGCAAAGACAGCATGGGGCAGGAATTAGAAAATCTGGATGCAGAGCTGGCTGAGATCAGCACTTCTTTAACCGGTCTCGAAAATAAGATTACAGAAAAGCAGAACAGTATCCGTGAAACAAAAAAGCAGTTAAAGAAAGCAAAAAAACGTGCGAAAAAGCAGTATCAGAGCATGAAAAGCCGTATACAGTTCCTGTATGAAAACGGCAGTGAATCACTTTGGATGTCCTTATTGAATGCGGAATCCATGTCGGATTTTATCAATCGGGCAGAATACGTCAAAGCGATCAGCAGCTATGACAGGGAAAAATTAGAAGAATACGAGCAGATGTGTGCAAAGATAGCTTCTGACAAAGCCAAATTAGAGGAAGAAGAGAAGAGTCTGCAGGCATTAGAACAGAAGACAAAAGAAAAAAAGGAACAGATGAATACGCTGATTGCATCCACAAAGGAAAACATCAGCAGATCGGAACAGGAGATCGGTGAGACGCAGAACCTCTCCGCAGAATATGAAGCCGAAATAGAAAAGCAGAAAGCATATGAGGCACAGTTAGAGGCACAAAAGGCAAAAGAAGACGCAGCAAGGATGAGTGAGATCAAGGCACAGGAAGCCGAAGGGGCAGATGGCTCCAAGGTGCAGACACAGGCGGGAGATTTAGAACTGTTAGCGGCACTGATCGAGTGTGAAGCAGGCGGAGAGCCATACGAAGGAAAGTTAGCAGTCGGCAGCGTAGTGCTGAATCGCGTGGCAAGCTCGCATTTTCCAAACAGCGTAGTCGGGGTCATATACCAGAGCGGTCAGTTTTCGCCGGTAGCAAGCGGTCGATTTGCAACCGTATTGGCAAGGGGAGCAGATGCTTCCAGTACACAGGCGGCACAGGAGGTCATCGGTGGCAGAATCACGGTCAAATGTCTCTATTTCCGGAGAAATAACGGAACGATCCAGGGAACAGTCATTGGCAATCATGTGTTCTATTAACTTGAAGTAAAAGCGGGATTTTGTACAAACTATACAAAAAATCCCCGCTTTTTTTCAATCTCGGAAAGGATTTTGATAAATTTTTAACAATAAGGTTTTTGTTGCATTTTTTAACAGATTATGCTATCATTATTAACGAAGTAAAGCTTAGGTTGAAGTACATAAATTCTTTTGATTTAAGCTTCGAGTAGTAAGGAATAAATTAAAAACTCAGCAGTTTTTCAATTTATTTTTTTTAAGTATGAGATTGTTAAAAAATTAACATCTCATCCACACAAAGAAATCATAAAAAGGAGAAGAAGAAATGGCAGAAAAAGTAGTTTTAGCAGGCGCATGTCGTACAGCAATCGGAACTATGGGAGGAGCTTTAAGCACAACTCCGGCTCCAGTTTTAGGATCTATCGTTATTAAAGAAGCATTAAACAGAGCTGGTGTACCAGCAGAAAAAGTTGATCACGTATATATGGGATGTGTAATCCAGGCAGGATTAGGCCAGAACGTAGCACGTCAGGCTTCCATCAAAGCAGGATTACCAATCGAGACACCGGCAGTTACAGTAAACGTTGTATGTGGTTCTGGTCTGAACTGTGTAAACATGGCTGCACAGATGATTAAAGCAGGAGATGCTGACATCGTAGTAGCAGGTGGTATGGAAAATATGTCTATGGCACCATACGCAGATATGAGCGGACGTTATGGACACAGAATGAACAACGCTACTTTAGTAGATACCATGGTAAACGATGCATTATGGGATGCATTCAACAACTACCACATGGGAATCACAGCAGAGAACGTAGCAGAGCAGTGGGGCTTAACTCGTGAGCAGTTAGACGAGTTCGCAGCAACTTCACAGCAGAAATGCGAAGCAGCTCAGAAAGCTGGAAAATTCAAAGATGAGATCGTTCCTGTAGAAGTTAAGAAGAAAAAAGAGACTGTTATCGTAGATACAGACGAAGGACCACGTCCTGGAACAACAAAAGAGAGCATCTCCAAATTACGCCCGGCATTCAAGCCAGACGGAATTGTTACAGCAGCTAACGCTTCCGGAATCAATGACGGAGCAGCAGCAGTTGTTGTTATGAGCGAGAAAGCAGCAAAAGAATTAGGCGTTAAGCCAATGGCTACATTCGTAGCAGGAGCACTTGGCGGAGTTGACCCATCTATCATGGGTGTTGGACCGGTTGCTTCCACAAAGAAAGTATTCGAGAAGACAGGCTTAACAATTGATGATATGGACTTAGTAGAAGCTAACGAAGCATTCGCAGCACAGTCCTTAGCAGTAGCACATGACTTAAACTTCGATATGAGCAAAGTTAACGTAAACGGTGGTGCGATCGCACTTGGACATCCGGTAGGAGCTTCAGGATGCCGTATCCTTGTTACACTGTTACACGAGATGCAGAGAAGAGACGCTAAGAAAGGTCTTGCAACACTTTGCATCGGTGGTGGAATGGGATGCTCTACTATCGTTGAGAGAGACTAATCAACAACAGGTATCAATAGCCGGTGTCTGATGACACCGGCATCAAAAGTTAATAAAATTCCATAAGGAGGAACTGACATGAAAGTTGGTATTATTGGAGCAGGAACCATGGGTTCCGGTATTGCACAGGCATTTGCACAGACAGAAGGATATGAAGTATGCTTATGTGATATTAATGACGAATTTGCAGCAAACGGAAAAGCTAAAATTGCAAAAGGATTTGAGAAGAGAGTTGCAAAAGGCAAAATGGAGCAGGCAGCTGCAGATGCTATCTTAAACAAAATCGTTACAGGTACAAAAGAAATTTGTACAGATTGTGACTTAATCGTTGAGGCAGCTCTTGAGGTAATGGATGTTAAAAAACAGACATTCAAAGAGTTACAGGATATCGTAAAGAAAGATTGTATCTTCGCTACAAATACATCTTCCCTTTCTATCACAGAAATCGGTGCAGGAATTGACAGACCGGTAATCGGTATGCATTTCTTCAACCCGGCTCCTGTTATGAAACTGATCGAGGTTATCAAAGGCGAGAATACACCGGACGAGTTAAAAGACAAGATCGTTGCTATTTCTAAAGAGATCGGTAAGACTCCTGTAGAAGTAAACGAAGCTGCTGGTTTCGTTGTAAACAGAATCTTAATCCCATATGTAAACGAAGGTGTTGGCATCCTTGCTGACGGCGTTGCTTCTGTAGAAGGAATCGACACAGCTATGAAATTAGGTGCAAACCATCCAATGGGACCATTAGAGTTAGGTGACTTAATCGGATTAGATATCTGCCTTGCTATCATGAACGTATTATATGATGAGACAGGCGATCCTAAATACCGCCCACATCCATTACTTAAGAAAATGGTACGTGCAGGCAAATTAGGACGTAAGACAGGCATCGGATTCTACGACTATTCAAAATAATAAAATGAGCAGAAGGAATAACGGGGAAAATTCCCCGCTGTTCCGTATATGAAATACCTCAAGATGAAACAAGCATTTTGGGGAATTTGCTCGTTTTAAAATAAATAAAGTAAATGGAGGAATATAAATCATGGATTTTTGTTTAGATAAAAAACATGAAATGGCGAGAACTCTTTTCAAAGAATTCGCTGAGACAGAAGTAAAACCTCTCGCTCAGGAGGTTGACGAGACAGAACATTTCCCGGCAGGAACTGTTGAGAAAATGGCAAAAGCAGGCTTTATGGGAATTCCTGTACCAAAGGAGTACGGCGGACAGGGATGTGATCCTCTTACATATACCATGTGTGTAGAAGAGTTATCAAAAGTTTGTGCAACAACAGGCGTTATCGTATCTGCACATACATCTCTTTGCATCGACCCGATCATGACATATGGTACAGAAGAGCAGAAGAAAAAATATGTAACACCACTTGCAAAAGGTGAAAAACTTGGTGCTTTCGGTTTAACAGAGCCGGGTGCTGGAACAGATGCTCAGGGATGCCAGACAAAAGCAGTTTTAGATGGTGACGAGTGGGTATTAAACGGATCTAAATGTTTCATCACAAACGGTGAAGTTGCAGACGTATATATCATCATTGCTATCACAAGCGTAACAGAGGATAAGAGAGGAAGAAAGAAAAAGAACTTCTCCGCATTTATCGTAGAAAAAGGTGCTCCGGGATTCTCCTTCGGAACAAAAGAGAAGAAGATGGGTATCCGTGGTTCATCCACATATGAGTTAATCTTTGAGGATTGCAGAATTCCAAAAGATGCTTTATTAGGACCTGAAGGAAAAGGTTTCCCAATCGCAATGCATACATTAGACGGTGGACGTATCGGTATCGCTGCTCAGGCTCTTGGTATTGCTGAAGGTGCATTAGATGCAACTATCGCATATGTAAAAGAGAGAAAACAGTTCGGTCGTACAATCGCTCAGCAGCAGAACACTCAGTTCCAGTTAGCTGATATGGCAGCAAAGATTGATGCAGCAAAATTCCTTGTATATAGAGCAGCTATGGCAAAAGCAACACAGAAAGTATATTCTGTAGAAGCAGCTAAAGCAAAATTATTTGCAGCTGAGACCGCTATGGACGTAACAACAAGATGCGTTCAGTTATTCGGTGGATACGGATACATCAGAGAGTACGATGTAGAGCGTATGATGCGTGATGCTAAGATCACAGAGATTTACGAAGGAACTTCAGAAGTTCAGCGTATGGTTATCTCTGGTGCTTTATTAAAATAATCGCGATTCCAGCGGATTGAAAATGAAGTCATTAAATCAAACATAAGGAGTGAAATTACCGTGAAAATAGTTGTATGTGTAAAACAGGTACCGGATACAAAAGGCGGAGTTAAATTTAATCCGGACGGTACATTAGACAGAGGTGCGATGCTTACAATCATGAACCCAGACGATAAAGCTGGTTTAGAGGCAGCACTGAGAATTAAAGATGAGTACGGCGCAGAGGTTACTGTACTTACAATGGGTCTTCCAAAAGCAGAAGAAGTTCTTCGTGAAGCTATGGCAATGGGTGCTGACAAGGGTATCCTTGTAACAGACCGTGTTTTAGGTGGAGCTGATACATGGGCAACATCTACAACAATCGCTGGAGCACTTAGAAATATTGATTATGATTTAATCATCACAGGTCGTCAGGCTATCGATGGTGATACTGCTCAGGTAGGACCTCAGATTGCTGAACACTTAGATCTTCCTTTAATTTCCTATGCTCAGGATATCAAAGTTGAAGGTGACAGTGTAATCGTTCAGAGACAGTATGACGACAGATATCATGTTTTAAAAGCTAAAATGCCATGTGTTATCACAGCACTTTCCGAATTAAATGAGCCACGTTATATGACTCCAGGCGGAATCTTTGATGCATATGATGCAGAAATTACTACATGGGGAAGAAAAGACCTTAAAGATGTTGATGACAGCAACTTAGGTCTTGCAGGTTCTCCAACTCAGATCGCAAAAGCTTCTGATAAGGTACGTAAAGGTAAAGGTGTCATGATGACAGCTGAAACAGCAGAAGAAGGCGTTGAGTACATCATGGACAAACTGTTAACAAAGCATGTTATCTAATTGTAAAGGAAATGTGGTGAATAGAATGAATTTAGAACAATATAAAGGTGTATTTATCTATGCTCAGCAGGTTGACAATAAGATTGATGCCATTGCTTTAGAATTACTTGGAAAAGCAAATGACCTTGCTGCAGATTTAGGAACAGACGTAACAGCAGTTTTAATCGGTTCTGGCGTAAAAGGCTTAGTTGATGAACTTGCTGAATACGGCGCAGATAAAGTTATCGTAGTTGATGACCCTGAATTAAAAGAATACAGAACAGAGCCATATACACATGCACTGGCATCTGTTATCAACGAATACAAACCGGACATTCTTCTGGTTGGAGCAACAGCAATTGGTCGTGACTTAGGACCTCGTGTTTCTGCAAGAGTTGCAACAGGTCTTACAGCAGACTGTACTGTTCTTGAAATTGGTGAATTCAAAGCTCGTGGAGATAAAGAACCTCGTCAGGGTCAGTTATTAATGACTCGTCCTGCATTCGGTGGTAACACAATCGCTACAATCGCTTGTCCTAACCATCGTCCACAGATGGCTACAGTTCGTCCTGGTGTTATGCAGAAGAAAGAGCCTGTTGCAGGTGCAAAGGCAGAAGTTATTGAGTACAATCCAGGATTTACTCCAAATGACAAATATGTTGAGATTCTTGACATTGTAAAATCTGTTACAGAAACAGTTGATATCCAGGCTGCTAAGATTCTTGTATCTGGCGGACGTGGAGTTGGCTCTGCTGAAAACTTTGCATTATTAGACGATTTAGCAGAGGCACTTGGCGGAACAGTTTCCTGTTCTCGTGCAGTTGTTGATAACGGATGGAAACCAAAAGATTTACAGGTTGGCCAGACTGGTAAGACAGTTCGTCCTAATGTTTATTTTGCAATCGGTATTTCCGGAGCTATCCAGCACGTAGCTGGTATGGAAGAATCTGATATCATCATTGCTATCAATAAAGACCCAGATGCACCTATCTTTGATGTAGCTGATTACGGTATTGTTGGCGATGCATTAAAGATTGTTCCTAAGTTAACAGAGGCAATCAAAGCTCAGGTTAAATAATTTCAAATCATATCAGACTCATTAGATTATGTGAGTTACTGATTGAGAATTGAAACTTAGATTTTTTGTGGAAGTCTAGTATATGCATTCTCAGATGTTTTGTGTATTGACGATTCATTATTAAAAGAAGCATATAGGAGATTTGTGCTGAACTCTATAAAATGTATTTATGCAGGGAATCTTTTTGAAGATTCCCTGTTAAAGTGAGATAGTAGGACTACAGTTTATAACTGTGGTCCTTTTTACTTTCATTCAGTTGGCA
>ERZ836877.3393-NODE-3393-length-18194-cov-5.849771_pt1 | contig 18194 bp, 15 predicted proteins | sample MGYA00519469_ERZ836877 | MGnify/ENA primary metagenome ERZ836877 (study PRJEB31850, sample SAMEA3708809) | human gut metagenome | biome: human gut; feature: human-associated habitat; material: faeces | place: China | collected 2014 ... | reverse complement strand
CCGTTTCCGGCAAGCAGGAACTCTACGAGGCTATCGTGAACATGTACGCATAATCCATACCTTCAATCCATAATAACCAAAAGAGCCGTGCAACGGAGGGATCCGCCACACGGCTCTTTTTATGTCATTTGATGGGATCTGAAGGCTATATCATAGGATATTGGCTTTTATCTGATCTGCGATATAATGCACGTTCTCATCGGAGACCCACGGTCCGGAGGGAAGGCATATGCCGACTTTGAACAGAGCTTCGCTTGTACCGTTGGTATATGCAGGTGCATTGCGGTATACGGGCTGTTTGTGCATAGGCTTCCAAAGAGGACGCGATTCTATTCCGGCTGCATCGAGAGCCATGCGAAGTGCTTCTACATTGTCATCGGGCTGGCAGTCGGTGGTAGCGCATATGCTTGCATGTGTGACACCGGCAGCTCCTCCGACAGCACCTGTTATGATCTGTTTGTATGCATTCTCCTGATTGCGGATTCTTAATTGCGGATCGAGAGTGGCGGTACAGAGCCAGAAATTGGAATCATATTCAGGAGCCGGATTACAGTGCATTGTGAAGCCTTCAAGATCTTTGAAAAGTTCCTGATAGAGAGCCTGGACGTGGCGGTGATGGGCTATGTGCTCGTCAACTATTGTCATCTGTCCCCGGCCGATACCGGCGCAGATGTTCGACATGCGGTAGTTGTAGCCGATAGCCTCATGCTGATAGTAGGGATAGCTTTCGCGGGCCTGGGTGGCATACCAGAGTATCTCGCGTGCTTTTTCGGCGTCAGGGCAGATGAGAGCTCCTCCGCCCGAAGTGGTGATCATCTTGTTGCCGTTGAAAGAGAGAACACCATAGCGCCCGAAAGTGCCGAGAGCCTGACCGTTGAAAGTCGAACCGAAGCCTTCCGCACCATCTTCGATGACAGGAATCCCATAACGGTCGGCGATCTCCATGATCCGGTCGATACGATAGGGCATTCCGTAGAGAGCTACGGGTATGATTGCCTTGGGAGTCTTGCCGGTTTTGGCTATTCGGTCTTTGATTGCCTCTTCGAGAAGATCGGGATCCATATTCCAAGAATCCTTTTCGGAGTCGATGAACACCGGTGTCGCACCCAAGTATGTGATGGGGTGACTTGACGCACAGAATGTAAATGACTGTACGAGAACTTCGTCGCCGGGCTTAACACCACAGGCAATCAGCGCAAGGTGTACGGCTGCAGTTCCTGCCGATAGACAGACCACTTTTTTGTCGAGGGGTTCGCCATGCTCGCGTTTATTGACAAATGCCTCGAGGTCTTTCTCAAAGCCGGTCACATTCGGCCCCATGGGAACAACCCAGTTGTCATCGAATGCTTCCTTTATAAAATCCATTTCCTTGCCGCTCATATGAGCTAGACAAAGGAGTATACGTTCACTCATATGCTGTTTTACTTAAATATCTTGATTTGTCTGTTTATTAATTTTGCATGGATTGCCAAATGCTATTACACCATCCGGTATATTATGTAAAACTACCGAACCAGCTCCTATTACGCACCATTTCCCAATTTTTATCCCTGGAATAATAATTGAACCGGCACCAATCCAAGACCCTTCGCCAACAAAAACATTACCGCAGAGAGTCGCATGTGGCGAAATATGAACAAAATCTTCAATCTTACATTCATGGTCAACAGAAGCGCCGGTATTTATAATACAATGTCTGCCTATTTCTGTATCCGCTTGAATTATTGCGCCTTGCGTTATTACAGTTCCATCTCCAATACTGACGGTATCCGAAATCTGAGCTTTCGGATAAATGGCTTTGGCATATTTCAGAGGATAGCGTTCAGAAATTAACTTTCGGATTTTATTAGAACCTATACTAATGATCAGCGGTGCTTCAATTTTTGTTTCTGAAGCTTTTAAAACCGGCTTATTGTGAATTTTGGTATAATGAGGAGCATCATCGTATAGTACTCCGATTTCATCGCCTTGCGCATGAATTATATCCATTATCACTTTGGCATGACCGCTTGCCCCAAAAAGATTAATTGTTGCCATTGAAAACTTCCATTGTAGCCGAGGTTCCCGAAGAAATATCGGTTCGTTTTAATACTTTTTGTATTGTCGTATAAATGACTTTGCAATCGGTGATAAACGATATGTGATCTACGTACCACACATCAAGTTCGAATTTTTTTTGCCATGAGATGGCGTTTCGTCCATGACATTGAGCCCAACCTGTTATCCCCGGACGGGCTTCATGACGCCTTGCTTGATCAGTCGAATAAAGTGGTAGGTATTGCACTAAGAGCGGTCGAGGCCCAATTAAAGACATGTCACCCTTTAGAACATTCCATAATTGTGGCAATTCGTCAATAGATGTTGAGCGAATGAAACGTCCTACTTTAGTGATACGTTGTGCATCAGGTAACAAATTACCATGTATGTCACGTTCGTCTGTCATAGATTTGAACTTGATGACTTTGAATATTTTGCAATTTTTGCCCGGACGTTCCTGAAAGAAAAATGCGCCGGCTCCTTTGTTGGCAAAATGTAGCCAGACTGTGATTGCAGCCAATGGTATGGATAGGACAAGCAATGCGCTTCCAGAGGCTAAGATATCAATTGTACGTTTAAAGAAATCTCTATATAGCTTCATCTTACTTGCAATGTTATATCGGCAACTTTATCAACGGTATAGTTTGACAACATATATTTTTTGCCTTTTTCCCCCATATCTACAATGTTATCATTATTTGGTGAGAACATTGTCATATTGGACATGAATTGTGATAGATCGCCGCTTTTGCACCATAGGCCGAAGCCTTCCTGCTCGGCGATTCGACCCATGTCGGTATTTGAGTCGGTTGCAAGGAGTACAGGCATGCTGTTTTCGAGATAGGAAAGTAGCCGCGACGGGAAATTCGGGATTGTGAATCGAGGATCAAGGAAAATCAATCCGACATGGCATGCCCGAATTAGATTATCGTATTCTGTTTTGGGGAGCCCGGCTATAAGACGGGAGTTCTGAGGTCTTGTGGAGTCAAACCATCGTTTTATTCGATCATATTCTGTACCGCTACCGACTACGATGATGTAGCTGTCGGTATTTTGCTCGTTGGCGGCTATCACTTTGAGGAGGAAGTCGATTCCCTGAGGCTTACCGAGATTACCGCCGTATATAAAGAGGGTCTTGTCGGTCGGGATATCCAGTCGGGTGAGCAGCTCGCGTCGTTCGTCCGTGGTCAAGGGCGCGATTTCCACCGGCATTACAGCGTTGGGGCATAGTTCTACTTTGGCGGGATCAATTTTCGGGTTGTGTTTTATCACATATTCGCAATTTGCAGGCGACATGCAGCCGATGCGGTCGGAAATTTCATAAAGGCGCTCTTCTTTCCGGCGGAACATGCGATGGAGCAGACTTCCTTCTTTCATCATGCCGAGGTCTACGGCGTTCTGCGGGAAGATGTCTTTAAGCATGAGATAGCTCCGGCAGCCGCAACGTTTCTTAATCCGTTCGATAACCTTGTTGAAAGTGATCGGAGGAGTGGAGTAGAGTACGAGATCGAAGGGAACATTTCCCCAGTATCTGCGGATTGTCCTGTCGAATTGCCATTCGAGCAGCAATGTGCCTATTCCTTTCTCTATGATGTTGGTTTTCTGAATATTCAGTGTTTTTATCTTAAGAATATGGCAATTTCCACTTTCTATCAGGTGAGTTTTTTTGCCGAACCTCCGCTCTGTAGGAGAGGCGATATATACTTCGTTGCCGCGATTTATGAACTCGCGCATCAGGTCGGAGTATATGCCTCTCACATTGATATCGTCGAATCTTGATAAGGAAAGGAACAGGATTTTCATAGCTTACTGGTCTTTGCGCCAGACCATCTTGTTTACGACAGTGACGTAGCTCTGTATGATTTTTACGACGATATTGCTCACATTCTCGCCGACGTATACGTCGACGGGGGTGCCGTTGTCGTGGTTCACATTCATTGAAATGGCTGTCTCGACGGCCTGAAGTAGTGACTTTTCGTCAATACCGGCAAGAATGAATCCGGCATTGTCGAGTGATTCCGGACGCTCGGTCGAAGTTCTGATGCAAATTGCCGGGAAAGGGTGTCCGACCGATGTGAAAAACGAGGACTCTTCGGGGAGCGTGCCGGAGTCGGATATCACCGCGGCAGCATTCATCTGGAGGCAGTTGTAATCATGGAATCCGAGGGGCTCGTGGCGTATCACACGCTTGTCGAGTTGGAAACCGGACTGTTCCAGGCGCTTGCGGCTCCGCGGATGACAGCTGTAGAGGATGGGCATGTCGTATTTCTCGGCAATAGCATTGATGGCGTTGAAAAGGGAAAGAAAATTCTTTTCCGTATCAATATTCTCTTCGCGGTGTGCCGACAACAATATGTATTTTCCTTTTTCGAGACCGAGGCGCTGATGGATATCTGAGGCTTCGATGTCGGCAAGGTTCTGATGGAGTACTTCGGCCATAGGCGAACCTGTGACATAGGTTCTTTCCTTGGGCAGACCGCAGTCGGCCAGATAACGGCGGGCATGCTCGGAATAGCAGAGGTTGACGTCGGAGATGATGTCGACAATACGCCGGTTTGTCTCTTCCGGCAGACATTCGTCTTTGCACCGGTTTCCGGCTTCCATATGGAAGATAGGAATGTGCAGCCTTTTCGCCGCAATGGCCGACAGACACGAGTTGGTATCACCGAGAATGAGCAATGCGTCGGGCTTGATGTCGACCATGAGCTTGTAGGAGCAGTTGATGATATTGCCAACTGTAGCGCCGAGATCATCGCCGACGGCATCCATATATACTTCGGGATCGGCCAGTTTAAGATCTTTGAAGAATACGCCGTTGAGATTGTAGTCGTAGTTCTGTCCGGTGTGGGCGAGGATTACGTCGAAGTACTTACGGCATTTGTTGATGGTCGCGGCGAGCCGGATTATTTCGGGACGAGTGCCGACAATAATCAGAAGCTTGAGTTTACCGTTTTCGGCGAACTTTATATCGGAGTAGTCGAGTTTCATTAGTCTGTGGTTTTAAACAAGCGTAGTGACATTTTGTTCGTCTCTATACCGGGTCGAAATATGTATCCGGATGATTGGGATCGAAAATTTCATTGCAGTACATCACCGTCACGAGATCTTCGGTCTCGGAAAGATTTATGATGTTGTGGGTATAACCTGGAAGCATTATCACGGACTGGATCTTGTCGCCGCTCACCTCGTACTCGAGGATCTCGCCGGTACCTTCCTTGCGCATCTGAATCAGTCCGTGGCCTTTTACAACTATGAATTGTTCCCACTTAGTATTGTGCCAGTGCTGTCCTTTGGTGATACCGGGTCTGGAGATATTGATGCTCACCTGTCCGCAGTTCTGGGTGTGGACAAGCTCAGTGAAGCTGCCGCGTTGGTCTGTGTTCATCTTAAGATCGAAGATTGCCTTTTCTTTCGGCAGATAGCTAAGATAGGTTGAGAACAATCGTTTTGCGAAACTGTCGGCAGGTATCTCGGGGATCATAAGGCTTGAGGACATTCCTGCAAACTGATGGAGCAGATCTACGATCTCTCCGAGGGTGACATGGAAAGTGGTCGGCACATAGCAGTATCTTCCGTCTTCTCTGTCTTTTGCCTCAAGGCCATCGAATTCGCAATGGTGCTCTTTGCCTTGTAGAGCGCCTATCATTTCCTCTACGAGATCGTCGATGTAAAGCAGCTCAAGTTCTACGGCCGGATCATTGACCTGAATCGGAAGATCATTGGCTATATTATTACAGAACGTTGCGACGGCCGAGTTATAGTTAGGACGGCACCATTTGCCGAAAAGGTTAGGAAAGCGGTATACGAGTACTTTAGCACCCGTTTTCTTTCCGTAATCGAAAAATAGCTCTTCGCCGGCCCGCTTGCTTTCGCCATATGGATGTCCGGCGTAACGGCCTATGAGAGTGGCCTGAATGGAACTGCTGAGCATTACGGGACAGCAGTTGCCGTGTTTCCGGAGCGTATCGATCAGAGTAGAAGCAAACCCGAAATTACCTTTCTTAAAGTCCTCGGGATTTTCGGGACGGTTTACTCCGGCGAGATTGAACACGAAGTCGGCTTTCCGGCAATACGTGTCGAGTTCCTCCGGGGTTGAGTCTATGTCATATTCGAATATTTCGTCGATACAGACGGGATAGTTTTTCGCGTTGCCTTCCTTTATGTTTTTGAGCTGTGCACACAGGTTTTTACCGACAAAACCCTTGGCACCGGTGACAAGAATATTCATTACTGTACAAAGTTGCCGTTACCGTTGAGTTCGTTCTGTATGTATTCCAGGGCCGCGATCTTGGCTTTGGTTTCTTCTACAGTTAACTGGCGGGTATTGTTGGAATCAAACTCGGTGATGGGATTACGAGTCTCGTCGCCCTCTTTGAAAAATTTGTCGTAGTTAAGTCCACGGTTATCGGCTGGTACACGGTAAAAATTACCGAGGTCTATGGCTTTTGCGCATTCCTCGTTGGTGAGCAGCGTTTCGTACATTTTCTCGCCATGACGTATGCCTATTACTTTGATATCTTCCTTTTTGCCTCCGAAGAGTTCGCATACGGCCTCTGCCTGGGTACCGATGGTGCATGCAGGAGCTTTTTGTACGAGAATATCGCCGTTCTGGCCATGTTCGAATGCAAAAAGGACCAGGTCGACGGCCTCCTCGAGGCTCATGATGAAACGGGTCATCGACGGTTCGGTCAGTGTTATAGGGTGGCCCGATCGGATCTGCTCTATCCACAAGGGAATAACCGATCCGCGTGAACACATCACATTGCCGTAGCGTGTGCAGCATATTTTGGTTTTTCCGGAGTAGCGGCTTTTTGCTACAGCCACTTTTTCTTCGATAGCTTTGGTGATACCCATGGCATTAATGGGATAGGCCGCTTTGTCGGTCGAGAGGCAGATCACGGCTTCAACACCTGCTTCGATAGCTGCTGTGAGGATATTGTCTGTGCCGATTACATTGGTTTTTACGGCTTCCATCGGAAAAAACTCACAGCTGGGTACCTGTTTCAATGCCGCTGCATGGAAGATGTAGTCGACCCCAGGCATAACGTTCTTACACGACTGAAGATCGCGCACGTCGCCAATATGAAATTTTATTTTATTTGCGACTTCGGGATAATGCGCCTGATATTCATGGCGCATATCATCCTGCTTCTTTTCGTCGCGGCTGAAAATGCGTATTTCCTTTATGTCGGTGTTCAGAAAACGGCGCAATACCGCATTGCCGAACGATCCGGTTCCTCCCGTAATCAAGAGAGTCTTGTCTTTAAAAACTGACATATATGTTGTTATTTAATTAAATTCTCGTATAGATCAATATATTTATTGAATTGGATGTTTTTATCAAAACATGATTCTGCACGTTTACGACAATTGTCTGGATTATAGCCCTGAGAGGCTGAGATTATAGTCATTATACCTTTGGCTAACGAAGATAAATCTCCTTTTTCAATCACTATTCCCGTTTTTTCGTCTATGGCTTCAGGGCTACCCCCAGTACGATAGGTAATTACCGGAGTTCCGCAGGCAAGAGCTTCAAGATTGACAGTAGGGAAAGAATCGTTATATGTAGTGTTGACAAAAACTTTAGCTTTACGGTATAATGTCGCAAGCTCACTTGCATTAGTTGTTCGCGATATACCATTAATACCTTTTGGAAGTGATTCGATTTGTTTTTTTGTGAGACCTACAAGTGTAATTCCGATATCGTCGGGAAGTTTAGATCTTAGTTTTATGAAATCGTTCAATCCTTTATATTCGGGCCATACATTCGAAACTCCCAAAATCATATTTTCTTTATTCTCATTATTTTGCTTGAATACGCCATCAAGGTCTATACCGTTGTTGATTACTTCTATTAGACCGTTATTTCCTTCAAAAAAAGATTCGGATATATAACTGGCCAGCCATTTGCTTACCGCGACAATATGAAGACGTTCGCCAATTTTGGAGAAAGCATTATATCTTTTGGCAAAATTTTTAGCAGCTTGTCTATGTTTTAATGGACAATGGTCTTTACAGCTATTGTCACGCCACTGATAGCATCCGATACTTTCAAAATGCGGGCATCCGCCCGTAAAAGCCCAACAATCATGAAAAGTCCATACAACAGGAGTAGACAGAGTCGAAAGGTAATTAAAAAAAATAGGGTAATTTAGCCAATGGTCATGAATATTATGGAGGTGAATAATATCAGGAGTTATTTTGTCTATATCTGCAATGAGTTTTCGGGTTGAAGCTTTGCTCCCTAAACCTTCTTGATCGAAAAAACGTGCGCGGGCATAATGGGCATACACATCAAATTTGTTCCCTACTTTAATCAGCTGAGATTTCGACGGATTCATATATCTGCCGTACGCTATATACGATTCCCAATCTCGTGCTATTGCAGCCAAACCGATTCCCTCAGCGATTTTTCCGGTGGAACCCCAATTAGCAGTAACATTTAGTTGTAAGAGTTTCATATTTAAAGCGGCATAGCAGGGGAGCATGGGCCCTCTTTGATTGTTGATCTATGATTGCCTTTTAATTCTTCTATTAGTTTTAGAAGATTATTGGCTGCATTGTTCGGAGACCATAGGTTTTGTATGGTATGGTAAGCATTCCGTGATAGCTGCTTACACATGTCACTTGATTGTAAGAGCATTTCGATTTTTTGAGTAAGATCGTTGATATCACCAGATTTAAAGATCAGACCGTTTTCTCCATCTTTTATGAGATATGGGACACTACCGACTGCGCTGCTTCCTACAATTGCACAACCGTTCCCCATAGCCTCATTAATTACAGCACCCCAACCTTCATTTCTATCTGAAGTAAATATGAATATGTCGTGCTTTTGCATTTCTTTAATAATTTCGGCATTAGGACGGTTACCTTTTAGAAATACAAATTTTTCGACTTGCATATCTTTTATAAGAGCACTGATATTATCTTTTTCAGGCCCCGAACCATAAATATTTAATTCGAAATCATATCCTTTCTTTTGTAGGTTTGAGGCTGCATATACTGCTAATTCCAAATGTTTCCATTTTATAAATCTTGCGACTGCTATTATACGTGGTTTGATAAAATTTGAATGATCGTCGATGACTCTGTCAATGTCTATTTCTGGATTTGCAGTAAAATAACCCCATTTGTACATTCTATTTTTAAATGAATGTAAAATCTTAAAGTCGTTTGCTGCATAAGCGCTTGCATTAAGTCGATAAAACGGAGCGTTCCTGAAATATAAATGATAATTAATTTGAGATCTTATGAGTCTTGGCGAAAAAATATTAGTGTACCCTCTTTTGAACCATCTTTCACCGAATTCAAAAGTTAATTTTTTTAGCTTTAATCTTTTAGTTATAGATGGTATGTGGATGTTAGATGAAAAGACTACAGCATCCGCTTCTAAGATGATATTATCTATATTGCTATTGCTTTTCCATGCCTGAATAAGCCACGGAAGATTGGTATATTCATCATAGCCATTTCTTTTGAATGATTCAGGCATTTCTTCTGTTTCAATAAATCTATAGTTTCCACTTGTCAGTTCATATAGTCTTTGAGCTACAGGGTACTGATGATGATTGAGAAAGTTTGAAATAAAAACGATCATTTTATCACATTTTAAGTTAAGTGTAGAAACTTTCCGGCAAGGAACATCGGCCATAAGAGGATGTCTTTCAACCGTGAGTGTTTATATTTCTTTAGAATTTTTTTAGCCTCTATGGATTTATTATAAGTTTTATTTGTGAAGATATGGAATATAGGTGTTTTAAATTTATAGTGACAGGAGTCATATATTTTATAAAGACGTAGGCGTTGGTCTAATCTCTGGTAATATGATATTTCGTCATAGGCTATATGAGTCTGGCTTCCACCAGTCGGTTTGTAGTAATAATATATTACTTCCGGAACACAGTCGAATACGTGACTGTGAAGACTGGCACATATGATTGCCATCATGTCATTACCGGTTTTACAATTTTCAAATTTTATATTATTTTCTTGAAAAACATGCAGTTTAATCATTCTGCTCCAAGGTGCCCAAAATCCGTATTTTAATATAGATAGGGCGCAAGGTCTATTATTTATGTAATTTGAAATATACTTATTGAGAATAATAGATTTGATTATGCCATTGTCGTCTATAGATTTCGCATTCAGAAATACCATGTCTGTCTTTTCATCTTCAGCAAATCTATCGAATATAGAATTTATGTCAGACGAAAAAAAATCATCGGCATCGGCAAATACGATCCACTTTCCTTTTGCTATCTCTAAAGCTTTATTTCTTGCCTGACCAGCGCTTTCTCCTTTTGAAAAGATACATTTTACATTTGGGTTATCTTTTCCGGGAAAGTTTGAAAAGTCTACAATTTTCGGATCGCTGCCATCATCTACTATTATTATTTCAACATCGTTTCTTACTGGAATTGTGGAAATACAATTCGATAGGAGTTGCGGCGTGTTTTTATGAGGAATTATTACCGAGTAATTGATTTTGTATTTTTGCATGATATATATCGTGGTGCGAAAAACGGAATTAAAGATAATAAAAGATAGAATATGTTCAAGTTGACATTTGCGCCGGCTCTGGTATAGAACATTCCAGATATAGAGAGATAACAATATACATTAAAAATCAGAATAGCTCCAAAATACTTTTTTCGTTTAAATAAGTATGAGATGCCAAAACTAAAAAACAGAACTGTGATTAGAGTTATCAAAATCAGGCTACTCCAGCCAAAAGCTGAATAATGCTCTGCATACATGGTTCCGAACGACCATTCAAAAGAGTTGTCTTTGCGGTTGACTTCGTGTTCTTCAATGCCTAAAATTCGATTGATTAATGGGAAGCGTACCTCAAATCCCCAAAAGTCATCTTGTCCTTTTATTGTGGCATCAAAAACATACGGTTGTTGTGTTATATAGCCGAATGTTCCGGAGTATACACTTTCCCAATCTGTTTTTTTACCAGAACCGGCAAATCTACTGAGAGAGAAAACCACTAAAAAAGAAACAGCTAATATTACTATAAGTTTTATTCTTTTCTTTATATTTAGCATTATTTTAATATGAAGAGAACGTTTGAAGACAAGATAAAAGACCAAATAAATTAATGGAATAAAAATAAGGCCATCGCGAGCCGTAAAGGCTAGACAGTTAACAATATAAGAGAGACTGGATATGATTAACCATACTCTGTATCGTTTTAACTTTGGCGAAAGACATGCTATATAAAAGAATAGAATAGCATATATATAACATGAGGCACCTGCTACAGCAAGTGTAGTAAAAGGTGATTGCGGGAGGACTTGTCCTTTGCCTGAATATAGAATTGCTCGGGTCTCACTTGCTCCCATTGCTAATGATGTTATTGCTGAAGGCATTAGATAAATGATGGAGAATAGAGACCAAATTATCAATATTGTGAATGAAATCTTTAATGGCGGAATAGCAGAATCTTTTATTTCAAAAATCTTATTTTTAGTTCTTTTGTCAAAAACTAACCATGGAATGAATCCAACGCAAAGGCAAATTGCGAAAACAAATATATTAATTAAATCGACTTCGTGATACCATGAATTAACTAATGCTTCTTCTCCTAAAGATGGCGGAAGAAGCATGCACAGAAGCATACAGAAATATATTTTACCACTGGAAATATTTTTTCGATTAGCAAAATAAAAAATCCCCCAGATAATAAATAATGTTATGCTGACGTAAACAAATTCTTTCATTGGATCAGATATTTAAACCATTTACATTTGAAAAAATGGTCATTTATGTAATTGATAATGCGAACTTGCAGAAAAGTAATTATAATTGCCATTATATAGCAAAATATCCATTTCGCCAACCAATAATGGTCTAATGAATGTATGGAATTACAAAAGGTTACAAACGGTATATGCCATAAATATATCCACATGGAATGTTCGCTTATATATACAATGAATGGATGCCAAAATTTATGGGTTTTATTGTTCCATGAAATTGTCAGTGAATATAGAAGAAAACAACAACAAAGGCCATAGAGAATATAATAACTATGAGGGGGATATTTATAGACAGAACTTATGGGAAAAATTGTTTTTTCAATAAGCATTTCTCCAAAGAAGGTTAATAGAAGAAGACCTGCTATCAAACCAAAAATTTTTATAATTCGATTTGCTTTATTTTTGATCCATAAACTTAATGTAAGAATTAAGCCATAACCAATTGTAAATAATACATACTCTTCTATAATGAAGCGAAGGATATCTGATTGAATGAAATATATATATTTACATGCTATATTATTTATTATATATATAAAAACAATACTTATCCAGATCGTTATCGCATGTTGAGATTTTACGAAATAATATGTGCATGGCACGGTAAGTGCCATAAGGATAAATACTCTGATTATCCATACGTATCCAATACTTGGTTTTTCCAGAAGTAAAAAAGAACCTATAATATCTTCCTTATCGAATGGTATATGAATGCCTGCTTTTTTTGCTATATACAGCATTAAGAAATAAAAACATAAGAATATGGCTGTGGGAAAGTATAAACGTCGGAATCTTTTGAGAAGATAGCTCCAAATATTTCCTTTAGGAGTTTTAAAACATAATCCAGACACGAATACCATTAGCGGTACATCGAAACTACGTAATTGTGTAACACCAAAAGGAGCCTTGACGTGCGCCAAAACAATAAGTGTTAGGCCAATCCATCTAAGAAAATCTATTCTAAAATCTCTATTTGAATCAGTCATCTTTTTAGTAAAGATTTTACAAGTTTCTTTTCATTAGAATTTAAACCTATCCAATAGATAATCCCCAGGTATAAAAACGTTGCAAGGAAGAAAAGTAATAATTTACTCCAAAGTTCGGTCGTGAATGCTCCATTAAACCAATATAAGAGGCCTATTATAAGGGTCGGAATAAATAATCTTCCGAGGACTCCTGATAAATAGGACTTTATATTCAGCCCAGTGGCGTTATGGCAAAGAATTAATCGGATGCCGCTTCCTATAATTTCAATAATCAAATATGCCAGAAAAGCTATCTGCAAATCAATCCCCGTATAAAGTAAAAACGCAAGAATAAACGTCGTGCAGAATTTTAACGTATTAATTATGAGATTATATGATTTAATCTTTCCGATAGCGTTCATGCTATTGTTAAAGCCAACCGTAAGCTGGTCTACTAAATTGGATATTATTAATATAATGCAAAAGAAAGAGCAGTATTCTGGGACTGTGCCGAGCCAAAGTTTTAAAACATAGTCTATATTGAAAATAATAGGAAAACCGACAATAGTCAGTAAAATAAAACTTATTTTACAACCAGTCTCAGATATGAGAAGCATTTTGTTCCTGTTATCCGCTCCTTCTGATTTGATTAATTGCGGTGAAATAGCTGTTTGCAAGGCTCCGGAAATTGCGCCTAAAGCAGAATTTATTTGCAAAGCAATCCCATATGCGGCGTTTATGATTGTATTAAAAAATTTATTTAAAACAATTGCGACACCTTGTACGCGACCAAATAAACATAGTGTCCCATATATAGTCCATCCTGCGAAGAATGTAAGTTCTTTGATTTTTTTCTTGGATAAATAATGTAGATTAAAAACTCTGCTTTCCGGGTACTTTATGATAGCATATAAACCGATAGTCAATAGATTGAAAAAGGATACGCCGGTCATCAGGATAGCATACCAGATCAGCCGGTTCTCATCAAAATAAAATAAACCGAATCCAATTAGAAGTTTTAATATGCCATCGCAAATGTCTATTAAAGAAAGGAATACTATATTCTCTCTCGAAATAAGAACAGCTCTATATGGAGAAGTCAGCATTGCTGTAAACAGCATGAAAGCAATAGCAAAAAATACCCATTTGGCAGCACTTATATATTGAGTCTCAATATTGAGAAAGCCTGAAAATAACAGCGGTTGTACTATTAAAAGCAATATAAGTATGATACTACCAAATGTTGCGTGAATGACTACACTGTTGAGAAAATACTTTTTGAGTATTTTAATATTATTTTGAGATGAATTATATGAGAGATAGCGTTGGGTTGTAGTTGTAAGAGCGTTTGTAAAGAAAGAGAGCATTGATACAATACCCCCCACCAAAGTATATATGCCATATTGATTTGATCCTAATGCTTCTAAGATCAACCGAGTGGCATAAAGCGAGAGTACAACATTCGCACCGGTGCGCAGATATTGTGCAAGAGTATTTACAAGGATTCTTGTGGTATTTTTCACAATAATTCAAGAGTATGGAGCAAACGTTTCGTCAAGATATCATTTTCAAATAATGATGGGTTAGTCGCGGGAGAAGAGGTCGCGTGTGTATACTTTTGAGGTGACGTCGGAGAGGTCGGGTGAGTTGCGGTTGGCGATTATGGCGTGTGAGAGGCGTTTGAACTCGGCGAGATCATTGACTACGCGGCTGCCGAAGAATGTGGATCCGTTTTCGAGTGTCGGTTCGTAGATGATCACGGTCGCACCTTTGGCTTTTATGCGCTTCATGACGCCCTGTATCGAAGACTGGCGGAAATTATCGCTGTTCGATTTCATCGTCAGACGGTATACGCCGATGACGCATTCTTTTTCGGGAGCTTCGCCATAGCTGTTTGCCGACGAATAGTCGTAATATCCGGCCATTTTCAGCACCTGGTCGGCAATGAAGTCCTTACGGGTGCGGTTGCTTTCGACAATGGCGCTCATCATGTTCTGAGGTACGTCGGCATAGTTCGCGAGCAGCTGTTTCGAGTCTTTCGGGAGGCAGTATCCGCCATAGCCGAAGGAGGGGTTGTTGTAGTGTGTGCCGATACGCGGATCGAGGCCGATGCCTTCGATTATAGCCCGGGAGTCGAGTCCTTTGACTTCGGCATATGTGTCGAGTTCGTTGAAGTAGCTTACGCGCAGTGCCAGATAAGTATTGGCGAAGAGTTTGACGGCTTCGGCCTCTTTCAACCCCATGTAAAGAGTGGGAATATCTTCTTTAATGGCGCCCTGCTGGAGCAATCCGGCGAACATGCGGGCTCCTTTTTCGAGTTTTTCGAGATCGGCGACGGCTGCTATGGCCGCATTTTCCTCGGCGAACTGAGGCTGGTCTATGATTTTGGGGAGTCCGGCGATTATTCGAGAGGGATAGAGATTGTCGTAGAGAGCTTTGCTTTCGCGGAGGAATTCGGGAAAGAAGAGGAGGTTGAAGCGTTTGGCTCCTTTGGCGGCATAGCGCACGTAGAGATTGCGACAGTAGCCTACGGGGATTGTAGATTTAATGACTATTATCGCGTCGGGATTGACTGCAAGGACGATGTCGATTACGTCTTCGATACAATGTGTGTCGAAGTAGTTTTTTACGGGATCATAGTTGGTCGGAGCGGCTATTACCACAAAGTCGGCATTGCGGTAGGCCTCTTCGGCATTAAGGGTGGCATTGAGGTCGAGATCCTTTTCTGCAAGGTATTTCTCTATATATTCGTCCTGAATAGGCGATTTCCCGGCATTGATCAGTTCGACTTTGGCCGGGATTACGTCGACGGCAGTGACGTGGTTGTGCTGCGAAAGCAGTGTGGCAATGCTCAGTCCTACGTAGCCTGTACCGGCTACGGCTATGTTGTATCTCTGTTCGTTGTTATTTGCCATGGCAGAGTGATTGAATGCAGAGGAGGTACGTGCTTTATGTTGTCCGCAGAACTGCGGGATTGATGTTGTTAAGATGGAAGAAACTGACGGTAATAGGAGTATTCCTCTACGAGCTGTTTCTGAAATTTTGAGGAAGCTTCGAGGGTATCGATCAGTCCGAACCCTTCTTTAAACAGATTAATGTCGGTTTCGGTTGTCGAGAATAGCAATAAAATCAAGGCTTCGGTCCAGGAGTTGCTTACCGAGTGGCGTAGGTTGGCGAAGCGTTCTCTGAAAACCTGATATGATTCCATGTTGCCGATAAGGAAGTTAGCGACAGAGAGTAGCGCAAACAGTTTAGCCTGTAGCTTTACATTATTCAGCTTCACGATTCCGAGCCGTTGACAGAAAATATTTATTTTCGACGAAAGCGACGTAGGCAGAGGTGTATGGCTATGGTAAGATCTTACAGCTTTCAGGAGTTGGGGGACGAAGGCGTCGATCTGGTCATAGGCCCGTGTGGATTTGGCTGCAAACTGGAGTACTCTGACGTCGGAGGCTTTTATATCGTATGCAATCGTTCCCCAATTGCGGTCTACCATGAGCACGACGTTGCCCGAATTGCTTTTGGCTCTTGGCATGAAAGTTCCGATGAGACCGGGAAAGTCGCCATTGACTACTTCAACGAGATCACCTTCTTCGAGGTCGATGTCTTCAAGAGAATAGAACGGCAGGCAATTCTCGTAAACGCGGGCAATTTCGCGGAAATGTTTCATCTCAGCATCATTGATCACCGCATATCGTTCGCAGCCGCTGTGATTTATCAGAAATGAAAAACCGTTGTTCTGTGCACACAGAGATTTGATATCGTCAAACCGACCTTTCACAAAAACATAGTGGAAGGCAAGACGCAGTCTTCGCATACAAGCTTTGCCGTCCTTTTCTTCTTTTATTACATAGGTAGGTGCGAAAAGCTCAAGAGATGTGTCGTGTGTTTTATTAAACCGATCTATCGTTTTTCCGGCCAGATCCTGATATGGTATGTTTCCGATATGGTTAAGCACATACCAGCGCGGCTCTTCGATAGCCCGGGTTGATGGGGTCTGCATACTCCAGATTATTACTTTATTTGGCTTGGCAATGCGTAACTCACAGTGGTGCAGTGTTTTATGGTTTAGCGCCTGTCAAACTTCCTAAAAGTACAGATCACAGAGGTAATCCTGATATGAAAAGTCTATCTCGACATGAGATAGTTTATATACTACAAAAGTATGAATTATTTCCGAGATTTTGCTGAATTTGAGATATAAAAAACGGCTGTAAAACGCTACCAGGGCATGAATGCGGGGCTTATTCTGAAAATATGGAGGCTCAAGGCTATAAGAAAGATAAGTAAATAAGTTGATCTATAGCAAAATATGCCGTCTGTATAAAGAATTTTGCCGGGCATAAGACATCCGTCTGCATCAAGGGGACGTATCCGTTCTGCAGCGCATATGTCGGGGATAAGCAGTATATGCGTCGCGAGGCCGACCATTGTCTATTTCGGGTCAAGGGTGCCTCTATTCGTTGAGCAGTACTTGTTTTCCGAGTGAAGTGAGATAGTCGCTGACCATGTAAGGTTCGACGTCGATGCTGATCTCTCCCTGGGCGTAGCTGGCTATTTCATAGGGCTGATAGACGAACACCAGATCGCCGTCGGCATTGATATAATAATTTCCGTCAGCCGGAATGGCTGTGAGGTTGGTGGCTCCTATATAGCTGCGCAGGGATTGAGCGCGTTTGCGCAAGATTCTGGGAAGAGCGTCTACCCCTTCCTGGGTGAAGAAGTCGCTGAGACCTACTACCTTATCGGCTTTTGTGGAGAATACGAGATATGAAGTTCCATACATGCCGTGGGCCGCCCGCGGATAGTATGAGGACGAGGTGATGGCGTACGATACGTATTCCGGCGTCAGAGCCGCTATTTTTCCCTGTATTTCCGTGAAACCGTCGAAGTTGTTTAGACTTGCTATGGTATTGGCGAGGCTGTCGGCTTCTTGCTGAGCTATCACGATTGGTTTAAGCTCATATCCTATTTCCGCGCCGGATCGGCGGAAGCAGGTTTCTGCTGCCAAAGCCGCGTCGGGCGCTATGGTATCGAAAGCTTTTTTGAGTACGCTGTCGCGGAATGCCGTCATGTCATGGCCGAGAAATTGTTCGGGCAGGAATATATTCGCCCGGCAGCCTATTGTCAGATCGCTGTCGGTCTCATAGTCGGTCGACGAGTTCACGAGCGTGTAGGCCCGTTCTATCGTAAAATGCCTGAACGACACATTGTTGTCGTCTCGCGGGCTTTCAGTGGCTTTGTCGCATCCCTGCAGGAGTATCGCTGCCAAAAGGAGGCATATGCCGGAGAATTTGAACGAGGTATAGTTTCTTTTCATAAACCGATTGACGTTTTCCTGTTATAACGCAAGAGTCGCTCAAGAGTTTACAGGGCTGGCGCATGAGATTTAACTATCCTTAAAAACCTTGAGTAGATAGTCAAT
>ERZ836877.3392-NODE-3392-length-18199-cov-2.988095_pt1 | contig 18199 bp, 17 predicted proteins | sample MGYA00519469_ERZ836877 | MGnify/ENA primary metagenome ERZ836877 (study PRJEB31850, sample SAMEA3708809) | human gut metagenome | biome: human gut; feature: human-associated habitat; material: faeces | place: China | collected 2014 ... | reverse complement strand
TCATAATATATATCTCTTGATTTCAGCGGGATAGTCCGGCCGTTATTCGTCGCGGTTATCCGGACAATTATTTAACAAAAAGTGTGCCGGAAAAGATGACCGACACACATTTTATAATCATGTTCTCTTGTTTTATTTACTGTGATGCGCCTGAAAGTGTCATTGCGCGTTTTCTGCCGCCCTGCGGCTGCGTAGGCGCTGATGCTGTTTGAGCATATCGCGCTGAAATTGTTTTTCCACGCTTTTCAATTCAAAAAGCTGCTTTTTATTGAGCACATTCTTGAATTTCTCCATGTAGGTTCTCTCAATCTGTGCCTGGTTTACTTTGGCGTCATACATCGCCTCGGTAGCTTTTTCATACTCCAGGTCGGAAGCGTCGGCGGCATCGGCGATGCGGCGTTCCATCGTGCGTGCGTCCTCGTCAATGCGGTTTATCTGCTCCTCCATCTCGTCATAGATGGGGAAAAACTTATTCTGCTGCTCTTTGGAAAGATCGAGTTCTTTTGTAAAATAAGTGCGCCGGTACTGCCTGATCTCGCTCATCCACTGGTCACGGTCAGGGCGATCCTGTGCCATTGCCGGAAAAGCCGACGCGAGCACACAGACCAGAAGCATCAGAAACAGCTCTCTCTTTTTCATAAAACCTTTACTGATTATATTAAGCGACTTTTTAACTAATTCCGGCAATCCGGTTCTTCTGCCAGTATCGGTCATCTGTACTGATCCAGAACCAGGCTGTCGACCTCTATGAAGTCATCCACACCGATGCTGTCGTCATACATCTCATCGAAAATCTCATTCTGGTTGATCTCGTCGATAAAATGGTCATACACGAAATTATCATCACTGAGAGCCTCAGTGAGAATTTTGTTATTATCTATCGAAAGATCTACGGGAGAGGTGCTCATGAGAGTGAACATCTTCAGCATACACCATATGCCTGCGAACATGGCAGCCATGTAGACAAACGGCCTTACCCGTTCCCAAAAGGTTTTTGGAGCAAGGACACGCGTGTTTTCCGCATCCGGATTCTCCGGAAGCTCCGCCTGCATGCGACGGGCGAAATCCTCGAAGAAGCCTTCCGGCACCGTCATACCGTCGCGGCGCCCTATTCTGTCCAATATGTTGTTATCCTTATCTTTCATGCTTTATTTACAAAGTCCTGAAAATTTCTGTAACAAGAGGCTTCATTGATTTTAATTCCTCATGTATTATTTCTGACTTTTCATCATAGGCAAGGTTTAACCGTCCTCTGCATTTTTAATCAAAAATTTAACTCCGCATATACATATCTTTCAGTTAACTTCACCGAGTATTTTCTCTATTTTTTTGACTGCCAGATGATAAGACGCCTTCAACGCTCCCACTGACGTGCCCAGGATTTCCGACATCTGCTCATACTTCATATCGTCATAATATTTCATATTGAACACCATCCTTTGTTTCTCCGGAAGCGAGGCCACGGCCTTTCTCAGCTTCAGGGCCAGCTCGTCTCCGTCGATCCACTCGTCGGCCTCGATCAGGTTCACAAGATGGCTTTCCTCATCGTCAAGGCTCAGATTCAGGCGCTTGCGTTCTCGCGCCAGAAACGTTATGCTCTCGTTGAGAGCTATTTTGTATAGCCATGTCGACAGCTTGGCTTCCCCCCGGAAATTCTCTATGTTCTGCCAGGCTTTGAGAAATGTGTTCTGAAGCACATCCGACGCATCGTCGTGGCTCTCCACCATGCGGCGGATCTGCCAGTATAATGGCTCGGAATACTCGCGCATAACCTCATTAAACGCCTGGCGACAGCTTTCAGGCTGCCGCAAACGCTCTATCAATATGGGATTCTCCTGTGGGATCTCTCGGCTCACAAACAAACGTAGTAATTGATACCATCAAATTTACCGCTTTTTTTTGATTATCTCCCCCACCGGACGCCTTTTTTAATTTTTATTACGATTTTAACACTTCTTTTCTACCGGAGAGAGTGCAACCGGCTGCTCCTGACGCCCTACACATGCGCCGGTAACGATTTTTTTCCTAACTTTGCATCCGGATTAATAACACGCCGGATTTTCCAGGCCATTGCCGGGACAGACCGTGGCGTCAACGGTTTTCAGGTACTAAACAGACCATCTATTGTCACTCAGACCACTCCACATAATATTGCTGTCACTCCTGACGTCAGCACCTTTCCGCGCCCCTCATGCGTGTGGAGAGGCGGTGCAGTCTGAGTTCGCGGATACCGTAATGGTGCTCCCGCAGGTATCCGTAACCGCCATCAAAGGGGGGCCGGACGCTGAAAAAGCCGAGACTGTAACCACCCTTGACCGACGGGAGATAGAGCGGCTGAACATAGTGAACATCAAACAGGTCAGCGAGATCGTACCTAACTTCTACATGCCGCAGTATGGTTCGAGAATGACCTCCTCGGTATATGTGCGCGGACTTGGAACCCGCATAGACCAGCCTGTAGTAGGGCTCAACATCGACAATGTGCCTCTGCTTAACAAAGACAATTTCGATTTCGATATGGCCGATATCGAGCGTATCGAGATATTGCGCGGTCCGCAGAACATACTCTACGGACGAAACACTATGGGTGGCCTCATAAACATCCACACTCTTTCCCCGTTTACTTTCGAAGGTATCAGAGTTCTGGCCGAATATGCTTCGCACAACAGTTACAAAGGCTCGCTCGGCCTCTACAGGCGACTCTCACACCGCATAGGAATGTCGCTCAATGCCTACGCCACAGGCACCGACGGCTATTTCAGAAATGAATACAACAACTCGCATGTGGGCCGCGAACGCCAGTGGAGCGGCCGATGGAAAACGATATACCGCGCCGGCGACAGCTTCATCATAGAAAACACAGCGTCGCTGTCCCATTCCCTCCAGAACGGATACCCCTACAAATCTGTAAAGACATCGCAGATCGCCTACAACGACACCTGCTTCTACAAACGCCTGACCGTAACCGACGGTCTGACGCTTAACGGGCGTACAGGCAATGTGAACCTGTCAGGGATCGCCAGTTTTCAGTATATCAACGACAACATGACGCTCGATCAGGATTTCCTGCCGCTCGACTATTTCACCCTCACCCAAAAACGCCATGAATGGGCTTTCACCGCCGATTTCGTGGCCAAAAGCAATCCCTGCAAACATTACAGATGGCTCGTCGGAGCTTTCGGATATCTGAGACGATCGCACATGAGCGCTCCTGTTACATTTTTCGATTACGGCCTCACCCATCTGATCGAAGAGAACGCCAACAAGATCAATCCGCAGTACCCGCTCAGATGGGATAACCGCGAGCTATACCTCGGCAGCGACTTTACCATGCCGTCGGCGGGAGGATCGTTCTATCACGAAAGCACAGCCTCCATCGGCCGGTTTACCGCCTCTCTGGGACTGCGCTGGGACTGGGAACGTGCCGAAATACAATATCACAGCGACTCCGAGTCCACATACTCAGTATACCATATCACCGACACGGGGGAAGAGATCTACTCTCCCGCGATACCGGTCAGCGTGCACGAATCAGGCACACTGTCGAAAACATTCGCCCAACTGCTCCCCAAGCTCACACTGAGCTATACGCTACCGTCCGACAAAGGGAATGTATTCCTGTCATTTACCAAAGGATACAAGGCAGGAGGATACAACACCCAGATGTTCAGCGATGTGCTGCAGCAGCGCATCATGGCGAAAGTGGGACTTGACCAACGGTACGACATAAACGACATAATCAGCTACAATCCTGAAAAGACCTGGAATTACGAGATCGGCACACATCTCAATCTCGTAGACGGCAAGCTCGATGTGGATGCCACACTATTCTGGATAGAATGCCGCGATCAGCAGCTCACCATGTTCCCGGAAGGATCTGTGACAGGGCGCGTCATGGCAAACGCCGGAAAGTCCCGCTCACGCGGAGCCGAAATATCGGCTGTATGCAAGCTGACCGACGAACTTACCGCGCGCATGGCCTACGGTTTCACAGACGCCCGTTTCACAGACTTCAACAACGGCCGCAAGAACTACAGCGGATGCCACGTGCCCTATGCTCCGGTCAACACAATATTCGCCGGCGTAAGCTATACACATGATTTCAGATCAGGATTCATACAGCGCCTGAGCGCCGACATAAACTGCCGCGGGATCGGTAAAATTTACTGGGACGAGGCAAACACGCTCTCACAGCCGTTCTATGCCATCGCCGACGCCTCTGTCAGGGCATGGCACGGCGATTTTTCCGCGGAACTGTGGATCAACAATTTCACAGCCACACAATATGCCACGTTCTATTTCGTTTCTATAGGAAACGCCTTTCTGCAGCAAGGGAACGGCATGCAGCTCGGCCTGACACTGCGTTACGACCTCCCGCTGTTCTGACATAATATACCACGACAATAATTTATAACCTGTTATGAAAATAAAATTACTATCAGCCGCATGCGCTCTCTTCGCGCTGACTGCCATGTCCTCCTGCAGTGAAACAGAAGTGACCAACGAGAATCTGAAACCGATATATTACATCCCCGGGGCGGCTTCATCCAACTTTGTAGCCGTACAGAAGGTAGGCACCGATACCTGGACCTATTATCCCGGCATAGACTATACGCTTGTCTTTGACGAAAACGACAACACCTGCACCATACAGCTCGTAAGCCTTCAGTTTGCAGCAGACAAGAAGGAGACTATGGTATTCGGATATATACCGCGCACGACGTTCCGCGACCCGATGGTTAAAGGTGTGGACAACCCCACCTCGTTCCAGCTCTCATCAGGCTCGACATCGACATATACCATCAGCGACCTTAAAGTGACATGCCTCCTTGACGAGGAGCGCACTTTCGGCTACACCGAAGAAGACGGCAAGCTCACACCCACAAAAGTCGGGGCACAGAATTCCATCTCCTTCACTATCGACAACCAGTATCGCGTGCGTGTGATACAGAATAAGAACTATTTTTACGGAACCACGATCTCTACCTGCAGTTCCGGCGATTTTGACGCATTCTCTACCAAGAAGGCCAAGTACTGCGTTTCGCTCGACTACCGCACACAGATAGCGCTTATGACAATAGAGAACGCGCAGTTCGTAACCGGTATGCCCGAAGGCATCACTATGGAATTCCCAGGCATCAATTTCGCCTTGAGCGACAACGGATTCACCCTCAACTGCGACCAGCTGATCCCGCGTGCGAACAACCGGCCTTTCCAGGCATATGAGGTAACCGGCCTGCGTGGAAATGTAACTACAGCCCAGACCTTCGACCTCAGCTTCACCTGCCCCCACGTGCCTATCCCAATGACAAGCACAGACACCTACATGTTCAATGTAACCGTCGACGCCAACTACTCTCTCACAGCAAGATAAACAATACCGTTTAATTAACATACATGCGATGTGCCTGCCGTTTTCCGGGGCACATCGCATTTTCAATTAAAAAAATCTACTCCCGTGTGGATTCTTTGCGCCCTCCTTTCGGCACTGTGCCTGGGATTTTATGACATATTCAAGAAGCTCTCTGTAAAAAGTAACAATGTGACAGTGGTGCTGATGCTCAACACCGTGTTCCAGACCCTGTTCATGTCTCCGGTAATCATAGGAGGAGCTCTTGAAGGGAACTACGGATTCGGAAACACCGCCGAAGGGCATCTGCTCATTCTGGTGAAAGCCGTGATCGTGCTGTCGTCATGGCTTCTGGGGTATTTCGCCATAAAACATCTGCCCCTCACTATACAGGGACCCATCAACGCAAGCCGTCCCGTGATGGTGCTCGTGGGCGCACTGCTGATCTTCGGCGAGCGCCTCAACCTCATACAGTGGTGCGGCATCCTGCTCGGGTTCGCGTCGCTCTACTTCATATCGCGCATCGGAAGCCGCGAAGGCTTTTCGTTCAAACATTCCCGGTGGCTATGGATGGCCATAGGCGCCACAGTTTTCGGCGCCATAAGCGCGCTTTACGACAAATACCTCCTCCGGTTCTATCTTCCGCTTGAGGTACAGGCATGGTACTCGCTGTACCAGTGTATAATAATGACGGCGACGCTGCTGTTGCTGCGCCGCCTGTCTCCTGCCGCATCGTCCGAAGGGGGAAAATTCCACTGGACATGGGCGATACCTTTCATTTCTGTTTTCCTTACCGTAGCGGATCTGGCCTACTTCTTCTCGCTATCTATGGACGGCTCCATGATATCCATTGTATCGATGGTGCGCCGCGGAAGCGTGATCGTGCCGTTCCTTTACGGAGTGTTTATCCTGCATGAGCGTAATGTGCGCGCCAAAGTCATCGACCTCGGGGTGCTTCTGGTCTCGCTCCTGTTGCTTGTGCTCGGCTCGCGATAATAATGCCGAGTGTCAGCGAAGTCTGTCGGCAGCCTTGAGCAGTTTCTCGTCATGGCTTATGCCGCGATACGCCAACAGAGCGAATACAAGCGCCGCAAGGAGCAGGAATATGCTGCCAAGCCATTCGATGCCTCCGTATACATTGTTCCAGTTGTAGAGAAGCAGCCCTTCGGTAGCCATTATCACCACGATCAGCAGCATGGATATGAGGGTAAGCGTCTTCTGCCTCCTGGTGTTCTTGTACATGAAGATAGAAAGAAACAGAAGGAGCGCCACCACGATATTCACCACCATGAACACCGGCACATCCACCGGACGCATCAGCGTCACTGAATTCGGATCATTCATTTCCCCGGGCACACATGCCATAGGAATGCAGCAGAACACTGCCACTAAAACCGTGGCTACAAGGAGCCACACCGATTGCCATCTCTGAATTACCATATAAGTAACAATTCAAAATTATTTTATTTACCGTTTTTGTTTAATATACATATCGCTGTACCGGGCATTGCCGCCCGTGCCGCTCAATTGCGGTCCTCATAAAGTATCGCGTCCGTCAGAAGAGGCACAAGATCCGGATCCACTCCTATGCGCCTTAGGTATTTTGCATCCTGGCGCATATCGGCGATAAAACCGTCGACAGCCTCCTTGCGCGCAGTACCGGTGCCGTCACCTCCTGCAGTGCGTGCCGAGATGTTCAATGAATAGAAGTTCATGGCTTCATGGAAATTGCCTTCGGCGAGTTTCAGATGCCCCATGTTCATATAATCCTCCGGCGCGGGAACTGTCTCCGAGAGCACTCTCTCATAATATCTGGCCGACTGGGCAAAATCACCGGCCATCAGCAGGCACCACGCGAGCGGACGCAGCGCCTTGCCCGATTTGCTGTCAAGATACTCGCTTTTGAAATATGCCGCCACAGCCTCGTCATACCGTTCCAGTTCCACAAGGCAACGGCCTATGTTGAGAGCCGTCGTAGCGCTGTCCGGTTTGCGCGCATCAAGAATACGCAGACGTTTCAGGGCCTCTTCGGGATGATGAAGCGCCATATGGCAGCGGGCAAGACGCCGCAATGTCCAGTCACTCCCACCGTCAAGCATTTCAGCGCGTTCGTAATCGGCCACCGCGCTTTCGTAATCACCCATCTTCTGGCGCGCATGCCCCATCTTCTGATATATCTCGGCGCCAGGCGCGGTAAGCTCTGTAAGAAGTGTGAAAGAGCTGAGGGCCTGCTGGTAATATCCGTGTGAGAAATAGAATTCGGCAATGAGCGACAAAGCCTCCGGGTCGCGGAGATCATCGACAAGCATACCCGATGCGCTAAGATTCACGCCTCCGGCAAACGGATTGGGCATCTCACCTTTGCGACGGAACAGGCGGAAGAAGCGGAACAGGTTTTGTATCTGCTTGTTAAGGATACCTTTGCGGTCTGCTTCCGGCAGTGAGAGCGATGCAGCACGCAATTCAGCCAACTGGGTGTCGTGTGCCTTAAACTGCTGAAGCATCATCTGGCGCTGTGCCGCAGGAACATGCTCAAGCGAGAACATGAAGGAATACTTGTCGCTGTCGCACAGAAAACCTGCGGCTGCCATTATCTCCGCCACAGTGGCCACACCGTTTTCAGCACCATCGCCGGTGAAAGCCGAATACTCGGTATGGAACGGGAGAAACCAGTTTGCCACGTCGTTAAAGAACGGGAAAGTCTTGAGATGCGAGAACGTCCCCATCATCACGTCTCCCCCCTCCTCCTGTATCTCGCTCATCTCTTTCAGCTTGTCGGCTAGGCCGGAATTACGGAGCACCTCCTGCCACTGTGGATTTTCCTCCATCTCGGCAGGATCCAGATCCTCTATATTGAGTTTGAGTTTTTTGTCAATCTCAGGCTTCAGTTTAAGCATTCCGGGCACCACTTCGTCGCGGATTTTTGCCGTGATGCGGTCTGTATCCACAGTCTTTACAAGCTCCATGTTGGCCATCCTCAGATCCCGGATCCAATCGTGGGTATCGCGTGCCGCCTGCAGCTTAAGTGCTGCGATGCGGCTCAGTTTTCTTTCAGGAAACGCGTTCAGCAGCAGGCATGTGCCTATCAGCCCGACACCCCACAGGCGCTTTTCATCCTGACGGTAGAGATCAAGAAGCAGGCTTATGCGGCGGCTGTCATGATACTGCAGGCCCCCAAGCACCAGTGCCCATCCGAAAAGTTCCTTTGCATAAGGGGGCACACGCTGGTCTCCGAAAGCCGCGTTCAATGCCTCTTCGTCTGATGCGCCGAGCGGATGTGTAACCCATATGCGGTTGAAAAGCCGTCTTTCGAGTGCCTCGCGCTCCACAGCAGAACGGTGACCGTCGGCCGTATGTATGCCGCTGCTTATGACAGTGAAAATAGAACCGTCGGCCGATGCTTTCACATAGCGGTCAAGCAGGGAGCCTATTGTGTCGGCAGGCTGCGAACGCTCATACCGCAGGGTATTGAAATACAGTGTCGGCTCAGAGGGGAGACGGTTCTCACGTTCCAGACGGTCCACTATATCGAGAACCGTATTGCCGAGCGACGCCACCATGTCGTTACGCCCGGGATCCTCCGCCCCCTTTGTGGCATATGAAAGCATCATGCGGTAATTGTCCTCGGCAGAGGCAAGCTCACGCGAGAGATCCCAGTTCATGACACCCTCAGAAAGCGAACGTGCATAGCCGAAAGCGTCGCGAAGGCGATGCTCGGCCACATATCCATGTATTTTTTTCTTTGTATCAGCGAAGATCTTTTTATCCATATATGTGTAAAAATCGGAAGAGAGGTGTAAACAATTCGCATGTGGCATGTATCTGGAAAAACAAGCGGACATGCCTGTCAGATATAACACTTATGTGACATCAAGAGATTATCTTTGCAAAAATCTTGCCAAAAACGCCCTCACACAGGCATTACTATGAAATAAGTATGTCACCGGCACTCAGACGGCACATAATGGTGTTTGGCAGTACACTCATGCAATGTGCGGTCAACAATGAGATGGCGCGTTGACATTGTTGAGATAACACTCATCTCGTGGCTGACAAGGAGTATGGTCGTATGCCTGACCACATCGGCGAGTATCCTGTAGATATGCTCCTCGAATTTTTTGTCGATGTAACTCAGCGGTTCATCAAGCACAAGCACTTCAGGATCGGAGATCAGCGCTCGCCCCAGAAGAGTGCGTTGCAATTGCCCTCCTGAAAGTTCTCCGATAGGTGAATCGGAATGCTCCTTCAGCTCCACAAGCCCAAGCACACGCTCAACAGCATCGGAAGCGCTCCGATCCGGCCTGTGCTCTGCCATCCCTCCCAACAGACCGGACAGTATGGTCTCGCGCACAGTGATAGGAAAACGCGAGTCTATCATGTTTTTCTGCGGGAGATAGCCGATATGCAGGCGCTGCACGGGCGCTCCGCCGTTGTTGAAATACTCCACTGTTCCGGCTGTGGGTTCAAGCAGTTTCAGTATCACTTTCAGAAGAGTGGATTTTCCCCCTCCGTTCGGACCGGTGATGGCGAGAAAATCTCCCCGGCATACAGAGAGATCCACATCTTGCAGCACCTCCCTGCTGTCCCATTTCATCGATATCCCGCACAGTTCTATAATTGTATCGCTGGCCATATTGCTGATCATTGTTTCTCAGACACAAGAGTATCCACAATAAGTTCCATCTGCCCCTCCCAGTCGGCATCCATGAAGTTCACCTCCACAGGTTCCAGACCCAGAATGTCTGAAATGGCCGCTACACGGTTGGCGGGCAACCCTGCCGGCACAAAAAATGCGGCAGGAGCATGTTCAAGCGCATGGTCAGTGGCTTGCCTCAGTCTCAGCGGAGATGTTTCCTTGTTCTCGAGATTGAAAGCGATCTGCTCAAGCCCGTAATCGCGCGCGAAATAGCTCAGCGACGGATGCCAGATCGCAAACGAAGGATGGGCGGAGAGACGTTTTTCATACTCAGCGTCCAGGCTGTCGAAACGCGCTTTCAGCACACCGTGTCTGCCGCTGAAATATCCGGCGAGCTCAGGATAAGCCTCCGACAGGCGCGCCAGCACATTGTCTGATATTATCCTGGCATTTTTCACAGAACTCCAGATATGCGGATCCGGTTCCCCTGCATGGTTATGATCATGCGCATCCCCTGCATGAAGAGCGTCTCCATGCGAATGTGAGTGTGTGCCGTACATATACTCTACCCCCTCGCCTACATCGCCGATTTTCAGACCGGGCACATTACGCTCTATCCCGGCCACAAGCCCCTTTTCAAAAGGAATGACACCTGTGACCATCAGAATGTCAGATCTGTTCACATCACGCATAAGTCCCATGCCGGGCTGAAAAGTCTCCGGATCGGAACCGGAATCCATAAGCGTGTTTACCACAACGCTGTCTCCTGCGATGGCTGTCACGAAATACTCCAGTGGGGGCACGCTCACCGTTACCATGCGCGTGTTATCGGAACTTGACGTGGCTCCTCCACCGCATCCCGACACCATCAGGGCGACAGCGCATACCAATGCGGAGGCAAGAAGCCTGCCATAAGGAAATATCTGAGATTTGTTTACCTCAATCATAGTTTGCATTACTAAAAACGGACGTTTTATACAAAAATACAAAACATGTTTAATAACATAAAAATCATTTTCTTTGTCCGCAAGTCGCTCCCTCCTTGGGACTTCCGCTCACGGGATACCTGCCGCAGACATTTTTGTTTTATCGGCGTATGAGATTGAAAATCAACATATTCCAGGTATAAGACCTTACCGTTGTGATACTTTCAAACATCTGTTTCATCCCGCATTTATCTACAAAATTAACAAAAAAATATCAATACCAACCGCTTTGTAATTTATTAAAGGCTATAAATTTCACGTTTCGATTTTCGTAATTAAAAAACTTTTTTCTAATTTTGTAGTGAACTAATACCACAACAGGCACAAAACTGAAACTGGCAACATGTCGGTTGTGTAATTAAAAAATGGTAACAACCGCCCTGCTGTTTCATACATTGAGTGACCGTTGTACAAACAAAAGGGAATATTAAACAACAACTAAACTAAAGGTAAAGTAAAAAGTTATGCCACGCTTACACATTGACAATCTCGACACCAAGATTCTTCAGATGCTGGTAGACAATGGCCGAAAGCCATTCCTTGAAATCGCACGCGAATGTGGCGTTTCCGGCGCCGCTATCCATCAGCGCATCGCTAAACTTCAGGCAACCAACATTCTCGAAGGCTCACGGGCACTCATCAAACCTACTACCCTTGGGTACGATACTTGCGCATTTGTAGGCATATTCCTCAAAGAACCTGACAAATTCAACGAAGTTGTGGATAAACTCTATGATGTTCCTGAAGTTGTTGAATGCCACTTCACCACCGGCGAATACGATATGCTCGTGAAGCTCTATGCCCGCGACAACGAGCATCTGCTCCACCTCATACACGAAAAACTTCAGCCCCTGGGACTGCTCCGCACAGAGACCCTCGTCTCATTCCGCGAGGTATTCAGCCGCGCACTCCCCGTGACCACAAAGAAATAATCGGTAAACCGCCGATAATAAAAAACCGCTTGAAAAAGTATCAGGCGGTTTTTTTATTACCATAACAGAGGCTTACTCATAACATACCGGCGATCCCTTTTTGAATCCGAGCCTTTGGAACATACCACCCAGCCGCATCAAAACCATGAAACGATACCGGTGATTAATCAGAAGAGACAACCTCCGCCTCTGTTTCGGTTTCAGCAACGCAGCGGCTTCATCTGCGAGAGGTACTACAAAACTGACAATATATTCCATGCAATCGGCCATATTTTTATCGAAAGGCAAAGAACGAACCATATATTTCGCACACGATAATACCTGCCGGATAACATAAGCATAATAATCCTTTCTTATATCAGGCGCCAGACCGCTCTCACGAATAAATCCGACCTGACTTTCAAGCGCATTGACCCGCGAGACATATCTCGCAAGATCTGCATTATGCAGATAGCTACCCATACGCTGCACATAATGGTAGCCGCAAAAAGGTATCTGCACCATATTACGGATATTTGCAACCCACTTGATCATTACATGCACATCCTCATACGAACGATTTTCCGGGAAATAAACCGTAAGCAACTCCCGTTTGAAAATCTTGTTCCACACATAGTTATGCATCTTCCTGTCAAACAGCAGCATCTCTATCGCCGTATCCCTGTCAAAAACCTGCTCCACAGTGGCTGTGGACTCATCAGAACGCCTCTCGTTTACAAAATCATAACACACATTGCAAACTGCCATATCGGCGGAGGTGCGGCACATGGCATCATACAGTTGCTGAAACATCTCAGGTTCTACCCAGTCATCGCCGTCTACAAAACCGATTATGCCTGCTGTCGCGGCTGATAAACCCGTATTCCTCGCGGCAGACAGTCCACCGTTGTTCCTATGTATTACCTTTATCCGCGGATCTGATGCGGCATATTCATCACAGATTTCGCCGCAGCGGTCAGGGGACCCGTCATCAACAAGGATAATTTCTATATTCCTCAAAGTCTGTACAGCTACAGATTCAATACATTTTCTTATGTATTTCTCAACTTTATATACTGGAATTATAATACTTATCTTTGGTCTGACTGGATTCATATATCGGGTTGCTACTGAAAGACTATGCAAAGGTACATAAAAACGTTATTTTTTGCTAACTTTGTAGCCCGCTTGCATGACGCATAAACGCAGTTTCAACTTTCAAGTCTGATGAATGTATTTTTTGACCACCAGATATTCACGATACAGAGATTCGGTGGCATCTCGAGATATTTCGTGGAAATAATGAAACGGATGCCGGAGGATATCAATGTCTCCAGCCATGTGGTATTCTCAGACAATTTCTTTCTGAAAAAAGCCTCGCGCGAAACGGGAGAGAAGCATTTCAACAGCATCTCCCTGCCGAAATTCAAAAAGAAAGAACGGCTGTACATGAAAATCAACGACTGGAAGAACATTCGTGAACTGCGCCGTGGAAAATTCGATCTCTTCCACCCCACATATTTCGATCCATATTTCCTGCGGGAGCTGAAACGGCCATATGTAGTCACAGTCCATGACATGATATATGAGAAATTTCCGGAACTTTTCGGAAAAGATGACCCTACGATAGCGCAGAAAAAGGAAACCATTACAAACGCCGACAAAATAATAGCTATCAGCGACTGCACGAAAAGAGATGTGATGGATATCTACGGCATCCCCGAGGAAAGGATCAAAGTGATATATCACGGACACAACATCAGACCGCAGTCGGCAGAAATAATCCCGGGACTGCCCCGGCATTACATACTGTACGTAGGCCAGAGATTCCACTACAAGAACTTCGACCGTTTTCTGCAGGCATTCGCCCTGTTGCACAAGGCATATCCGGAAATCTGCCTTGTATGCACCGGCAAGAACTTTTCAAAGAGCGAGGCGGAGACTATCGGTAAACTCGGCCTATCCGGAGCCGTCACAAGCCGGTTTGTCAGCGACAACCAGCTTGCCACACTTTACCGGAATGCCATCTGCTTCGTTTTCCCCTCCCTTTATGAAGGGTTCGGCATACCGATTCTGGAGGCGTATGCATCGCAGTGCCCGGTCGCGCTGAGCGATGCAAGCTGTTTCCCGGAAATAGCGGGAGACGCCGCCGGATATTTCGATCCATACGATATAGACAGCATCAAAGCCACAATAGAGGGGATAGTGTGCGACAGCACACTGCGCTCCGCATTGATCCAAAAGGGAACCGAGCGGTTAAAACGCTTTTCGTGGGAAAAGACGGCACAGGAAACCGCAGATCTATACCGGCAAACCGTCTGACCGGCACATCGCGGATCAAGAGTAACGCTTCGACGACACCAGCGAGTTTACACGGATGATAAACCGCAGCAACGGGCGCACGCGCTTGTAAAGTTTGCGTGTCTTGCCGATTTCAATAAACTCCGGCTGCAGATTCTTCACAAGAGCGCGCCACTCCTCGCAGACACTTATTATCGCCGGGGTGAACAACTGTTTTATCACCTGGGTCCGCTCCCGGTTACGCAGCTCTTTCGCACGCGAGCTGATACCGTCCTCCATAAACACACTGATGCTGAAGGGCAGATGACGGGTTGAGCACCCCTCCCACATTATTTTCTTCACAAAGAACTCCCAATCGGCCACGATTTTCAGATCTTCGTTATAGGGAGTGTCGATCAGGAGCTGACGTTTTATGAAAGTCGACGGATGCGGCAACGAACCGGTAAGCAGCTTATCGGCATTGATAGTGTCGGGACTTGTCTCCTCGCGTCTCTCACCCGTGGCGGGATCCTGATATATCAGATCGCCATACACGATATCGGCCTCTTTCAGCATAGGGAGCGCTTTGGCAAGCACATCCTTGCCACACAGGAAATCACCGGAATTGAGAAATAGCAGATACTCCCCCTTCGCATGCCTTACCCCTTTGTTCATGGCGTTGTAGATACCTCCGTCCGGCTCCGAACACCAATAGGCCAGGGCGTCTGCATTCCTCTCTATCAGTTCACGGCTGCCGTCCCCGCCGGCTCCGTCTATCACTATATATTCAATATCCCCGCAAAGCTGAGGTATTACACTTTCAAACGTGCGCTCAAGCCCCGCGCAGTTGTTATAATTGATCGTGATTACGGATAATTTAGGCATTTTGGGTCAAAGTTTGGAGCAAAAGTACTCATATTCCTCCTAACAGGCAAATAATTCGGGACCGACAGGTTATACAGTAACTCACTACATACGGAACCCGTGCTCCTCAAAAAACATTAAAAATAATTTGGGGGTTATAGATGGAAATTTTTACCTTTGCGATGATGTAGGGATCTCCGCATGGCGAGTGTCTGCGGATCACCGTTATACAATTTCACGATTACACAACATTCTTATGGTATATAATTTCCGAATAGTATCTGATGAAGTCGAGAACTTCAAAAGAGAGATCAAGATTGATGCCGACGCCACTTTTCTCGATCTGAAAAATGCTATCTGCGACAGTGTGGATTTCGACAAGACACAGCTGTGCTCGTTTTTCATATGCGAGCCAAACTGGGAAAAAAGACAGGAAGTGACACTCGAGGATATGGATACATCGTCGGACCAGGATGTATATCTGATGGAGGATACCCCCCTGTCGGACCTCATTGACGACGAAGGGCAGAAACTGATGTTCACGTTCGACTACATGACAGACCGCTCTTTCTATATGGAAATGAAAGAACTGATCCCCGGCACCAACCTCAAGGATCCCGTCTGCACCCTTTCACTCGGCAAAGCGCCGCAACAGACCGTGGACCTCGATGACTTCGTAGCCAAAGTCGACGCTAAAGCGGCCGCTGCGGCAGCAGAGGATTTCGATGAGGATTTTTACGGTTCCGACTCGTACAATGAAGATGAGTTCGATGCCGCGGGATTCGACGAAATGACTTTCGACCAATAACAATTCCCGCTCTCCACACGGGTACAAATATCCTGCAATACAATAACCGACAATTTTATTGAGGCTGTGCCGGGACGATTTACCATCTGTTTTGGCACATCCTCATTTTCATGACCGGAACCTGACATATACAATATAATCACATCAATGGAACACAACAGCGAGCTTGAACTGGCCTGGGAATTCGTGGAACACACAGGAATGAGCATCTTCCTCACCGGAAAAGCCGGCACAGGCAAAACCACATTCCTCCATACCCTCCGAAGCAAGAGCGCCAAGTCGATTGTTGTGGTGGCTCCCACGGGAGTGGCCGCCATCAATGCCGGAGGTGTGACGATACACTCTTTTTTTCAGCTTCCCCTCTCCCCTTATGTTCCCGGATCGGAATACCGCGACAAATTCTCTTTCAGCAAAGACAAGCTGCGCATAATCCGCGCCCTTGACCTCCTTGTGATCGACGAAATATCGATGGTAAGGTCTGACCTTCTCGACGCCATTGACAACGCATTGCGAAAATACCGCCGCTCACACCTCCCTTTCGGCGGAGTGCAACTGCTTATGATCGGCGACCTGCAACAGCTGGCGCCGGTTGTCACTCCACAGGACGAGGCATTGCTGCGCCCCTATTACGAAACCCCGTATTTTTTCGGAAGCCGTGCGCTGGCGCAGATCCCGTATGTGACAATTGAACTCACCAAGGTCTACCGTCAGCAGAATCTACGCTTCGTGACATTGCTGAACCATGTCAGGGAAAACAGACTTACAAAGGAGGATTTCGAACTGCTTCACCAGAGAGTAGACCCCACTTTCCGCCCGAAGCAAGGGAGCGACTTCATACGCCTCACCACCCACAACCACATGGCAGACCGCTATAACCTGAGCGAACTCAACCGCATAAAAAGTCCGCTCATGAGTTATGCCGCAAAAGTCAAGGGCACTTTTCCGGAATATTCCTACCCTACCCCACTGTCCCTTGAACTCCGAACCGGTGCACAGGTAATGTTCATAAAGAACGATTCCACGGGCGCCATGCGCTACTTCAACGGAAAGATAGGCCATGTGGTCTATGCCGACCGTACAACCGTAAAAGTGCTCTGTCCGGGGGATACTGACCCGATAACTGTAGAACCGGAAATCTGGGAAAACGCTAAATATACCGTAAACGAGACTACAAACACCATCGAGACAGAAGTGCAAGGTACTTTCACACAGCTTCCCCTGCGCCTCGCCTGGGCCATAACCATCCACAAAAGCCAGGGTCTCACATTCGAGCATGTCATCATCGACGCCGGAGCATCCTTCGCTCCCGGACAGGTCTACGTGGCTCTCAGCAGGTGCAAGACACTTGAAGGGATGGTACTCGCCACCGGTATAGCAGACGCATGCCTGGGATGCGACCCAAATGTAGAGGCATACATAGAGCGGCAGGAAGAGGAAGCGCGTCTCAGCGCCGGACGGCTTGAGGAAATAAAACAGGCGTATTACCGCCATACGCTAATACAGCTTTTCAGTTTCCGCGATCTCGTCACATCGCAGGAAACACTGTCAAGACTCCTTACCTCCACATTCCGTTATTCATATCCACAGGAAACGGCGGCACAGCAGAAAATAAATCTCGGATTGCGGGAGAAAGTGGTGGAGATCGCCGACCGGTGGATACAGCATATAAGCGCAAGCACATACGGACAGCTGCATGACCAGGCTTTCTCGGAACGTGTGAAGAAGGGCGCGGCATACTTCGCCGATACGCTCACCGCCATTTTCGGACAATCGCTCACCGCCGCTTTCAAAGTGCAGACCGACAACAAAAAGGCATCGCAGCGTGTGCGCGAACTGGTAAACGATACGCGCCAGACACTTGACACGGATGTGAGTGTGCTCCGGGCCATAGCCACACACGGATTCACGGTTCCCGGCTACCTCAAATTCAAACAGACTGCCGCCCTTGACGCCACAAAAGAAGGATCCCTGAAACGGGTGGCACGCGGAGGCAGGTATGGCAACGCCCAGGCAGCCGATAAAAAAGGGGCCAAAAAAGCCAAGGCCGAGGCCAAACCTCCCAAAAAGCCAAGCCACGAAATCAGTTACGAACTCTTTCAGCGCGGTATGGACCGCGAGGAGATAGCACGCGAACGTTCACTGGTGACAAGCACCATAACAAACCATCTGATGCACTACGTTGACAACGGCACCATAACACTCGGCGACATTTTCACCCCGCCGGTAGTGAACGCCGTTGCATCGGCCATGAGCCAACTCCCCGCCGACGCGGGATCAAACGAGCTGAAGGAACTGCTCCCCTCCTCCATTTCCCTCTCCGACATAGTGACAATCAGATCTGTCCTGCGTAAAAAACAGTCATAA
>ERZ836877.3385-NODE-3385-length-18221-cov-3.341132_pt1 | contig 18221 bp, 5 predicted proteins | sample MGYA00519469_ERZ836877 | MGnify/ENA primary metagenome ERZ836877 (study PRJEB31850, sample SAMEA3708809) | human gut metagenome | biome: human gut; feature: human-associated habitat; material: faeces | place: China | collected 2014 ... | reverse complement strand
TCTCTAAAAACGGCAAATTTATGATAACATATCAGACGAATCAAAAATAATGAGTGAGAATAGAAAAATAAAATGAAAATAAAATAATGAAGAAATTAATAAAAATTAGAAACGCCGGTGGCGGCATTTGCTTAAAAAAACGAAAAAATGGAAAGAACGGTAAAAAAATCGTAGAGTGGTTGAATTTCGAGAAAGAGTATGCTATAATAAGGCTGTATATCCATACCCAGATTTACACCTTTGGTGTGCCGGAAAAATGTGGGCTTTGGAAGATACAAAATCTGAAAAACTGTGTTGCAGAAATTTGGAAAGGAGAGAAACCGCTATGACACAGGGCGGGAAAAGGATGGAAGAAATCCGAAAAACATCATGCATCAAGCGTGTGATCAGTATGCTGCTTGCTGTTTTGATGATTCTGGTGAGTGTTCCGATAAGTTCACTGACGGCTTCCGCTGGGAACAATCCACCGAGATACGGTGGTGACTGGGGGCGTCCAGGCTGGGGACAAACACCGGATGTTATGACGAATGTTCGTGCGGAATTTACAGATACTTCTTATCATGGAACATCGGAACAGGAATCCGGGGAACTATTTTATCTGTATCTATCTTTAGCGGGCAACAATGTCAATCACTGAGGTCGTAGTACGACTTACAGAATTGATATTCCGGAAAACCTTTTGCTTCCTGACTTCCCAGGGCAAGGCCTGCGGGATGGAGCAAAGTACAGTGGCTTTACCATGCATGTGGAAGGCAACAGCCGGTATCTGACCTATGACATTGCAAATGGTCAGACAAAGGCGATCTATTTAAAAGCAAAGTTTGCAAACGGGAAAACCCCGAATGGAGAACAAGCAACCGTAAAAATTACGGCGAGCGGCTCCGGACAGTCGAAAACTTCGACCGTTACAGCAAAATCAAAGATTGCTTGGGATGACAGCAAGTCTGCTGGTCGGGATACGATTTCCCTGTCGCAGTTGAGCGGCAACAATGAAATCCCATATACCTTGAAAGCATATCCAAACTATACCTCAACCAAAAAAGGTGAATGGTGGGTTGGTGCAGTTGAGATGACAGACGTTATCACACTGCCGGATGGCTTGACGTTTCAGAGTGGTGCAAATACAGGCAATATTCGAGAATATTTGACGCTGCCGAATGATGTCGAGATCACATCGGCTTCGGCAAGCGGAAACACCTTGAGCGTAACATGGGTGAAGAAAAGCACAAACACCAATGCAGAAATGGCACCGTATACGGTGAACGCTGCATTGAAAACGAACATGATTGAAGTTGGCAATTTTACTTCCGGCAAAATTCACAACGACTTGACCGTTCGGGTTCAGGGTGTCAATTCCACTAATCCAGATCAATGGGAAACCCTGCCGAAGAAGTCCGCAGATGTTGCAATCTCAACACCGGCACCGGCAAAAATTGATCTGAGTAAAAATGTAGAAGCAACTGCTGGCGACGATGCTGCTTCTGTTGCACAATACTATTCTAACAAGGGCTATCTGGTTTGCGGCGAATATGTACTATTTAAAGTGGAAGCAGCCAATCACGGCGAAACCGCAAAGAGCGGCACGCTGACACTGACAGACGTTGTTCCGGCTGGCTTAACACCAGTATCCGGTGTTACTGTTGGCGGTCATGAAACCGATGGTACAATTAACGGACAGAATGTTACTTGGACAAAGGAAGGACTTGGTGTCAACGAAACCTTTACAGGCTATGTAGTCTGCAAGGTAGATGACAATATCAGCACTTCCATGCAGTCCGTCCGGAACGCTGTTTATCTCGGCACACCGGAACAGTATGAATCGGTTGCAGCGGCTTATGTCAATATCAAAAAGCCGTCCTCCAGCTTCTCGATTGCAAAATCGGTTGATAAGTCCTTTTATTCTGTAGGGGATACGTTGAAGTATACGATTACGGTTACCAATACGGGTGAAGAGGACATCACATTCAGTAGCTTGACTGATGCCTTTAACGATGAAACGAATCTGGAGATTGACAAGTCCAACTTGCCGACTGGCTCTTTCACAGTAGTAGTTGGAGAAACAAAGACATTCGAGATTCCGGTTACCGTAAAGGAAGGCAAGACTGGTGACATCACCAACACAGCAACTGCAACACCGGAAGGCGGCACGCCGCAGTCCGCATCTGCAACGGCTTCTCAGAACGCATTCAGCTTTGGCGATGGACAGTTCACTAAGAATGTCAGCAGTACGGTTGCCATTGCTGGCGGTCAGATTACTTACACGCTGAAGTACTATAATAATAGTCGTTATTCTGGTAAGTATACCGAAAATGATGCACTGACATTTACAGATGACTTTGCAAAGCTGAATGGTCTGACTGTAACCAACGTAAAGCTGAACGGGAAAGACCAGGTTTTAAGCGAGGTTCTGGATAAGAATAACAAGGTTACAGTAAAATATGTTGGCGATGTTCCGGCATATGGTTCTGTAACGGTTGATATTACTTGTCAGATTGCAGATGATGATTCAATTGAATCAATCGGCAAGAATACCGCAACGCTTTCTCATGGTTCTGACAAAGCATTGACAGATGATTCTGATGAAGTAACAATTTCTAATATTTCTTTCGATGTTGATAAGTTTGCCATTGCTGATGATAATACTGAAATCGTTGATGATGGTACATCAAATACATTCAAACAGAATATTGAGAATTGGGAACAAGCACAGTCTAGTGATTCCGTTATTCAGGATAAAAAAGATGGAAGCACTTATGGAAATGTTTTACCAGGACAGCGGCTTACATTCTACATTAAGATTACCAATACTGGTGAAACAGAATTAACCGGAAAAGATTTGACTGTTACAGATCAAATGGTAACACATTATTTGGATGGCAATGCCTCTAATATTTATGTTGTTGCAACTGGAAATGGAGCATCTTTCTCTGGTATGGGTGCTGGTACATCTTCTGACTTGATTGGTACTCCAAATAGCTATGGAAATATATCAAAGCTGTATTTCTCAGGTGGAACACGATCTCTTTCTATTCCAAAGGGCGGATATATTGTTATTGCTTATCAGGTTATCACTGCAGATGCAACACATTAATGGGGTGCATTTAGTAGTGGTTCTAATGTGGTGACTGTAACAGATACTGGTGTAACAGTTACAGACTCCATTCAATATAAAGCGGATGCACCGCAAATGGAATTTGAAAAAGGATTTGGAACAGATGGCAATGGAAATGTTTCTGCAAAAGCAAAATCAGAAACCATTGAACCAAAATATGATAGTTCGGGAAAATTCAGTTATGATGAGACAGTGGATGCTTTAAAGAAAAGCAGATTTGAATACACTGTAATACTGAAAAACGGTTCTACTGCTGCTTCGCTTTATGGAAAAGATGTTACATTAACAGATACAATTCCAGATGGAATGGAATTTGTCGAAGTAACAAATACATTGGCATATATGGGCAGTGTAAATAAAAATCCTCCGGGGAAGCCCATTGTTATTTGCAGTAATCAGGATGTTTCTGATGCAGGAACAACATTGACATTTGATTTGGTAAAGCAAAATTTTACTACTGGGGCATTCTTTGATTGCGATTGGTATATAAATAATAGCGAATATTTGATGTTTAAATATACCGTGAAATTGACAGATGTCAAAGCAGCTCAAATTGCAACTGAATTGCAAAAGCAATGTGCAGACCCAGAAAATGTAGACCTTGTTTCCGAGTTGTTCCAAAATAAAGCACAAGTTACCGCAGATAAAGATGTTTTGATTGATGGAAAACCGGGTAGAACGATTACCGATACCGCAGACTTGACCTTGAAGCAGATTGTCAAGAAGACCGCTCCGGGTCTGACAAAGGCTGCTAGCGATGTCAAGGCAACTCGTAAGTCTAATCCTGGCATTAATATTCCAACATGGATTATCACCGTTTCTAACGAAAAAACGAATGATGCAGATGCTCCAATGACGAATATTGTTCTGGAAGATGAACTGAGTGGCGGCATGCAGTATGCAGCAGGTGCAAAATTAGACAGTGATCTATCTAAGAACTTTAATGGATACAAATTGGACAATGAAAGCGAATGGCATGATTTGGACGGTTGTGTAACGGTGAATGGCAGCAAGTTTACCATCAAGTTGCCAAATACTGTGCAATTGCAGCCGGGTCAGAGCGTTCAAATTCGCTATGCAGCAGATGATCCAAATCTGGCAGCAAATGAAGAAGTTCCAGAAAAGACTTATTTCAACAAGACAACCCTTTCTACCAGTGAAAAAATCTATCAGGATCGTGTCACTGCCGGTGACTTGGTAGATGGAAAGCTGGAAGCAACCGCAAGCAATAGCCAAGGCGGCGTGGAAACAACCTCCTTTAAGACGATTTCTTTTGATCCAAAAAATATTGATGAACAACATAAGGATGGTTGGATTGATAACAGTGCAACGGGTCAAAGCGATGGTTATGGACAGGGCAATACCCCGAACGATAACTATGTTAAGGGCTTACAGGGAAAACAAGTTGAATACAAAATTTATGTAACCAATGATTCTACCACAAAGTCTTTGAAGAACTTCACGGTTATCGACCGTCTGCCGTTTGAAAATGTGGACATCGGTCTGGTTTCCGGTTATGACCGTTACTCTGCATTTACGGTAATACCGGATCTTTCAAGTGTGACTTATGAAGTCGGTACATTGACCAACACCACAGATGCAAGAGGTGCATTCTCTGGTACAGAAGTGCAAGGCGTAAAGGTTTCTTATTCTAGCGATAAGCATTCTAGTCTGGATGAGCACGCTGGCGACTGGATGGGCGAATCCGGCAATATGAACTGGCAAGATACTCCAACCAGTGAAATCGTAAACCTGAGATTCCAGTTCCCGAGTACTTTTGAAGTAGATAAGGGTCAGACCGTTTGCATTACCTTCAAGGGAACGATTCCGGATTACGTACAGAATACTGGCGAAGAAAACATCGCATGGAACAGCTTTGCTTATTCTTATCAGTACCTGAATGATAAGAATGAACTGGTAGAAACACCGATGGTCGCAGAACCGGCAAAGGTTGGTGTCTGGGTTCCGGAAGTGAAAGATACCGTTAGCTTGGTTGTCAACAAGAAATATGATAGCGGCCAGGGCGATACACAGACCTTCTATTTTGCACTCTTTACCGCAAAAACAGATGGTGTGACACCAACCTATGGTGCAGATGGCAAGTTGACAAATGCGAGCGAGTTCACACGTTACAGCAGCGAAATCAAGCCGATTACCGTAAAGGACGGCGAAACAGAAACCGCAACCTTTACCAATATTCCGGCATCGGCAAAGAAGAATCTCTATGTCTTTGAAACCGATGAAAATGGTGTGATTAAGGACAATGTCAATGTTGCAGTGGGCAAACCAGAGGCTGGAACAGATGCAAAAGCATTGAATCCAAGCATGCCAGAAAGTGCTGTCAGTGGTGACAGCGGAACGAAACTGACGTATAAAGACGAAGATACGGTTGCAGCTGTTTCGTTCCTGAACGAAATTCAGTATGGTAAGATTACCGTAGAAAAGACCTTCAAATCTCCATTTAACACAACAGATACGTTCTACTTTGGTTTGTTCTATAAGACCAAGGATGGTGCGTATGTGAAGTATGGCGATTTGCAGACAGTAACCTTGACGGGTTCTAAGACGGGTGCAACGGATACTGTAACCTTTGACGAAGTTCCGATTCAGCGAAACTGGTATGTATTGGAAACAGATGCAAAGGGCAATCCAGTAACAGACAGCTATCTGGATTACAAGGTTACTTACGGCGATTCTGCTGGTAAGGATCATGCAATTAAATTGGATGATGTAAATGTTCCAAAGACTGCAAAGATTACCAACGAAGAATCTGCAACTTATCAGATTCAGGCAACCAAGGTTGTAAACGGCGAAAAACTGACAGCTGAATCTGGTACTTATCGGTTTGCATTGTACAGTTCTGATAAGGAAGAGCTGACCAACGATGACCTTGCAGGTCTGACTATGGTTGGTACACCGCAGGATGTTGCAGCTGGTAAGACGGTTTCCTTCAACGACCTGAAAGAAAACACCTATTACTATCTGTTTGAATTGGATAGCGATGGAAATATCTTGAAGCAGGGCGACAAGGCAACCAATGGCAAAACAGGTTATATCGTAGAATATCCAAATGCGGATACTCGAGAAACAACCGATGCAGAAACCAATACAACAACCAGCACCGTTTATTATCTCCCGACACAGTTCGGAAAGACAGATGCGGATGAACCGTTGACAGTGGATGATTGCATCAAGCAGTCTGCAATCCAGAACCGGGAACAGACTAAGGCTGTAACTGGTTCGATTACTGTTGATAAGACGGTATTGCAGAACAGCACCAAGCTGACTGACTGGGATGATACCTTCTATGTTGGTCTGTATGTACGGGATGCAGAGGGCAATCTGAAACTGTATGGTGATGTTAGCGAATCTGTACATACATTAACAAAGGATGCTCCTTCTACCATCTTTAAAAATCTGCCGGCGAAGACCGATACAGAACCGGATGCCGGAATGTATTACATTGCAGAATGTGATGACAAGGGTACTCCGTTCTCAGATGGTACAAACGGCAATTATACCATTTATTATAATGTAAATGGTTCGGACAGTGCTGCTGTTTATGGTGCAGTGCTGCTGGATGGTCGGTTTGATACTGCTCCGACTGGTGCAGTTTCTGTTACCAATAAGACTGTAAGTGTTACACGGACATTGGTCAAGAAAGACCTTGCAGACAAGGACGGTGCAGCACTGACAGGTGCAAAGTTTGCAATTTATACCAAACTTGCATATGAAGCATATCAGAACGGACAGGAAACGACTTTGTCTGCAATTCAAGAAAATATTACAGACAAAATCACTGCCAATCTCGCAGAAAATACGGAATATGTTCTGGTAGAAACCACCGCTCCGGAAAATTATGCAATTATGAACCCAATCTTCTTTACTGTCAACGCAAACGGTCAAATCGTTTTGTCGGATAACACGAGAGAAGATGTTAAGGTTCACAATAATGACGTTCTCGTTGATACAAACGTTTGGACTTCCGAGCTGACTGCTTACGACTCGAAGGAATCTACGATTATCATCGGCAAATATGACATCACAAAGCAAACGGAACTTGCAGGTGCAACCCTGACCCTGACCTCTGAAAATGATGTCGATTGGCGCAAGGTTACACTGGAAAACAGCACCGCTGTTTTGGATGAAAATAAGAAGCAAATTGGTATTCAGTGGATTTCTACCGGTACTGATGCAGTTATCAAGGGATTGCCGGACGGCGATTACACCTTGGCAGAAACCGGAAGTGAATTTACTTCTGAAACCGATGGAAAGGCGTATAAAGTCGCAGAAGGTACGGCAACCTTTACGCTGACCGATGGAACAATTGCCAATACTACAGGAACAACAGACACGGTTGACGCAGATGCAGCAGATAGCTACTTCTATTACAATGGAACAGAAAGTAATATCACTCTTGCAGTTTGTGATGTTGTGATAGGAACAACCATTATCATCAATAAGCATGACATTGACACCGAGGAATCCAGCAGAGTCAACTTGCCAGATGCAAAAATGAAGTTGACACCGCAGGAAGGTCAGACCATAGATCTGAGTAAGATCATATTGACTGACGGAAATGTTCTGACACAGACAAGGGATAGCATTATTTGGACAACCGAGGAATTTATCAGTACGAAACTGGAAAATGTTCCGGATGGCAAGTATTTCTTGACCGAAGATGCTGCTCCGAATGGCTATACCGTTGTAACAGCATTCTCCTTTGAAGTAAAGGGTGGAAAAGTCATTACTGCTTCCAGAGAAGATGGTTCGATTACCATCAAGGAAGATGAAAATATTATTTCTGTCAACGATAAGCGGACAGAAGTAAGTATTAGCAAGGTTGATGCTGCAAATGATGAAGAGTTGCCGGGAGCAACCCTGACCCTGACCAACAAAGACCTGACTGCAGAACAGTGGCAGAAAATCGCATTTGAGAACTTTAACCTCTCAAATGAAAACGTTGACCTTACATTGACAGAAGCCGGCAATGGTGTTTATTGGGTATCCGGAGTAGAGCCGACTAACATTGTTGGTCTGCCGGCTGGCACTTACACCTTAACAGAAATCGTTGCTCCGGATGGCTATGCTTATTCTGAAGACATTACCTTTATCATTGGCTCTGATGGCAAGGTTGTTGACAAAACAACTGGTGCTGACTTGAATGGAACAGTTGTCATGAAGGATTATCGGGCAGAACTGACCATTTCCAAGAAGGATGGCAGTGATGCGTTCTTGGCTGGTGCAACCTTGCAGCTGCTCAGCAAGACCACAGATCCGCTGAATCTGAACGATGTTCAGATTGATGGCAAGCCGCTGACCGAAGATCAGAAGGTAACCGTAGATGGCAGACAGGGCATTCAGTTCGTTTCGACCGATGCAGAAATGAAGATTACCGGCTTGCCGGCGATCGAGTATGAATTGTCAGAAGTTTCTGCTCCGACTGATTACTTGAAATCATCAGATGTGCAGGATGTTATTTTAACGAAAGCAATATTTGATGATGAAGGAAATCAAATTCCTGTTTCGAAAAAAGTTGTCAACAACAAGTTGGGTGAATTGACCATTCAAAAGGTTGATCAGGATGGCAACGCTTTGACAGGTGCAACGCTGCAATTAAAGGCAGACGATGCAAATGTTGACTGGTCAAGTGTAAAGCTGAATGGCGATGCAGTAGCAGACCTGATTTCCGCAGAAGATGCAACCGTTTTGGTTTGGACTTCTACCGGAGAATCCATGACCTTTAAGGGCTTACCGGCTGGAACTTATGAAGTTTCCGAAGTTTCCGCTAAGGCTGGTTACCTCGCAACGACACAGAAATGGGCTGTAACCGTTTCTGCAAATGGTGCAATATCTGTAAATAATCAGGTATCCACAGACGGTCAGGATCGTTCGATTATTACCATTACCAACGAAGCAAGCACCATTCAAATTAACAAGGAAGCACTTGACGGCGGAAACATTGCAGCAGAAGAAGCAGAATTCAAGCTGACTGCAAAAGATGAACATGCAACGCTGAACGGTGTTCAGATTGGTGCAACCAAGATTACAGAAGATACGACATCCGCAACGTTCAAGGGAAATGTTATCATTTCTGCTTTGCCGGATGGCACGTATGAACTGGAAGAAATCACAGCTCCGAACGGATTCACAACGATTTCCACCTTTACCTTTGTTGTAAAGAATGGCGTTGTAACAACCGTATCGGAAGTAACAAACGGCGAAGTCGAAAAGTCCGAAGATGGAAAGACCTTGACCATCAAGGACGAACGTTCTGCAATTCAAATTGACAAGCGGGACATCACTGGCGAAAACGAAGTTGCAGGAGCAACCTTGACCCTGACCAATGATGACCTGACCACAGAACAGTGGGATGCAATTGCTGCTGCAGACACAGATTTGACAGCAGTGGGCAATGGTGTTCAGTGGACATCCAGCGATGCTGCAAAGAACATTGTTGGCTTGCCAAGCGGAACTTATACGCTGAAAGAAATTGCTGCTCCGGATGGTTATGCATATGCCGAAGATATCACCTTTACGGTTGAAAAGGACGGCACAATCACAGTAGATGCAGCAAACAAGGATGAAAACGGCGTGATCGTCATGAAAGATGCTGTCACAAAGGTATCCATTGACAAGCGAGATATTACCGGTGAGAACGAAGTACCGGGAGCAACCCTCCAGGTTAAGGATGAAGCTGGTAAGGTCGTTGAAGAATGGACATCCTCCGACAAGCCGCATGACATCAGCGGAAAGCTGATTGCTGGTAAGACCTATACGCTCCACGAAGAGAACGCTCCGGATGGTTATGCGTATGCCGAAGATATCACCTTTACGGTTGAAAAGAACGGCACAATCACAGTAGATGCAGCAAACAAGGATGAAAACGATGTTATCATCATGAAGGATGATGTCACAAAGGTATCCATCAGCAAAAAGGCAATGACTGGTTCGGATGAACTGGCTGGTGCAGAGCTGAAACTGTACTATGTAACCCAGAACGATCAGGGCGAAGTTACACTGGAAGTGGATGCTTGGACATCTGGCACAGAAGCACACGTGATAGAAGGTGCACTGATTGCTGGCGGCACTTACAAACTGGTGGAAATCACCGCTCCGGATGGCTATCAGGTTGCAGAATCCATTACCTTTACCATTGACAAGACCGGCAAGGTTCTGGTAAATGGCGAAGATGTAAATGGTCAGGTAACTATGTATGATGCAGCGTTGGGTGATGTTGTCATCAGCAAGCGTGCAGTCAATGGCACGGAAGAACTCGAAGGTGCAAGCCTGAAGATTACCGATGCAGACGGCAAGACCGTTGCAGAATGGGTATCGGAACAGACACCAAAGACCATTCAGCTGGATGCTGGCACATATACCTTGACAGAAGAAACTGCTCCAGATGGTTACACGGTTGCAGAATCCATTGAATTTGTTGTGGATGCAGCAGGCAAGGTAACCGTAAACGGCGAAGATGTCAATGGTACGGTTCTCATGGAAGATGATACGACCAAGGTAACCATCAGCAAGAAGGACATCACTGGCGATAACGAAATCCCAGGAGCAACCCTCCAGATTAAGGATGAAAACGGTGATGTTGTAGACGAATGGACATCGACTGACAAACCGCATGAAATCAACGGCAAGCTGATTGCAGGTAAGGAATATACGCTCCATGAAGAAAATGCTCCGAATGGCTATGCATATTCCGAAGATGTGAAGTTTACCGTGGACGAAACCGGCAAGGTAACCGAAGTTACCATGAAGGACGATGTCACAAAGGTATCCATCAGCAAGAAGACACTGACTGGTTCAGACGAACTGGCTGGTGCAGAACTGAAACTGTACGAAGTAACTGAAAACGAACAGGGCGAAACGGTAGAAACCGAAGTCGATGCTTGGACATCCGGCACAGAAGCTCACGTGATTAACGGCAAGCTGACCGCTGGCGGCACTTACAAGTTGGTAGAAATCACCGCTCCGGACGGCTATCAGGTTGCAGAAGCAGTGACATTCACCGTAAACAAGGACGGTACTCTGACAGAGGTAACCATGCATGACGCAGTCGAGGGCGAAATCGCCATCAGCAAGCAGTCTGTCAACAGCACAGAAGAACTCGAAGGTGCAAAACTCAAGATTACCGATGCAACTGGTAAGACCGTTGCAGAATGGGTATCAGAGAAGACACCGAAACTGGTTCAGCTCGATGCTGGCACTTACACTTTGACAGAAGAAACCGCTCCGGACGGCTATGTATTGGCAGAATCCATGACCTTTACCGTTGACAAGAACGGCAAGGTTACAGTAAAGAACGAGAACGGCGAAGATGTAGATGCTGGCGGCATTATCGTGATGAAAGATAATACCACCAAGGTATCCATCAGCAAGCAGGACATTACTGGCGACAAGGAAATTCCGGGAGCAAAGCTTCAGGTCAAGGATGAAACCGGTAAGGTCATCGAAGAATGGACTTCCACCAACAAGCCGCACGAAATCAACGAAAAGTTGGTTGCTGGCAAGACTTACACCCTCCACGAAGAAAATGCACCGGATGGCTATGCATATGCCGAAGATGTTGAATTTACTGTGGATGAAAAGGGCGAAGTTACAACCGTTGTCATGAAGGATGCGGCAACAGAAGTTTCCATCAGCAAGCAGGATATCACCGGAACGACAGAAGTAGAAGGGGCAACCCTCTCGATTCTGGACGAAAACGGCGAACAGGTTGCAAAGTGGATCTCCACCAAGAACGCTTATGTTCTGAAGGGTGTTCTGAACGCTGATACAACCTATACCCTGCACGAAGAAAACGCACCGGATGGTTATGCGTATGCAGAAGACATCACCTTTACCATTGACAAGACCGGCAAGGTTACCGTCAACGGCGAGGATGTCAACGGTCAGGTTATCATGAAGGATGACGTGACAAAGGTAACCATCAGCAAGCAGTCTGTAACCGGCAGCGAAGAAGTTCCGGGTGCAACCCTCCAGATTCTGGATAAGGATGGCAAGGTTGTAGAAACATGGACTTCCGGCGATCAGCCGCACGAATTTACAGGCAAATTGATTGCAGGCGAAACCTACACACTGCATGAAGAAAATGCACCGGAAGGCTACGCTTATGCAGAAGACATTACCTTTACGGTAGAAAAGAATGGCACTGTTACAGTAGACGGCAAGGATGTCAATGGTACAGTTGTCATGAAGGATGACGTTGCAAAGGTAACCATCAGCAAGCAGGATCTCACCAGTGGCGAAGAAGTTCCGGGTGCAACCCTCCAGATTCTGGATAAGGATGGAAAGGTTGTAGAAGAATGGACATCCACCGATCAGCCGCATACCGTACAGGAAAAGCTGACCGCAGGGGAAACCTACATCTTGAAGGAAACCAATGCACCGGATGGCTATGGCTATGCGGAAGAAATCTCCTTCACCGTAGAAAAGAGCGGTAAGATTACCGTAAACGGCGAAGAAGTCAATGGTCAGGTTGTCATGAAGGACGATGTGACCAAGGTATCCATCAGCAAGAAGACCTTGACTGGTTCGGATGAACTGGCTGGGGCAGAACTGAAACTGTATGAAGTAACTGAAAATGCACTGGGCGAAACCACAGAAACCGAAGTGGATGCTTGGACATCTGGCACAGAAGCACATGTCATCAATGGCAAGCTGATTGCTGGCGGCAAGTATAAGCTGGTAGAAGTGACCGCTCCGGATGGCTATCAGGTTGCAGAAGCAGTAACATTCACTGTAAACAAGGACGGCAGTCTGACAGAAGTTGTAATGCGTGACGCAGCCGAAGGCGAAATTGCCATCAGCAAGCAGGCAATCAACGGCACGGAAGAACTCGAAGGTGCAAGCCTCAAGATTACCGATGCAACTGGCAAGACCGTTGCAGAATGGGTATCAGAGAAGACACCGAAACTGGTTCATCTGGATGCTGGCACTTACACTCTGACAGAAGAAACCGCTCCGAACGGTTATACCGTTGCAGAATCCATTACCTTTACCGTAGACGAAGCAGGCAAGGTTACTGTAAATGGCAACGATGCTGGCGGCGTGATTACGATGAAGGATGATACCACAAAGGTTTCCATCAGCAAGCAGGATTTGACTGGTTCTCAGGAAATCCCAGGTGCAACGCTCCAGATTCTGGATCAGAATGGCAGCGTGGTAGAAGAATGGGTATCTGGTACAGATGCACACTACATCGAAGCAAAACTGACCGCAGGCGAAACCTATACGTTGCATGAAGTTGGTGCACCGAATGGTTATGCATATGCAGAAGATGTTGTCTTTACCGTTGGTACAGACGGCAAGTTGCAGACGGTAACTATGCAGGATGACACCACAAAGGTATCCATCAGCAAGCAGGATCTGACCACTGGCGAAGAATTGCCAGGTGCACAGCTCTCCTTGTATGATGCAGATGGTCAGCTGGTTGAAAGCTGGGTATCCACCGATCAGCCGCATTATCTGGAAGGCGTTTTGACCGCTGGTGCAACCTACCGACTGGTAGAAATCACCGCTCCGGATGGCTATCTGACTGCGGAAGATGTGACCTCTACTGTCAGCGAAGATGGTTCTGTGGATGAAGTTGTGATGCAGGATGAAAAGACCCAGGCAGAAATCAGCAAGCAGGACATCAGCGGTAAGGAAATCGGCGGCGCACATCTGACGGTTACTTACACCGCAAAGGATGGCAAAACCTACACACTGGATTCTTGGGTATCCGAAGAAGGCAAGTCGCATACGATTACGGGCTTGCAGGTTGGTACGATTTATACTTTGCAGGAAAAACAGGCTCCGGATGGCTATGAACTGGCAGAATCCATTGACTTCCTGTTTGATGAAAACGGCGTTCTGAATCTGGTAACTTACCAGAAGGATGAGGCTGGAAACATCACTGAAACCGTATATACAGCGGTTGATCAGATTGTTATGGTAGACGTTGCAAAGACAACAACCGAAACCACTACAACGACCACCACGGAAACAACGACAACCACCACGGAAACCACAACCGAAACAACGACCACTGAAGCAGAAACGACCACATCTGGAACGACTGATTCGGGAACAACTACAACAACACAGCCGACAACAACGACAACAACTGAAACTACTACCACAACAGCACAGCCTACAACAACGACAACAACTGAAACCACCACAACAACACAGCCTACAACACAGCCTACAACCACAACTACAACTGAAACCACCACGACTACAACACAGCTGACAACGACAACCACAACCGCAGCAACCACTACAACAACAGCCGCAACAACTACCACAACCGCAGCAACCACTACAACAACAGTCGCAACAACTACCACCACTGCTACTACCACAACAACCACGGCAACAACTACCACCACCACTACTACCACAACAACCACGGCAACAACTACCACCACCGCTACAACCACAACAACTACGGCAACCACCACCACCGAAGAAACAACTACAACCACCGAGGAAGTAACCACCACAGAAGAAGTCACTACGACAGAAGAAGTGACTACAACTGAGGAAGTGACTACCACAGAAGAAGAAACGACCACCGAAGAAGTAACCACAGAAGAAACCACAACCGAAACCACCATTCCGGAACGGACGATTACCATTCATAAGATTGCTCCAGTTGCTGCATCTGCAACGCAGTCTGAAGATGGCATCTATACGATTCAGTATGACCCGCACGATATGGCTGGCGTAACCTTCGGCATCTATGATGCAGATGGAAATCTGGTAGAAACTGTGATTACAGACGAAAACGGCTATGCAGAAAGCAGCATCCTGAACGGCGATTATTACACTGTACAGGAAATGCAGACTGTCAGCGGCTATGTGATGAGCACAGAACCGTATGTCATCGACTTCACCACCAATGAAGGCGACACTGCAAACTTGGAAATCACAAACGATATCATTCGTTGCCAGATTCACCTCTCCAAGCAGTTGGAAGGCAATGCTGGTGATATTACCATGGTACAGTTTGGCTTGTATACCGCTCAGGACATTCCGCTCCTGGATGGTACAGTTGTTCCGAGTGACAGCTGCATCGGTATTGCCAATGCACAGGAAGACGGCACAATCTTGTTTGAAGATACGCTGCCGGCTGGTAACTATTATGTAAAGGAACTGGCAACCGCAGATGGCTATGTATTGTCGGATACCATTTATCCGGTAGAAGTCATTTATCCGGAAGACCAGACCATTGCAGATATTACCTTTGAAGTCAACAACGGTGATCCGATTATCAACTATCAGACAACTACCACAACAACGACTACCGAAGAAGTTACTGAAACACAACCAGAAGAAACGACTGTTACAACCGTAACAGAAACAACAGCCTCTACTGGTACAAGTGATGTACACGGTGGTACAGATTCTAAAACAACAACTTCTACCACAACAACGACTACTGATGACACAACTACAACGACCACAACAATAACGACCACCACAACCACCAAGAACAATTCTTCGTCTTCTTCGACCTCGAAGAAGACTACCGGCAAGACTTCTTCCAGCGGCAGCAGTAGCAGCAGCACGAAGACCACACCGAAGACAGCAGATGACCGGATGCTTCCGATTGTCATCACTGGCGGTGCAGCATTCCTGTTTGCAGCAGCAAGCAAGCCGAAGCGGAAGAAGAATCAGAAGGTGTAAACCGACTGACTGGAGAAATTCCGGAATTAGACAGCTTTGAGCGACAACTGGGAAAATAGACAGCAGAAAGACCGTTGGCAGAAATGCCAGCGGTCTTTTGTTTTTGGTATGCTTTTTGGGGTTCTTGTGAAAAGGATATTGACGAACATGCTGAAACTATGGTACAATAGACAAAATACAAAAGAAAAGTTCCTCGATTTTGGGGCAATTGTAGGAGAATAGAAAGGGTTGTTTTATGAAATTTCCATATAAAGGTATTTTTGCATTTTGCAGTGCGGTCTGTTTGTTTGCTGTTTCCATGCCGATTTCTACAGTGGCAGCATCTGCGGAAACTTCACCTCGAAAGGCCGTGCAGGCGGATTGCGTTTCTGACTTTGCGGATGCCGATTCCGAGGACGGGTATCTGCCCTTACAGGGAGCAGCTATCGCCTTTGAAAACAGCGATGGGGAACAGCCGCTGTATGGCGGTGCAGCAGAAACGGATACTGTACCGGAATCCTATGATTTGCGGGAGCAGGGGATTATCACTTCTGTAAAAGACCAGGGTTCTGATGGTATGTGCTGGGCGTTTGCAACGCTGGGGGCAGCAGAAAGCCATCTGCTGAAATACTATGAAACCGATTTGGATAATATCAATGATATGGACTTGTCCGAAGAGCAAGTTGGCTATTTTCTCTATACGCCCGACCCGCAGCCACTCAGCCCAACTTATGGCGATGCCATTATTCAGGCAAAAAAGGGAGCGTCCGGCGGAAACGCCCTGCATGCATCGTTTTTTCTCAGCACTGTCGGCATTCAGGAAGAAGCCTATTTGCCCTATCAGGGCTGTTCTGGTTTTCATTCGGAATATCAGCGGAAACAGGCTGCCTATCGAATGACTGGTTCAGAAACGATGCTCAGCGTGCAAACAAATAGCGAACGGGAAACGATTAAAAAACGCATGATGCAGAACGGCGGCATTTATGTTGCTTTTCATAGCAGTGGTGCAAATTATTATGACAACGGAACGACATATGCATATTATCAGAGCGATTCCAGTTATTATAATGCAAACCATGCGGTTTTACTGATTGGCTGGGACGATAACTATGCAAAGGAAAACTTTGACCCGAAGGAACAGCCAAAAAATAATGGTGCGTGGCTGGCAAAAAACAGCTGGGGCGATGGAAAGCTGGATGATGGCTATTTCTGGATTTCTTATGAAGATACCAGTCTGGGCGAGTATGCAAGCTTTACCTTTGAACCACGAGAAGATAGCGGAAATATTTATTATTATGACGGTGCAGGGTATAGCGTTGCGTATTCGTTTGATTCTGTGGCAAATGTTTTTCGGGCAGAAGAGGACGAAACGCTGTCCCGTGTGGGCTTTTATCAGACTAGTTATAATGGCAATAATCCAAAGTATCAGATTCAGGTTTATCGCCTGTCAGAAACAGCAACTGACCCGACCGATGGCGAACTGTTATTGGATACTACAGGGCATTCCGGCGGATTTGGTTATCAGGAAATTACCTTGCCGGAAACGGTTTCTTTGCAGAAGAATGAGCGATTTTCTGTGGTATTGTCGATGAAAATCAAGAAGAATCAAACCTGGCAAAATGGCTATCTGACCATTGAAGAAGATTTCGATGCTAATAATTATAGCATGCAGTTTTCTGCCCAGCCAGGACAGAGTTATATTTTGGATCAGGGTAGCACAGAATGGCTGGATGCCACACAGTTAACTGGGGAAAAGGGTGCGTTTCACAATGTGAATCTGCATGCAATCATGCTGCCGAAAGAACAAGAAATGGACACAGCACAGCTGCAAGCGATTGAAACTTGTGCGAAAGCAGCAAATGAAACCGATATTGCAGAAGTAGCAGCTACGATGTTAGAATTGTCGAAAGAAGAAACGATCCCGCAGGGGTTGTTGAATCGTGTTACTGCTGCATTAATGGGGCTGTTGGAAGAACAAGGAACGATTACTTATCCAGATTATGCATACCCACATGCAAAATGGGGCGATATCAATGAAGATGGCGTGGTAGATGTGGAAGATGCGGTTCTGGTGCTGACCACTTATGCAAAGAAAGCCGCTGGACGGGAAAATTCTTTGCGGTATTGGCAGCTGATTCAAGGGGATGTGAACGGAACTTTGGATGATTTGAAAGGTGTTCCTACCTGCTGCCCGTCATCATCCAAAGCTCCGTACATGACGCCGTGGTACTCCTTCCCGTCCACACTTCCCCTGATTTCGTAAACAGTGACGTTATACAAATTCAGAAGAGTATTGTATTCGGCAAGTGAATGACAGTTGTAACATTCCAGCAAGGTACGGGCGGTATGCTTCACCTGTACTTTCACGTCACCTTTCGGATAGTCCACTTTTTGCAGACTTACCAGTTCCCGCTCACCGTGTTCTCCGAGTGTGGGATGAAGC
>ERZ836877.3384-NODE-3384-length-18223-cov-6.645200_pt1 | contig 18223 bp, 16 predicted proteins | sample MGYA00519469_ERZ836877 | MGnify/ENA primary metagenome ERZ836877 (study PRJEB31850, sample SAMEA3708809) | human gut metagenome | biome: human gut; feature: human-associated habitat; material: faeces | place: China | collected 2014 ... | reverse complement strand
CTCTGTTGGCCGCTTAGATCGGACTGGACGACCTTTAATTTTACCGAATCATTGTAATATCGCAGATCAAAAGATGCCATAAATAAATTCCTAAAGAGTATCTGTGACCGATATGTGCCATAAACCGGAGAACGGAGCCTTGTGAAGCAATATTTCTAAACCACATCAGAATGCTTACAGCCAAGGGGAGAGGATATAATTTAAACGGAATATTCGGTATTATTTGCTGAATAAACAACAGACAAAAGGAAAGTATAACCAATAAGGAAGAATTCCGTAAGGTAAAGAAATTTTCATATTGGTGGCATAGTGCGCCAATTATCATATATGGCACACCCTGAAGGAAGATGTTGCGTAATAAAAAGAAATATCGGAAAGGATCGTTAGTCCATGTCTGGAAATCGTAATGGTCAACAAAGATATTGAGAAATAGTCCTATGGCCGCTATGATATATACATATTTGAATATGTGGAATCTTAGAAGAATGATCAATAATAAGAATGTATAAATACAAGTAGTCAGATACCAGAGATGTAAACTCTGGCCGAGACCATTAAATAGAAGATCGTAAATAAATGCCGTGAAATCGGTATTGTAAAAATCTTCACCGTGCTGCACCGAAAGACCTGTAAGATTCCATGCGAAGTAGATTGTGCTACTTAATAAATATAGTTTGATGATTTTATAACAGCTTTTTCTTAGACGGATCTCAGTTTTTTCTCCAATTTCATAAAGTAGGAAATATCCTGAAATCATAAAGAATATAGGTACTGCGATAATACAAACTGGATAAATAAAATCTCGTATGACTGAATGTGCATGAAGACTGACTACCATGAATGCACAGATGGCCTTCAATGCTTCAAGCCCTCCAATACGTCCTTGAATATCTTGTGTACGTGGTAAAAAGTATGTGGAAATTTTATTCACAGGAAAAAATGACATCAAGTGACAGATCCTAATTATTCTTTCTTAATTTGGAAAGGTAATAAGTCATGGCTGGCATTGGATCGCTAAACGAGAAGTTGATGAAACAGCGTGTGCGTAGTAAATCTCGCCACCAGATACGACGGCTTGTGCGGCCTTCTTTCACATGGAGATAGTCAATCGAATAATTCATCATGTATATTGGATGAACCTTTCGCGCATCATAGTTGCGTTGAGAGTCTGCATATAATGCATGTAAGTTTGCTCCTGCAGCTGTTGCAGCCTGAGCAAGGCCTTCATTGCGGAAATTGACCTCCATGAAATAATTCTTATTTTCTTTTGTGTGGAGAAATTCTACACTGAAAGGACCATGATAGTGAGATCTGTGTAAAAATTTCTCAAGGCTGCACATATCTATATTAAGATCTTTCAGTGGCCGGAATATGCCATATGCCCCTGCGCCGATTAGATGGGGATAATGACGTATTTTCTGTACTGCGCCTGCGACAATTACCTCTGAATCGGTTACGACACCGATGCAATCAAGCTCGTATTCCTTATCAATAAATTCCTGAAGAATAAAGTCGGTACACTCACTTTGTAATTCCATAGCCTCAGAAAGGCTTCTGACATCATGAACAATGTGGATATCCGATTTTTCGCCTTGGGTGCTTTGAAGAGGTTTGAGAATTATCGGATACGGAATATCAATTTTAGCCATATCCTCACCTCGCCGGTATAGTTGCGATTTGGGAACGGTTAGTCCGCATTCTTCTGCAAGTTTGCATTGCTCCGCTTTATTGAACAGGGTCCCGATCTGTTTTCCACGGCACGGAGTGACGAATTTTTTACTTAATTCAGGTTCATGTCTGTCAACCCATTCGGCAGCCTCATCAAATGTACAGATTATGGTTCCGCCTGATAATAATTCGAGCAGAGGCACACATTCGTCAATATCACTTATTCTGAATAAACGGTTTCTCCGTACATATTTGCTTTTTGATACATTGCAAGCCTCATCATTCCCTTTGAGAATAAGAGTAAATGGTATATTGGCTACTCCAAGACTTCGAACGGCACTGAGAGTATTGTGCGTCGTATCACCTATAATGACAACCTCATTCATCGTAAACGGAAATATAATTCAGTATCAGTTGAATTTGCTTTTACGAAAAGTTTGGGTAACACTCCAACCCATGGTTTACCGCATGGTGCGCATGCGGTGGTATAGGCTGTTATGGCTGATAATTTTTGGGAATGCTCTTTCTGTGTCATTTTCAGTTTCGTGGCCTTAGACCAGTCGAGATGCTTTTGGCGGTAATACCACATCCATACGCAATATTCAAATATGACAGTTGATTCGGGTACGAGGTCCAGTCCTAATTCGCGTACAGCCAGATGATCGGGCCAGCCTTCACCACAATGAGGAACAAACACTGTGTCGGGTTTTATAGTGGCGATGAGGCTCCTGAGTTTTAAAACTTCAGATTCAGGGCGCTTCCCTATGTGTCCGTCTTCAAAATCAAGGAAATGAATGTATTCAGAAGATAGTCCGAGTTCTTTCGATGCTTTTAGCGTCAACTCACGTCTGGCCGCAATGACATCGGATGCTGCCACATCGCAGCACTCTCTATGTGACGCCCCTCCTCCGGTCATTACTATGATATGAGTCCTTTTCTCCTCTGCCGTTAATCGAGCGATTAGTCCTCCACAGCCAAATACTTCGTCATCAGGATGAGGTGCGAGAATCAAAACCGAACCGTCTGTTTTAAATTCGTTGAGTTTTGCAGATTTTTTTTGAGACTGAGATAATATGCGATTTTTTAATATATTTTTGATTTTTTGTTTGCACATCATGATTTCATGTGTCACATAACGTGCTTTGTCTCGTTTCAGAACTTGAAACCAATAAGCTAATGAAAATTTCAAGCCTTCAAGATTGAGCGCTTTTAATGAAAATAAAAAAACACGATGAAGATATTCGATTTCACATTTCCGAAAATGACAATCTATCTTATCTGAGAAAAGAGAATTTTTGTCAGCATTGGTTATTTGAAAATAGTGGTCGGATAGCAATCGTTTGTTAATTGCGATCTCGCTGAGATGGCCTGTCTCAGAATTACGATGTTCCCGATAAAAAGCCAAAGGTTTTAATACTCCCACAATATCGGTATGCATTCCGACTCTCATAAAGAAATCATCATCTGCAATATGACCCGCTTCCGCCCTATAGCAACATTTTTTGAAAATGTCGCGGTGTGTTACAACCCCGGGGCAGCGATGTATATGGGGCGAACTTAAAATATATGCATTCGCATACTCTTGCCCTGTATAACGATATATTATGCCGGAGCAATTATCATGTTTTTTTTCGATGATATCACCATTCTCATCAATATATCTGCAAGGGGTGAAAAAATGTTTTACATCGGGATGCACATGGTATGCCCGATCGATTTCTTCAAGAAAAGTCGGGGCTAAAATATCATCCTGATGGAGTATGGCTATGAAATCTGAAGTAGCATGTGAAATTGCTTTTTTCCAGCCATTGACAAAGCCGGAGGGGCCTGATGGATTTGTAAAAATCTTTATTTTGTCGGAATAAGATTCACATATATGTAATGTACGGTCTGTGGAGTTGTCGTCCGAGACTATTATTTCATCGGCTGGTTTTGTTTGTGCTAAAGCCGATTGTATGGCTTGCTCGACATATTTTTCCCCGTTATATGTGGGTATGACAATCGAAATGGTCATATTATTTCAATTTTCGTATTATACGAGCTGGAGCTCCGCACGCAATAGAAAAAGGAGGTATGTCATGTGTCACTACTGAGTTAGCGCCTATTATGCTGCCTTCACCTATCGTTACACCTGGGAGTATGCTTGCTTTTTCGCCAATCCATACGTTTTTGCAGATTCGGATCGGCCCTTTTGAATATAATGGTCTTTCTAAAGGTGGAATTGGTAATTCTTCTTTATCAATTTTACCATGAGAGATATCACTGATATATACAAAAGAGGCTATTAATACATTATCTTCGATAATAACCGCATCAATAGCACTTATATGGCAATCTGATTGAATAGTGACATTGTTCGCAATTGAAATCTTTGGCGAAAAGATTTGATTATTCCAATCTGGAAATGTTCTCAACTTACAGCGTTCCCCTATTGTAAAATTATTACCTATACTTATATTCTCAGTGCCATTGGTTGTAATCGGAAAACTGAAATGTGGATTTTTTCCAATACTTTTAAAGTTCGGCAGAATCAGATACAATCTGATTCTGTTGTTTAGTTTGTTTGATATACTTTGAATTTTGAAGATACTACGTACTAATAAATTCATTTACTATCGATTAAATAATAATTTAAACCATAAACGGAAATACCCATAATTCCATTCTGGATTTTGAAGCAATAGTTTGAATGATTTAATATTTCTGTGACAGCCGACATATGTAGAAACATAATCTGAATATGAAGATTTATTCATTCTATGACGCCATGCCATTAATTCGTCAGTTGAACAATATTGTTTGGCAAACTCTTCTATAGCGTCAAATGTCAGCATTGCTTGACGTTGTTTATCCTCTGATTGCCGTATCGTTGCATTTTCTCCGTGTACCCTCCAACACGCAATTTTTCTTCGATCTAAGATTATGTCGCCGGTAAGAATAATTCTGATTATGGAGTGGAAATCGCAAGCCTGATAAGGAATCAGATACATACCGATTTTTAGACCGATATCTCTGCGATATAACGTATTTGGATGACCAAAAGAACCTACTTTATCATAACTTAAAAAGTAATCTTTGCCCGATACTAACAACGAATTTTCGTCAATCTTTTCGGCGGTAATAATCTTGCTGATTTTTTCCAAGAGAGGATGGCGATAGCAATAAGCCACGATATCCTTCTCCGGATAGTATTCTTGAACTTTCAATAATGACGTTATTGCATCGTTCACAAAATGTCGTGATTCATAATAGTCATCTCCGTCGAGATTCACAACCCAATCTCCCGAAACAACATTATGGGCTGTATTATTGTAATTACCTACACGGCCGAGATTTGTTTCATTTCTATGGTACACAAATCTCGGATCAGATATATATTTTTTCGCAATGGAAGGGGTGTTGTCTGTTGAGCAATCATCAGATACCACAACTTCAAGGTTTGGATAATCCTGAGCTAATGCACTCTCGATTGCTTCACCTATATATTCCGCTTGATTATAGGTCGGAATCATTATCGAGACTTTGGGTAAAATCTTATCCATCTGAAATCTGCTCTATTTGTGTTTGTATGTGTATAACCACCCTCCTACACCGCAGGTATAAAGACTTAAAACTTTACATTTCATCTTAATTCCTATTTGTCGGTTGGTAATTATGGAAGAAATAGAATATAGATTGCTGCCTTTCAACCCAGAAAATAGAGTTTTGAGCATTTTTTTCGTTCCCATTGAATATACATAATCGATAGCCATGCATCTTACCGACTCATAGATATACGCTATGCGGTCATGGTACTTGTGCCGCTTAAGATTTTCACGTTCAGCAAATTTTTTCATTTCATGTATTAGACTGATGAAACTTTGGACGTGTTTATCTGTAAGGGAATGTGAAATAGATGTATTTCTAATGCGATAACGATATGTTGGACTGGAAATGGTCAGAATATTAGATGTAAATGGTAGTGCCGAAAAAGCCCAATATAGATCTTCGTAAAAAAAACCTTCTTGGCAATACAAATGATTATTGATCAGAAAGGACTTACGAAATAGTTTATTCCAAAGAACGGGCATCCATTTTTTGCTTAGACCGTCAAATATATCTGTTCCGGTAAGTAAAATATTGTCATGTAATTTTTGCTCATCCTTTTTTGTTTTGTCATCATAGAAATGAGTTGTTGAACCCTCTACAAAATCAACGCCATGAATGTCGAATGCACTTATTAATTCTTCGAAGCAGCGAGGCTCTAACATATCATCGCTGTCAAGAAAGAATATGTATTCGCCTGATGCATTACGTAGTCCTAAATTGCGGGCTGCTGCTTGCCCTTTATTAATATTGTTACTAAGAAAGAGAAATTTTCGATTTTTAGATTCTGATTTTTCTCCGATCGTCTTAGCGATTTCAAAACTATTATCGGATCCGCAATCGTCAACAATGATAATTTCAATACCACCGTTAAAAGTCTGATTAACTACCGATTCTATAGCATCCGAAATATATGGAGCTACGTTATAAGCCGGAATAATGACAGATATGACAGGATTAGACATAGTCTTTTTTCACAAGTGGAAACAAAAGATGGCTAAATAATCTATATGAGAAGTATGAGGTCGTTTTTAAAGTGAAAAAGAGATACGATGGCAGACTTCGGTTTTTTTTGAAATACTTTCGCAAGTAGGAAAGATTTATTTCACGAAATAATTCTTTGATTGATTGCTTTGCGTATTTCTTCTCATCCGGACTTAATTCCATCGAATGATTTTTATAATAGTAATCAAGATTTTTGAGAATATTGAGTAGTCGGAGTTCTATAATATGCTGTGATATATGGTAGAGATTTCGTGTTTTCAGCATCTCTCTGACTTTAAGGTAGGAACGTCCATAATCAAAAAACTTGACAGATACTTTCTTTGTCAGTGAGGTCGGATTGTATCTATAAAAGTATCGACCGGAACAAAACGCAATTTTTCTGCATTTTGATATAATCAGTCGTTTCGTAACTTCATCTCCATAATTGATCGTAGTATCATAGCGGATTCCACTGAATACGCTGGCCTTGAAGATCATCTGGGCGTGAATAGACCAATCTATGGTTTTTATCAGTGCTTCATCTCCTGAAATAGTCTCGCTGTTGAAATCTACCGGATATATACATTGTTGATCCTGTCCCGCGTATTGAACTTGTTCACACATGACAGCATCTATTTGCGGATTTTTTTCAAATTTATGGATGGCACTTTCGAATAAATCCGGACTTATAAAATCGTCTGAATCTAAAAGAAAAATATAATCGCCACTTACTTTTTCCAATGCTACATTACGAGTAGCCGAAAGTCCCTCGTTTTTTTTGCTGAAAACTCTCAATCGAGCATCTTTGGCTGCGTAATGTTCAAGAATTTCAAGACTGCGATCTGTTGAACCATCGTTGACTAAAATCGCCTCAAAATTACGATATGTCTGATTTTGTAGAGATTGAATACAATCATCCAGATAATTCTCAACATTATATACTGGTACTATTACAGAAATGGTAGGTAGGACCTTACTGTTTTCGTTATCAAATGAAGAATTCATCAATTCAAGGAGGTCGTTAATATTTTATTGATCTTTCGGAGTAAGCTTTGATATAATCTTCCGGTTGTTTTATTGGCACAATTCCGTATGATATTATCAATTATTACTTCCTTATAACTATTTGTCCATCCTTGGTGCTTTAATAACAAGGAATATAAATTTACATAATCAGAAATGTTTGAATCGTGTTCGACTATTTTTGAGATTATTTCTGATTTCAAATGTAATTTTTTATCTTTAAGTGAATCTGGAATTGTCTGCTCTTCTAATATTTCGAGTAGTTTTTTTATTATGAGATAGTTGTGAGAGATTGTGTTTGGTTTATAAAATTTATTGGGAGTGGGGAGATAATAATTATAATGAGCTTCTGAAACACAACGCCATGAGGATATATATTTGCAGATGTCTAGCATGAATATATTATCTTCTTGAATATGAACTTCTGTATTAAATCTTATATGATTTAACGTGAGTAGTTCTTTTTTATACATCTTGCAGAATTGATATCCTAAAACGTCTTTTATAACAATAAGAAAATCTCTTAATTTATTGCCAATGGAGTTGTTTACACATAAATATGCGATAGTCCCATCATTTGAGATAGTACGAATATTTTGGACACAGACATCTGCATCTCCAATATTAAGCATAAAAGTTTCAAGCCAATGGGCATCGACTGTATCATCTGCATCGCAAAAGGTTACATAGTTTCCTCGAGCCGTATCTATACCAGTATTTCGAGCCGAGGAAACTCCTCCGTTTTGTTTGTGAATTACTCGTATGCGTGGATCAGTCTCCGCAAACTTATCGCATATGTTCCCGCTGTCGTCTGTCGAACCATCGTCAACAAGTATTAGTTCAAAATCAGTAAATGTTTGAGCTAATATGGAGCAGATACATCTGTCAAGCCATTTAGAAGCATTATATATTGGAACAATGACTGAGATTGACGGAACTGTATCGTTACAATTCATCGTGATTGGAATTATTTTAACGGACTAAAAAATTATCAGATGTTTCTTGACTCAATATGCAGTCAATGATATTTTGTGAGGCCGACTGTGCTCCGGGAGGAGTCAGATAGTTGCGCTTAAATATTTCTCGTTGAGATTTCATCGGATCTTCTCCGACGAGTACATCGTTAATGAATTTTTCAACACCTTCAATATGTGCGGTCTGGTAGTTGAGCGACAGAGCTTTCTTGTAACTATCATTCCAGGTTTCTGAAAATGAAGGATCATTCATCAGATATAATACTGGATGTCCGGTATAAAGATACTCCATTATGAAAGACCCGCAATCGTGTATCATTGCGTCCGAGTGCATGAATAATCCGAGATACTTTCCGGTCTCATACTGGCTCCATTCAACTTCGGCCCATCTGCGATAATAGGTGTCGATGCGATCTTTCTCCCATACTTGTTCTAAAGCATTCCGCAATAATGGATGGGGTTTGAATGCCCATTGTACTCTGTCGGAATATTTTTCTGCCAATTTGAGAATTTCTTCGCCTAATTCAAGGAATGTTGCTGATTTCCATGGGTTATGAAAAATCGAATGATGGGGTGCGTATATGATCCTTTTTTTCCCGGGCTTATGCTCTTTCCATTGATCAGGAACATCGACAGGATCAATTAATAATTCATCCATCATGGGGAGTCCTGTTGCATAGGAATTGGGAATACGAGGATTAATCAGATCTCCATATTGCTTTGCCAGGATATCATTTTCGTAATATAACTGCCATGAATTTTTAAAGCAATTTCTATCATATGACCAAGGCTCGATAGAACTGCGAAAAGCATAAGGTACATGACAGAACAGAGTCTTATGGTATTTTAATAAAGTTTTGGAATCTGGAAACGTTGGATTGTATTGTTTTTGTAAAAAGACTATATCAGGGTAAATATGATTCCATATGGTATGTTTGGTGAGATCTGTCTCGATATAATTATATCCTTTCCTGATAAGATATCTTTTTAGATTTTCGGTATCATCCTCTTGTTCGTTCTTGCTTATAAGAATATATGGTTCAAAGCGAGGATGCTTGAGCATTAGAGTGTAGAGAGATTCTGTTTTCCATGCGCCTAAATTAATCACTGCGAATACAACCTTTATGGTCTTTTGTTTGCGGAGCTGCTTGACACGGAAAGGTATATAGTATTCGTAGTAAAGCTTTTGACCTAAGTGTATTATGGCATTACTCATAAAAATCTCCTTATCCTCGTTTATATTTGGCGTGACTGAATAATCTGTTTGTTAGAGTTGGGTGTATGAGAGAATCTGCAGGGTGCGTTCGATTGAATCTTTCAGATTGAAACGGGATTGCCAGCCGAGTACCTGGAGCTTTGTGGAATCAAGGAGCGCATTGTTGACTTTTGATCCGCCTGGCTCCTCGCTCAATTCAAACTTCACTGATAGATTCTGGGAATCGGCTACAGTTTGAGCGAATTCTTTAAGAGTTGTTTCGCACAGAGGGCTGCTCACATTATATGCTTCGCCAGAGTTGCTGCAGATGAGAATGTATAGTAATGCCGCTGCTGCATCGGCCCCATATATGAATGGAAATTTTTGTGTTCCGTCGCTTTTCAGAACAATGTTTTCATTGGCTAAAGCTTTGCGTATAAACTGAGCCGAGGCTTTATTGTCGGCTGCGGTCATTGTAGGGCCGAAAATTCGGCATGGGCGTGCAATAACTACATCGACTCCATATTGGGCCGCATAGGATTGGCATAATGCTTCTGAGGCTCTTTTCCCTTCCGGATAGCATGCGCGGGAAGTCGACAGATTGAGAATGCCGGTATAAGTTTCTGGCATTGGATTGTCTGAACGATTTTGACCGTATATTTCTCCTGAAGATATATACAGTACCCGTGCATTGCAACCCTTTGCGAGATTCAAGATATTCTCAACGCCTTTGATATTGCCGAGAAGTGTTCCTACAGGATCCGAATTGAATACCGCGGGATGAGAATTTCCTGCGCAATCTATTATATAGTCGAAATTGAGCTTTGTATCAAAAGGCTCTGTTATGTCCTGAATCAGAAATGTAAGTTCATTCCTTAAGATATATTCTTCGAATCTTTCGTTCAGTTTAGCTGTCGAGCGCCCCATGGCTGTAACGGCTATTCCTGAATTATTTTTTCGATTAAGATATATCAGGCTGTCTATCAGAAGAGTGCCGAGCAGGCCTGTCGCACCGCATACAAGTACTTTTTTTCCCGATAATTTTTGCACGGGAATAGAACTTACAATGACTTCGAGGTCGTGCTGGTATAATTTGTTGGCACGAATCAGTTTCATTTCATCCATGCTTCTTGCGATGTATGCAAAAGGGATTTATAGAGGGCTATATCTTCCGCGTTTGTAAGCTTGATGTTTCGTTCTTCTCCAGGTGCTATATAGAGAGTACGCCCACCGAGTTCTACCATCAGAGTGCAGGTGGCCACGGAGTTTGTAATTCCTTTTTCTAATGCTTCTTCATGAGCTTTGACAAGTTCGGCAAGGCGGAACGATTGAGGTGTTTGAGTCCGGAATAGTTTGTCACGCGGAATCGAACGTTCTGTTTGTTGATGATCGTCGCTTTCAAGGATCGCTTCGGCGCATCTTATAGATGTGATTGCATTGCCGTAGCGCATGCATGTGGCGATGTTGCTTGATATTATTTCCTGAGATATCAGCGGACGCACTGCGTCATGGATAAGGATTATATCATCAGGAGAGTACCCGGCATCACGCATGCCGAATATTCCATTGCGAATTGAGGCTTGTCCGCATTCTCCGCCGGGAATAATAAGATTCAGTTTGGATATCTGGTATTGGTTGGCATAGGAGCGCAAGATAGTTTCCCAGCCCAAAAGACATACTACATTGATTTCGTCGATTTGCGGATGTCTTTGAAAGGCCATCATAGTACGGATTATTACAGGACAATCCTCAATATACATAAACTGCTTGGGTATGTCTTGTCCCATGCGGTTGCCGATACCTCCGGCTATGATAAGTGCTATATTCTTCATCAATTTTATTGAGAAAATGTTTTTGGCTGTTATTATTTTATTGCAGAAGCAGTTGGTTTCTGTCTGAAATTTCTTGCAATGGAGGAGATTGGATTCAATATATATCGGGAAAAAGGTCGTGAGCCAATAGTTGCGGCTATAGCTATGATTAATAATGCGTATAGCATCAAGTATATCGTGGTGCTCGGCAATATATTATGATCTATCAATAAATTGAATATTTTTAAACCATATATGTGCAGTAGATAAATCGGGAGGGTGAGTGTTCCGATTATGTCAAGGATAGGTACCCTAGGAAAGGTTTTGAATATAAATAGTGAAAGTATAAGTCCTAGAGCAAGACCGAGACCGCGAGAGATTGCGTCAAGATATGTGCTATAGGGTCGATTGCCAAAGAAAGTGTAACATACGTTGTATAATATTCCTCCTTGGTATTTGACAATCAAATATAGAACTGCAGCGAGGACGGGTACGGCAAAAATCCAAATTCGAATTTGTTTAAGCGAAAAGGAAGAAGATTTCAATCTCATGCCAATCAAAAAGAACGGAAAGAATACCAAAGTCCGTTGGAATGATAATTCGAGTGATATAGGAATGATTCCGACTACAATTGAAATAAGAAACGAAATGATTATACTTCTTGAAGATGTGATGTCAATGCCGCGTTTGGCAAGATAGTATGATGATAAGCGCCAAAAAAGCAAACTAAGGATATACCATAAAGACCAACTGGGCGTTAATAACATCGAAGTATTGAGCGAATCTTCGGGTATGGGATAAGCAAATAGTCCGATTATCCAAAATATTATAAGAGATTCTAATAGCTTTAAGGTACTACGCCAGAACTTAGTATCTTCTTGCATGGGATTAAAGAAGTACCCTGAGAGAAGAATAAAAAGAGGCATATGGAATGAATATATCATTACATATAAAATGATATTTACTGGCGTGTCAAAATATGGTTCAAGCATGTGCCCTAAAACTACCAATATAATGAGGAAACCTTTTAATGAGTCCAGTCTTGAGTCTCTATTGCTTTGGTAGTCAACTAAATACCCCCCCCGTTTATTCGTGCTGAATGTGGAAAGTGCTTTTTGCATTGTTGTTAATGGTACTTTCATGCTTTTGATAGTCGGAGTTGTCGGAGAGTATCAGTCGTTACTGCGATTCTTGGATAGAAGAGAGTGATGCCGATTGTGATGGCTAATGAAAGTGTTACGTATAGCCACGCATGATGTGTGATCAGCCATCCTTCTCCTATTGTTGCGAAGAGCAACATCGGAATCCGTTGGTAGATGTAAAGTGGAAAGAGATTCCGGCCCAACCAGCGTAGAGGCGCATTGTTAATCTTAATGCACATTGTAAGCATTAGAATTATCGCAGAAAACAATATCGCTGTAATATTGCTTACATATCCGTTGTATTTCCAAGGGCAATTATAGAATACGATAAAGAGTAGGGCGGCTGAAAGCAATATCCAGTAGTAGTTACGTTCAAGTGTGTCTTTGATTCGAGGCAGGCATAGTGCAAAACATGAACCGGCCCAATAGCAACCGATAGTATCATACCACCACGATCCTTTGTATTGACTTATGACCACAATATATCCGGTGCACATGATACCAAGTGCGATAAGCGCTGAGAGTGGTGTCCGGGCTATGCGGAATGACAGATAAGTGAAGGCATAGCAACATACAATGCAGAAAATGTACCAATTGGAATTACCTACGGAGTCCCATCCTATAAATGATAGAAGCGCCTGTCGTGTAGTTACCGGTATTCCGAGAGTGAAATCGAGAAGTATGAATATCCCGACGGCTACTGCGAAGTTTACTATTGTTATGAATATTCTTCGTGAAGGTATGGCATGCAGATAGGCGTTGCCTTTATCTGCAATACTCTTTGTCACTCCATACCCGGAATAGAAAAGAAACATGGCGACAAGCAGTTGCCTTATCATCGTGTCGATTGAGATGAAGACTCGATCAAGGAAACTCAGTTCACTGATCATTTCTCCCATATAGGGCCAGATATGACGTGAAAATACGACCAGAATGAACAGCCCCTTTATACTGTTTGTACAATCTCTTGATACTGAGCTTGATATGTTGGGGGGGGTGAATTTTAACCCTATAATTGTCAGGAGAACGATTATCAGATAGAAAACCGACATTGAGGGGGGAGCTTTTGTATGAAGGTTTGCAATGTAGGTGCCACGTGAGTCATGAAAACGGTATCCTGTCGGATCTTAAGAATCCAGATGTAGATAATAACCGCGCTGACGGATCCTGCGATAAGGCTGACGAAATGCCAGGGACATAGGTAAGCTAACGCAATGGACGGCAGACATGCGATAAGCGAATATCCGAAATATGGCGAAAAGTCTTTCCATTGCTGCCAATAGCCCAGACCGAATAATTTGCCGGTATAATATGTGTTGAGGGCTACGGCCACCTGTGTATAGACTACTTTCGATATACAGATCGCTACAACTCCAAACGGAATTGCTGCAAAAAGAATGATAACCGCAATGGTTTTTTTGATGATTTCCAGCCTTAAGAACAGATCGGATCGTCCTTTGACCTGAAGGAGGTTCAGATTGAGGCTGCAAATAGGATCAAAAACAATTGCGAAAGCGAAAATCTGTACAAATATGATTGCTCCAGACCATTTGGCGGTAAGAAGTCCGAGTATCAGAGGTTTGGCCAAAGCCGCCATTAGCATGCAGCCGAAGACTACACCCATCATTATCAGCGATATGTAGCTGCGGTAGATTTTGATCAGACGTTCATCGTCATCCTGAATTCTGGCAAGGATGGGAAATGTCACTTTACCAACGATTCCCGTTATGATATTGACGGGAAGACTTGACATACCTACTCCGCGGGAATAGTTGCCGAGCGACGCCGGTGTATAGAATTTACCTATGACGATTGTCGTCATTTCGCTATATATCGTATGTAGAAGTCCGGACGCTGCAATTTTACTTCCATAACCGAATAGCTGATTGAAAGATTTTTTTGAGAATCTGAGCAGCAACTTGCAGGGGCGGTAGCCCCATAGCAGAATTACGCGTAATACATTGCTGCCGATACTCTGCCAGACCAAAGCCCATACTCCATAACCCATAAAGGCAAGCGCCAGACCGAGTAAACCGGAAACAACCGCACAAATGAAGTTGATCTTGGCTGTAGTCTTGAAATCCAGCGCTATATACATCTTGCAGGAAGGTATCATTCCGAGTGTGCCGAGAATAAGATTGAGACTCAGTACTTTGGATATCGGTGACAGAAGAGGCTGATTGAAGAAATCCGCTATCCATGGAGATCCGAGACAAATCAATCCGGCGCATACGATTGAAACGACAAGACAGAAATAGAATGCGGTATAAAAGTCATCCTCTGTCCGATCGTTTTTCCTGACTAATGCATTACCGAAACCACTGTCTATTAGGGTTTGTGAGACACCGAAAAAAATACCGACCATACCGACCAGACCATAATCTGCGGGCGTAAGCAGGCGTGCCACGACCAATCCCAGCAGGAATGTCACTCCCTGTATGGAAAACCGTTCGATAGCCGACCATTTTACTCCGCTAAGAGTCTGTTTCTTGACTTCTCCCATAAATCGATATGAGTTATGTTGTTGGGCTTAGTTTTCGCCGTAGTAGCCGGAGCCGTAGTGGCCGTAATGGTAGCCGTAGTGATAGCCGTAGCGGTGGTAGCCGTATCCGCTGTGTATGTCGGTTCCGTTGAGAAGAATAGCCATGTTCTTATAGCGGTTCTGGTCGTAGTATTCCTGAATGTTGGGAAGTTCATCCTTTTCCAGAAGGCCTGCGCGTACCACGAAGAGAGTCATGTCGGCGAAGCGGTTGATGATCTTTGCATCGGATACGATTTCGACCGGCGGGCAGTCGATGATGATGTAGTCGTATTGTGTGCGTAGATCGTTGATGAGATCGTCGAGCTGACGGCTGGAAAGTAACTCGGACGGGTTTGGCGGCAATGCGCCCACTCCGATTACGTCGAGGCCCGGTGTATTATCGAAATCGGTCTTTATGATGGCTTTTCCGTTTGTGCGTCCGATTATGAAATCGGTAATGCCGGTATCGTTGTTACCCGTAATCTTCGACAGCGAGGCTTTGCGTATGTCGAGGTCGATTACCATTACACGCATGCCTTTTATGGCGAGTACCTTGGCGAGATTGATGGAGATGAATGTCTTTCCCGAGCCTGGGTTCGACGAAGTGACGGCAATGATTTTCGCCGAGCGGTTAGTGTTGTCGCCTGACTGTCGGTCGTCGTTGACGCCGATATATTCCAGATTCGTACGCAGCACGCGGAAAGCCTCATTGATGCTGTTTCGGCTCGTTGCCGAGACAACGATGGGACTTGCCGTGTCTTTGGCTTTCTTAAGACGGTCAAACCCGCGGGCTTTCTTTACGGCCGACGGTATTTCGCCGACATAAGGTATCGACAGAGACGAAAGGTCGCGTTTGCCGCGTATTTTGGTATCGAGCATTTCGCGCAGCACGAGGATTGCCAGGGGTATTGCGAGGCCGAGCGCTATGGCTATGAGCATGATGTTGGTGCGCGACGGTGATGTCGGGATCGTGAGACCGTCCGGTTCGCCTATCATGCTTGTGTTGTAGGCCGTGAATGCCTGCGACAGCTCGTTTTCCTCACGTTTCTGAAGGAGGAAAAGATACAGGGATTCCTTCACTTTCTGCTGACGTTCCACACTAAGTAGATATTTGGCCTGATTGGGGGTTGAGGCTATCTTGCCGGTGGCGACCGACTGCTGGCGGCGCATATTGTCTTTCTGGAGTCGCAGTGTGGCAAGATATGAGTCTATCGAGGCCATCATGGTGTTCTTGAGCGTACGTAGCGCCTGTGTGCGGTCCTTGATGATCGGGTTTTTCTCGCTTGTGGTCTTGAGAAGACGTTCCCGCTCCATTACAAGGGTATTGTACTGACCGATCAGATTGACGATGTTTGAATTGTCGATACCTGAGTTCGACGGCAGCGTGTGGTCTATCGCGTCATCAGAGAGCTCCCGGCGTATCATCTCCGTGACGGATATCTGATTGTCAAGGCTCGCGATCTCGCTCTGGGCCTGAGCCGACTGCGACATATACATCGAGGCGGCGGCGTTGACATCGGGCATCTGATGTTCGGCTTTGTACGACGATATGTCGGAGTCGACATTGCCGAGCTCTTTTTCGATGACACCGAGTCGTTCGTTGATAAAGCGCGAGGTCGATACGGCGATCTGATTTTTGTCGGTGATCCAATGTTCGTTGTAGACCTGGATCAGTGTGCTGAGTATATCGTCGGCCTCGCCGATTGTGGGGCGCGTGATGGCGATTTCTATGATCGAGGATTTATCGGATGATACCAGTGCCACGACTTGTGCCGACAGAGCCTTTGCCATACCCTTGATTGTGGTATGAGTGAAATTCAGTTCCTTGTCAAGATACTCCGATGCATCCCATTCCGGCTGTATCACTTCAAAATGGTGCGAACCGATACTGATTGTATCGCCGAATGCTGCCAGCACCGGCTTTTCCAGTAGAATTCCGTCGGTGCTGATTTTTGTGATTTCAATTTTTTTCTGCGGAGTCAGTCTGAATTTGAAAGAGGCGCCAAAATTATCAAGAGAATCAATGCTCGAGAAAATAACAGGCGAACGACGGTAAAGCTGATTGTCGCGAAGGCCTTCGGTGATCGTATAAACGTCGTTGAGATCAAGGCGGTCAACGACCTCTTTCATCAGCGAAGGCGATTTCAGTGTCCGTATCTCGTTGTCGAGATTCACATTGGATGTGGCTATGCCAAGTTCCGACATGTCGACCGACGTGCTCGCGTTGCCCCCCTTGGAGTCATCCTTGATCAGAAGCGATGCCGATCGTGTGTACAGCGGTGTTGTGCGCATTATCTGGATCACACCGAGCGACATGGTGATTACCAGTGAAATGACGAACCAATACCATTTTGAAATCAGCAGCGCTATGATGCTTTTCAGGCTGATGCCGCTGGCCGTCGGCTGGATCTTTTTCTGTGCGACGGTCTGTGTATTATCTGATATTATTTCCATTGGCTAAGCTGTTTGTCCGGCTTTTATTTGAAGATAAGGACGGCCATTGTGGATAAGAAGGTGACGATCGACATCCACAGGCCAATCGACTTGAAGTCGTTGGGATTGTCGGCCGCCTGACGGGCTATCTTCTTGTCGGGTTTCACATATATCACGTCGTTCTGCTGTATATAATATACCGGTGACTCGAAGAGATTCTTGTCGCGTAGATCGACCATATGCTTTATGCGCTGCCCGTCCTGTTCGCGTATAACTATGATCTGGCGTTCGCCGTTGGGCGAAAGATCGCCTGCCATGGCCAGGGCTTCGAGCAATGTGAGTTTGTCGTTGGTTATCGAGTATGCTCCCGGCGAGTTGACCGCGCCGATCGCCGAGAAATGCAGATTGGCAAACTCGACGATAACTACAGGATCACTTATCCATTCTCCCTGAATCAGAAGATCGGCGATCTTTGTGCTTATCTGATCGCGGGTGAGGCCGCTTATCTGTATTTTTCCGAGCACCGGAAACGATATGGCTCCCGATTCATCAACGGTATACACCAGCTTACCGTTTTCACCGCCCGATGTGCTTGTACGTTTTAGGTTGAAAAGTGCCGCAAGTTCGGGCTCTTTACACGATACGATGATACTCAGCTGATCCTGAGGCTGGACTTTGATTTTGTTGAGATTCAGAATTTCTTCCTGTTGTCCGTATTCGTCATCCTGCATGTAGACGAGATCTTTGTGTATGCCGCAGGCAGACAATGTCAGAATCATCAGAAATAGAGTCAGTTTGTAAAGGGATCTTATCGGTGTCATGTAATATGTATTTATTCGTAGAGTTTGATAGACAGCCGGCGTTCGCGGGCATAGATGGCGCGGGTC
>ERZ836877.3383-NODE-3383-length-18228-cov-35.005087_pt1 | contig 18228 bp, 23 predicted proteins | sample MGYA00519469_ERZ836877 | MGnify/ENA primary metagenome ERZ836877 (study PRJEB31850, sample SAMEA3708809) | human gut metagenome | biome: human gut; feature: human-associated habitat; material: faeces | place: China | collected 2014 ... | reverse complement strand
GTGTTGTTTTTTTGTGTGTTGTTGGGTGTGTTGTTTTTTGTGGTGTGGTATGATGTAGTTATTAGCCGATAGGGAAGGAAGTAAAAAAATGATTACGTTTAATGCTATTGTTGGCGAGATTGAAGAAGACAACTCTTATGAGGTTTGTATCGATGGGGTAATCTCTACAACTGTCACAGATTGCGGCGATGTTGATGATAGTGTTGTTTCGTTCGAGTCGGCGCTTTCTTCTTGCGTAGAGCTTATGTTGAGTGATGATTACGAGCTTGAGCTTGTGAAGAAATGTCGTATTGATGGCCGTCGATATCGTAAGTATGTTGTCTCGATTAATGACGGTGACTGACCTATAAAAAATAAAGCCCCTAGGTTTTCAGCCTAGGGGCTTATTTTACGTTTCCGCTACTTGTCTGTCACTGTGATTTTGAGACTGTCCAGTTTGGCTTTTACGGCGTCTTGTACGACTTGTGCTACGGTGTCTGGATTTGCGCCCATGGATTCCGAGAGCGCTTTGATGGCTGCGGCCTGAGCGTTGATAGTGGCAGTGATGCGGGTTAGCGTGTTGTCGGTGATTTCTTGGGCGCGGGTCATCCAAGGCCCCTTGCTGCTGGTTTCGTGCATAGGGACACCTGCGGCCTTGAGAACTTCGAGCTGGTCGGGTACGCCGATATATTTGACGCCGGTGAGAATATTCCAATAGTACACCTTCCCGGTGTCGGTGTTGTTGAAAAGCATTTCTGCCATAATTTCGTTCCTTTCGTTGTTGTTGTTGTTGGTGGTGGCCTTGCCGTCAAGTATGGCGTTGGCCTTGTTTATGACTTGTTGGTATGGCAATCCGTTTGGCGCAAGGTCTGGACATGTGGCGTGGTCGGTGCCGCTGATTTCGCGGTGCAGCCATACGTTGCCTTTGGTGCCGTCGTGCCATAGTCTGCCGAGTCCGTATCTTTGCGAAATGTCGGCGCAGAGTCGTGCGCTTGCGTCAATACATGCTTGCGTGCATTCGGCTTGCGGTATGCCGCCCTCATGTTCGATACTAATGGTGCTATTATTTGAAACGTAGTTAGCGTCACTATAGGAACCGTCGGCTTCGCTCACGTATTGATGTATCGTGCCGTCTGCGCCGATGCCATAGTGGGCGCTTGCTTGCGATGCTGGATTAGTGAAGACGCTATCGGTTCCGGCCAAATATCCTGCCATAATATGTAGGGTGATATGGGTTACGGGGTATCCTCCTCGTCCGCTGTAGTGGTTTGGTGAGCCGACCCATATAATGTTATCCATAGGTTTCTCTATTCTTTCTTGTGTTTTGGGGTGGTGCTGAAAATGTCGAGAATGTTTGAGTTTGATAATTCTGGGTTGATTTTCACGCAATTTTCCATGATTGAGGTGATTTCGATTAAACAAATTCCCCCGCATACCGGGACGAATACGGGTAGTTCGATTCCTAGATTGATGTAATCTGAACCGTATTCGACAATAAGTGCCACGCAAATTATGGCAAGGTATGCGAATTTATGCCCAAGTCCTTGTCGCATTTTCTCGCTGGATAATTCACCGTGCATGATTGCATTAACCACGCCAGCCACGTAATCAATGAGCACCAATAGAAAAACGATGCCGATAACGATTAATTCATGAATTGACATGAACATTCCTCACTTTCTTATGCCTGATTGTTGTAACAAGCCGCCAAGAATCATACTGAACTCCGCTTTAATTTGCGGGGTTTCAAACCGTAATCTACCAACGCGATATGCGTTTAATATTTTCTGTGTCATGTCGTCGGAGCGCTTGAGCATTATGCAATTATTGTCCACAAGCCGATAATCGAACGTAAAATTACGGGTGATTTTCGGCTGTTTTTTTGTGATTATATATAGCACCTCGTCGGTGTCACTTAATTGCTGATACACATTGAAGATACCGTATTCGGAGGTTCTTAATGTGAACGCATAACCGGCGTTATTAAAATCACTAATCAAAGTATTGGCGTTATCTCTAAAATTATTATTGATTGCATAATTCGCATAATTTTCATCGTGTTTGCGTAAAAACTGCCCGAATCTCGATGTGGCTACCTTTGCGCTGAACCCGCCGTAATCAGCCAATTCCACCATAATAAACCCGTCACAATATCGCTGATATTGCGTGTGATTATCTAGCTGCGGTTTTAGGTTGATACTGAACGCGCTGAAATATGGGTTAGCCAACGTTACGGCGTTGCTGCACATGATAACGCGAACGCGGTCATTCCAGCGGTCTACCGTATTGTAAAATTCCTCAAGCGCCGTAACCTCCCCGCCGAGATAGCGCATATTATCCGGGAATATTTCATCGAAAATAATGGTGCGCACTTTGGGGTAGGCAACCGATTTTACCTGTCCGGCTTGCGATAGGGCGATAAAATAACCCATGATGTGCCATGTCGGGCGTCTTTTGCCATGCTTGTCTGCGGTGGCGTCCCTGTCATCCAGCCAGTGACATTCGGCCTGATTGCCGGATACTCTGAACTCTAGCTCCGGGTATTGTTCCGCGATATCAGCAAACCAAGTGCCCTTATTCTTCTGTTCCTCGGCGGTTCGTCTAAGGTAGATGAATTGCCATCGTTTTTTAATCCAGTCACCTATAACCAATTTCTTTGCACCATAGGTCTTGCCGAGGCCGCGTGCTCCGATTACGAACATCCAAGGACTATGATAGGACAATACTCTACCATAGTCATAATAATCATTCTCATTAAGCACGTTGATGTCACTCATACGTCCAGTATAGCACGCTTATTAAAAGTTCGGCGGCGCACTCTTCCCATCCCACACGTTCAGCAAGCTATAGGCGGTCTGGTAGCGCGTACCATACGGCCCGAACGGAGACGTGGCTAGAATGTTGTCACGCAATCCCGCAAGCGTGGTTGCGGTTGGTACGTTCAACGCACCTGCGGGCGATTGATGATACGCGCAAGTCCATAGTATTTGCATTTTCGCGTCGTCGTATTTTTGCGGATATCCTTCGTAGTCCGTAGCGAACTGGGCGCGTTGCCCCGCATGAGATTGAGTGCGCCGCGCCCACGTCTGGAACGCCGCAACCTCGCTGCCGGTCATCGCCCTATCAAACGTGCCGCCTGATTCCATGAGTGCGGCAATGTCCGGGGCGGCGGCGGCGAACGACCTGTATCCATCAGTGTCAGCCGCTTTCATCGCATTCAACACTTGCAGACGACGCCCGAAACTCCATTGCGCAATGCCGATGCCTTGACGGTTAGGCTCTACGGCGTCCCATTGCAATGATGATTCGACCGTGCCAAACACATAAAGCGCATAGCTTGACTCACCGTCGCCAACACTAGGCGATGACTGACCGCCGTCGCCATCCGGCGCACCCGTTCCGGATGCGCCGCGATATACCCAATTTTGCGCGGTAGTCTTAACGAACAATGCCGACTTACCGCCACTGTTCGAGCCGTAATGGTATATCAGGTTTTCACCCTGTTGTTGTATCCATGCAGACGAACCACCCGGCACGTCCGAACCTTGATTGTCTCCGCCTGTGGGATTGCCGCCGTTCGGATTGTCCGGCGTCGTGCCGCCCGGCTGCAAAACCTTTGGATGCAGATAGCCGAGCAATTGTGAGCCGCGCAGAAGCGGCAAGGTTTGATGAACTGCCGGAGTAGGGTTTTGTGTCAGGACATCAATATTATCACCCGCGACACCACCCCAGACGATTGCGACATGAGAACCAGTGTAAATCTGACCGCCGAACGTCCAAAACACCACGTCGCCCTTGACCGGCGTGTAGTTGGCGTCCTTTTTCTCATACACGTTTCCGAGCGCGGCTGTGTAGGGAAACCGCGTATAGCAGCCCTCGGCATAGCCGGTCGGAGTGATGCAATCCTGTACGCTCAATCCATACATGTCCATCGAGTATTTGGCCCACAGGTCCCAGCACTGTGCTCCATACGCGCCGTCCATGTCCCAGTAGCGATTTTCGGTCTGCGCAAACCATTCGTCTAATGTCGGCATGATACCAGTATACCCCACGGCAATGACCGTGGGGTATGGGTTAGTTATGTGTCGTCAAGCAAGTGTGTAAATGCACTGGGGCATTAGCACGCGGAACGACTGTCGTGCATGATTTTTGATTGCGTCATAATATTGGTCCTTTGCAACCTCCCCAAGCAAAACCTGTCCCGAAGTCTTCACGGTCACACAGCACGGAATTGTAACGATGTCGGTGTAACTACCGGCTCCCGATGAGTCAAGGCCATTCATGGAGAACGCAAGAGCTGCCTCCATATGAATATCGGAACTTGGCCTCATGGAAACAGGCAATGCACTCTGAGACACTACGGACAATGATGTGAAGTTTTGTGATTGTCCGGAAATTGGATGCACGGCGAACATGCCGAACATTTTAATCGCACCGATTCCCTCGTTGTAAAGACATTTGATGTTGGAACGAGAATCCGCACCTATCGCAGTCGATGGCTGACACGTGTAGGTGAAAGCTCCAAGGTCAGCCCACCCGTTGGAAAACGCCGTATTCCATGCCTTAAGGTCGGATATGTCCGACGTGTTGGAGTCAATGCGCTGATTGAGTGCCTGCGCCGTGCCATTGTACCCGCCCTGTTTGGTAAACGTCACGTCGGACTGGGCTTTAGTATACACGTCGGACGCATTCGCCTTGCCTCCAACCGTATCGGATAGCGAAGACACCGTGCCTTGCAATGCCGTTAGCGCCGTATTTTCCGCCTTGCCGTTAATGGTGGACATAAGACTTTGCGCCGTCTGCTCCGACGTGACGCCAAGCGCGTTAAAATACGATTCCTGTTCGGCGATGTCCGTTTTATTGGTTTGTGCCAATGAAAGCGCATTGTCTGCTGTAGTCTTGGCTGTACTCGCGGTGGACGTGGCGGTGGTGGCGTCCGTTTCGTTGCGGTACATTTGCAAGTCGATTTTACTCATATCGCTGGTGTAGTCGCCGCGCCATGAGGGTTTATCGTCCGGACTGTCACCGAACTGGGATAGATTGTAATGCGGTGTCTTGTTGATACTGGACATGCGTTATCTCCTTTATTAATATCAAGCGACCGGAGTGCCGACACGCACAATGTTGTTGGCGTCAATATAGAGATTATCGAGCTGCTTGGCGGTGAGTCCGAGCGTTCCCGGCTGCGAGGCCGTGGCGTTGGCCTTTGCGTTGATCTTCGCTTCAAGGCCGCTCGTATACGAATCGGCGATTTTCAGCGGGCTACCGCTCGTGCCGCTGCCGTCAAGCGTGCTGTCATGCGACACCGAGGTAATACCTCCCTCGGGAATCTCGCCGGTGAATGCGATGGTAACATCGTTCCCAGATGGCGTTACGCTAATGCTGGCACCGGCCTTGATGTTCGCGGCGGTCAACTTCTGTGCAAGTCCGTCGCTCACGGTATGAATGGCGGTGTCGATTTTCGACATGTCGCCATTGTAGTCGCCCAGCCATGTAGGGCGGTCGTTTTCCTCGAACTGGCTCAGTTCGTAATTAGTGGTGTGGTTGGTCGCGGTCATAATTTATTCCTTTCTGTCAAAATTGGCTGCGGTTGGGTTACGTTCCACATAGCGCGCGTCGGCGTCGCCACGTGTCAGATAGATGTCCGCGGGCTCTCCCTCGGGGATGCTCTTTCCGTACGGGAATCGGGAGCGTCCCGGGAAGTCGCCGGGTACGCAATTGTCTACGGCGGTTGCGCGTAAATCATATTCGCGTGCGGACAAACCCAGCGCGTCGTACATGGACGCCTCAAGCGCCATGCCGTCGTAGTCCCCCCAGAACAGAGCGTGATTGCGGGTGTTATCATATAGGCCGTCAAGCACCGTCTGTAGGGCGTCCTGTTTGCCGTAGACGGGAGACCACGCCAGTCCGGTGGTCTGTGATTGTTCTATAAGCCGTATCAGTTCCTCACGCAAGACGGCCATCTGCTTGAGCAGATTATCGGCCATATTCTTGATATCCTGATTATTGGCGTCAATCGCAGCATTGACAGACTCAACTAGATTGTTGAAATTGGATTGCAAGGTATCGAGATTATGCTTTAGGCACTCGATTAACTGTAATGTCGTCAATCCATCACGATACGTGAACGGAACGGACGTTGACACGCCGTCGAATAAGCGCTGCCGTGGAATCAGCGCGTTAATGGCAACCATGATTACTTCTACCTCCTAATTATGGTAGTTACTAAAAATTGTATCATAAGTGCCCCATACCTGCATGAAGCATGGCTCAAGGCTGCGTACGATTTCCATGTCCACATTGATAATCGCCTGCCGGTATTCTTGAATCAGACTCATGGCGCTCTGACTGCGCCCGGTCACATGACTCTTGCCTTTGGCATTGCTTGAATCATGCTGGTAGTCGGTTGCGCTTTGCGCCGTGGTGTGGCTGGTTGAATCCTGCGAACTGGACGCGATACCGGAACTATCCGCCTGTGATTCGTTCGCATGTGAGGCGTAGCGTGCGAAGTCGCCTACGACGCCGGTTTGCGGCACGTCACTATCGAAGCTCTTCGACGTGGTGGTACTGGAATTGTTCGACTTGCTGCTGCTGCTGCTGGTCGAATCCTGCGTACTGGATGCTTTGCTGGACGATTGGGATTCGCTGCCGCTCTCGCTGTCCGTCGTCATGTCCATAGAGTCCAGCGGATTATATTCCATGTCCAATGTTCGGTAACGTTCGTTAAAATAGGGCATGATTTCCGCCATTGTCATGCCTAGGTAGAAAACGAATTGCTGCGCGGTTTCCTGCCCGATTTCCCTTAATGTGTAATGGCGGATAATCTTCTCATTCAACTCGGCGCGATGGTCTTCGCGGTAAATCGGGTAATAGTCGGCGCTAAGATGCAGCTTGTCGTCGGTATCATATCCGAATGCAATAAGATTACCGAGGGTTTCGGTGTACTCTCCCGGCGTCTCCATCGCGTAGGCGCTAAAATCCTGTGTCACAATACACCTCCGATGCCCGCATCATACGACGCGGGCATGTCAATATCCGTCGTGCCCGAAGCGCTAGAGTCAAGCGCGTTGGGCACGCCGGAGCTTTGCGCGTCCGCATACTCTACCCACACGTTCAGCTGGGGCCACAATCGGTTAATCTCAGTTGCCGCAGTCTGCCGCGCCTTAAGAAAACTCAAGCGGAACACGTCTACTTTTTCGTTTGCTTGCGCCACTTCGTCGGATATCAGCCGTTCCTTTTTTTCCGTGCCGGACGATTGAATGCCGAGATATCCCAGCACCTCGTTAGTGACCTGCGCTTTTTGCTGAACGAACTTGTCCAACAAGTAGGGTGTCGTGTTCGGCCACGGCTGAAACATCGAGCCGGGGTCAAGTGAATCGTATCCGATAACATAATCCTGACCGTCCTGCCGCTGCTGAAGCATGTTCTGCACGGTGAGTTTTGTGCGAGGGTCGGCAGTAATGATGGTCGGCAGCTTAAGACTCTCCAAATTCACGTCATACGCCTTGTCAATGTCGGCAAGGCGTCGCGCGTACTGCCATAATGTCGGCTTGAATCCGACGCGCATTCGATTATCCCAAATGGGTATGCATTCCGAACCGGCTTTGAGCTGCCGATAATGGTAGTTGACACCTACAGGCTCGAACATGGTTGGATTATTATACACATTCAACCGGCCTTGATAGCCAGCCTGCGTTACAAGAAACCTGCCGATACGCTTGTCTTCGAAAAACAACGCGCATCCATATTCGCACAGACATATTTCCAGCCAACGCTCGTCTACAGTGGGCGGCAATCCTCGCCAACTGAAACGGTTCAATGCAAGTTCCATCAGCAAATGAAGATACATGTCATCGAGTGTGACGGCGCGTGCTTTTGCGTAATTGCCACGTGGGTGCAACGCGCCGCCAACCCGATTCTTTTTAGACCTACTCATATTGCCATTATATCACTCGTAACCAATGCCCGGGAGTGGCTCATTGTCCGACCAATCGGTCACGCCGATATACTCGGGCTTGTTCCAGACCGTCACGCCACGTTCAAACATGCCCTTGATGGTCAAACGGTATTCCTCAGGAAGCGTGCCTCTCACATACGCTTCCTGCATCTGCCAGAAAGTGAATTTCTCCATGCATTCCAGCGAGGTAGGGGGCGTTATGAATCGTTGCACGAAGTATCCGTAGCGCAACATGTACTCACCCGCCGCCCTCAACGCGCTCGGCGCACACGTCTTAAACCTCACCAGCACGCCCATTATGCCGTTCGATAAGTTGAACATGTCACCGCCGAGCGCTCCGGAGGTTGTCGGCGGAGTCAGTTGCATCTGCTGCACTTGGGCGTTGATTCCGGCGATGGCGTTCTGGTAGTCGCCTTGCGCCGCATATGAAGCCAGTCCGTAATTGGCTTGCGAGGTGATGGCGCTGAGCTGATTGCTTAATCCGGTTGCGCCGCTTGCGTAGGCGTTGGCCTGCGATGTTGCCGCCGCATTGGTGGCAAGCTGATTGGCCGTACTCGCCGCCGCCGTGGAATTGGAGACAGCGGCGGACGAATTGATGCCGTAATTGGCGATATCCGTCTGTGCGGAGCCGAGGAACGCGCCGCCAACCGCGTTCGCCACGCCTAGCGGGCTGCGGGATGCGACGGCATTCAGTCCCCCACCGATGATGCCAGCCATTCCATTGAGATTATTGCTCTTGATGTTCTGCTGCACTTGCAGATTAGCCATTTGATTGGTCTGATTCTGCCCGATAGCAAGAGACTGGTTCAGCGAGTTTGCCGTAATGGCATTGGTTGCCGTTCTATTCTCGTTTGCCCAATTGGTTTGCCGTGTGGCGTATTCGCGTTGCAGTGCGGCATTGGAGTTGGCCACGTTCGCCGAAGTCAAAGCTTTATCCCGAGTCCATTGAGCTGATTCCTGCGCGTAGGCGCGAGTGTACGCGCTGTTTGCCATCGCCAGCGCGCCGCCATTATTGACGACGGAAAAGTGGGGCAGATTGGTGATACCAAAACTAGCGTTGAGCATTTCACCCCCGTCTATTGGAAGCCCCATGTCCTTGCCGTCAATACGCATCGGGACCGTAGTGTCCGCACCTGCCTCATTGTATCCGGGGATGTAAAAATTGATTCTTGCGCCGGACGGTGCGTAAGTGTAGGTCTCGCGGACGGTGAGCGTGTCGGATTGAATGTCTTCGGGTCGGTAGGTAATGACCGTGCCGTTCAGACAGCTACATTCGATAACGCAAAATGGGTAGCAGTAGAGTTTGCGCAGATTCCGGTACCGGTCGGGGATGTTGAATTTATTGCGAAAGTTCGCAATGGCCATAACGTCTTCGTAACGCAAGTCCGAATCGAGAGAAGAATTAAAAGAATAAATGTTGCCATATTCCTCGGATACCGACTGCCCGTAAATCTCCGTAACCCTATGCCCATATCGGCTCACGTAATCCCGTGGAATTTTCGGCACCATATAGACGGCGCAAATACCTTGCGTCACCCAAGGGAACAGCGTGCCAAGTGCCATGATGTTGGCGACATACGCCATTCGATTTTCACAATAGTAGACGGAACAGCCGTCCGTCTCCTGCTCGAAGATGGCCCCGGTTGCGGTGGTGAGCTTTGGTTTGGAAGTGCTGCCGGGGTCATCTGTGAGATTAGTAGTGCTGACCACAATCAGGCCGTAATCAACCCAATCAACGCTACCGCCGTCTATATCATAATGTTGGCCTTCGATGATGCTCCGGTATTCCTGTGATGTCGTGACCATCTCGCTGCCGGTATCCAAACCTTCGGGCAAGGCGAGATATGTGCGTCCGTAATCATCCCACTGGTGTTCATTGGCGATGCCGATATGGCCGCGCGTCACATAGCAGCTGCCGAATGTGATGTCATGCTGGAAACTCTGCCACACGTCCAACATTAGGACCAATTGCGTGCAATGGGCGTTGACATATTCGACACGCTGGATGAAATAATACCATGCGCGCGGCCTCTCCAAGCCGGGATAGTCATTATAGGCCATGAGATAATTCCAGTTCGACGCCTCGTTAAACGGCAATTCGACGCGGGCGGGCGCGTTGAAAATATGCATGGTGGCCGGACGGCATTCCACGCCGTCCAGTCTGTCAAACCATTCCTGCTGCGTTTCACGTGAAACAAACCGCACAATATCACGATACGAAGCATCCCACGGCACTCGGCAGAGTTTCAGTGTGGTGTTAGGCGTCCATTCCGCCCAAGAAAAATTGGATTCTACGTAAGAATTCGCGTCATCAATCATTACCCGACCTCCGGTATGGCAAGGCCCGGAGCGCTCACGTGGACTACGCTCCGGGCCTTGACCTGCATCACACCGTGAGAGAGGGTAGCCAACCGGCTACCCTCCCATTATATCACGCGCCGGGTACGGTCACGCTCTGCTGGCCGGACACGCCGAACAACGTGGCGGTGATGTTCGACGCGCCCGCCGCAACACCGGTCACTACGCCCGACTCGGACACGGTGGCGTTCGCCGGGGTGCCGGACATCCACGCGGCCTGTGCGGTCACGTCGGCGGTGCGTCCGTCAATCATGGTCGCCACGGCGGTCGCCTGTACCGTCTGCCCCTCAGTCACAGCCGGTACGGTTACGGCAATCGATGCGATGATAGACGGATTGAATCCGATGACGCCATCGCCTACCACTGGCACGTCCAGCGCGGCGGATACCGTGCCCGGCACCTCCGGGGTCGCCGGATTCGTATACAGGGCGGTCGCCATCACAGGAATGGTGGTGTTCGGTTCGTCGAGGCCGACCACCAGCACGCCGGTCGGGGAGATGTAGGTGTAATCGCTCTTCGGCTTAGCGGTATCACCGATGGCGTAGCTTACCGCGTCCGACCGGAACGTGGCCGTACCGTCATTGGCAATGGTCGTATCGGCGGTGACCTGCACCGCGCCGCCGCGCGCCACATTCTCCGGCGTGGTCGTACCACCGCCGTACATGGCAAGCTTGAGCTGGAATGTCGGCGTTTCAGCCACCGTACCAGTAGGAACCACCACGTTCGCGGTGGAGCCTGCGCCAGTCCAGAACATCACGGCGGGGGCGAAGCCGGACACGCTAATGATGTGCTGGACATGCAGATAATGGTTGACCGAATTGATGTTGACCGGGTTGGTCTGCTGAGTCATCTCGTTGATAACGGGAATGTCAATCAAGAACTTGTCGGTCGTCAAAATGGCCTGCACGCCATTCATGCCGAACCTGTCCTGCGGAATAACGATAATCCGGTCAATGGTCGGCTCGGCGTCCGTACGCTGGAATACCGTAGCAAGGCCCTGCACGTCAAGAGCCGACTTGACTTCCGGCGAGCAGAACAGCACGAGTTCGTCCGGTCGGGCGAACGTCGGCATATGGCGAGCGTTGTACTTGGTCGAGACGAATTTCAGCGTGTCAGCCCATGCGCGAATCTGGCGCAGCATGTCGCGGGCGTCCGTCTCCGAACTGCCCATGTTGTTCAGGTCGTTGTCCATGTGGACGCGCCAATAACCGCCCAACTTCGCGTATTCTACGAACTGGTGACACATGGCCTCGAAAAGGTCAACCTCCGCCGCATTGTAGCACGAGGTGAGAATCTGCGAGGTGAGTGAAGCCAAGCCGTTTTCGGAGGTAAACGCACGTTGAAGCGTCTTATCGTCCGTGGTGGCCGGATACCAGTGAGCGAAGTCGAGGCGGTGGTAGAGGCTGTCCACGTCAATCTTCCACTTGCGGAAGTTGTCCGCGCCCAAGTATTCCTCGTTCGGGTCGTACACCTGCGCCAATGGCATACCCACGGCGATTTCCTGCCACGTGTCGCCATACGCCTGCGATGCACGCTGAAAAACACTAAGCGGATTGTTCCAACGCCACGTGTTCACATAAGTGCCGCCGATACGGTTCACCAATGCCGAGTAAAATTCGTTCTTGAGCTGGGTAGACGACATAAGCGTAGCCATCTGCCTATCCATATTCATCTGAGTGGCCGAGGGCATTCGCCTCTGGTACTCTGGTGATGCCTCGTTGCGAATCATGTTGAGAATCTGAGCGTTATTGAATTCGGTGAGCGGTCGAAGCTGCTGTTTCGGCGTCACCACTGGGGTAGTTGCCATGATATCTTTTCCTTCCTAATTATTATTCTTCATACAGGTCGTCGAACGTACTGTAGGTGCCGTTATAGTCGTCGTCGGTCATTTCAGCCGATTCTGGCGTCACGTTATCATCGGGGCCGTCGTTCAGCACGTGGTCTGCTGCTGCATCGCGCATCGCCTCGATGGTTTTGGACAGTTCCGCCACAGTTGCCTCCAATGCGCTCAACCGGTCGGCCATGTCGGCGTCCTTATCATCCCCCGCATCTTCAGGCTCGCTATCGGCCTGCGTTTCCGGCTCCGGGTCCGGCGTATTGTCGTCGGCGGTCGCGTCCGTCTCGGTGTCGGGCGTGGTGTCCGGCTTGTCATCATTTTCGGTGTCGTCCATAATCACCTCTTAGAGTAGACGGCACGGCAGCAATCACGCTGCCGTGCCAGATTGCTAGGCTGTGCGGGTTCCCTCGCCGTCAATGGGCGTTGGCTACGCACGTCTACATCCGACCGAATCGCCTTACCGATTGCCTGCCGGTCGGGCCACCGAATCGGCTTGGGACGCACACCCCGCTACCTGTCATTATAGCACAAAAAAACAGCCGTCATCGTTGACATGGCGTGACCTCGGTAGAAAATCATCGTAAGGGATAGGGGCGGCTCGATGTACGCCACTCAACCGCATCACCGTGCCACCGTCCGTTTCCACACCGCAGTATTTGCGATTGCCGATAATGCGAAGTTTTCCATAGGTGTGGTCGTTTTTCCACGCACCCAGTTTCTTGTCGTCCGTTTCGACACCAATAGGCACGTCCAGTCCCTCCAATATCATGCCGTCTGTGTCGGCGTAGAGCACACGGTCGGCGTTCGCGTTCATCGCACGGGACAATATTTGCCGACCGTAGGCGTTGACATAAGCGGCGGTTGGTAGCCATGCGAGTGAGTTGGCCGACTCAGGTTTGTCCACAGTAAAATCCACGCCGCCGTCGCCAGAAGACTTCGGGTGCAGCATCGGTCGATAAAGCGAGGCCCCGAATTTTCCGACCAGTGAGTTTAATAATAGTTTCGCCATTTGCCGACGCTCACCGGTCGCGGTTTGTTTCACGTGAAACCATTTATCCACATACTCATAGTAGAGTCCATGCGATTTACGGAATTTCCAGCCGCCGATATAATCCCACACATGGACATCATAGTTTTCCGTCAAGGTTTGCCAATCCACATCAGTCACCGGCATAGTAACGACGCCCAACGTGCTATCCAAGCGTTCGCCCTCATACCCCCATACCGGCAGGATATTCGTGAGCGTCGCCGTTCTCCCCGGTTTCAATCGCGCATCGAACGCGACAACATCGATATGCAGCGGATAATCAGCATCATAATGATATTCTCCCTCATACCATATAGGTGAGCCTACCGGCATAGCAAAGTCGCGCATGATGCTCGGATAAAGACTATTCACGTCCCAACTCTTACAATCTCGGTATTCGCCCGACGCGCTATACACTATCGCCCCATAGTACGCGCGGCGCATCCGGTGATAATCATCCTTAGCCAATGGAGGGAAGTGATGTTTGAATCCGGCGTAATCTCCGCCGATGTAATCGGTCATCGCCATTGACGCTATTGTAGTACCCTTCAGATTCAGAGCATCGCATTCCTGTGCGATGTTCCACGTGGTTTCCAAGTCGTCTACGCCGCCAAACGTTTCACGTGAAACATTCAGTCCGTCATCACGTGTGATGTTGCGCACGTCCAGAAAATCCACGGTGATGCCGCCCACACGCACGCGAAAACTATAGAAATGGCCGCGAATGTTGAACGTGCCCCAGACCCCATCTTTGGCCGGATTCGCTTGCAATGGCAGTCGTTTCAATAGTTCTGCGGCCATGGGCTTGATATCCTGCCATCCGTGAGCGCACCATACGCGCGTGTGATGGTCGAGCATGGTAAGGCGGATAACGGCATTCGCCGTCAATGGTTCCATACCATTATCCGTCAATAGTGTTGCGCCGTCTGTTGCCGCCGTTCGACGCTCTCGCATGATTCCATCCTTTTTTTAGTGTCTTATTGCGCTGGTCATCCATTCATCGATTCGCGTCTCCACATCACCCGCGTCCGATTTAGTTTCCCATTTATGCGCCTTATCATTATACCATGTTGCTTCACGTACTACGGCGCTGAAATTCGTGTTATTTATCAGCCATCGTTTTTGTCGATTAGACAAGAAGGCGAATCTTTGGGCGATACTAGAATCGAATGCTTCGAGCTGCTGTGCGACTTTATCAAAATTCAAAACACCCTCGCTCTCGGGAACTTTCCTAGTTCCCGCACGCAATGGCGCACGTCCTATGAGTCCGGCGTATTCAAGCATTTCTTGCTCAAGCCTCCTACGACTGCCCTCTCGCATCATTGCGCGCGCATGGCTTATGCCACGCTCTGAGCCGAACACGTTCGCACGGCTTCGCATGAGTTCGTCACGTGCCGAACCGCCGACCGTGTGAGTGCCCAGCACATCGAACGGGGACTCTCCCGCACGTTCCAACTCACGCATCTCACCCACGGTATAACTAGCCATACTCATCGCCTCGAATTGTTGAGCACGCTTGATTTTCTGCCGTGCTTCAACTCGGCGGCGCTGCTGCTGCCGCAATGTTTTCCGACGTTTCGACGGGGCGGCGGCAATTTCCACGTCGGTAATCAGCGGACGCGCAGCCATCTCACGGTCAAGTTTCGTAACATGAACATCGGGGACGACCTGATACGGCTCGTTATCCCGCGCCCTTAAGGCTTGCTGTTGCTCTCCAAATTCCTGTCCGATACGACGTGCAACCTGCTCAAGCTGTTGGGCACTGAGGTTTCCTAAAAACGTTTCAGTGATTTGCTTAGGTAGGCGCCCGGTACTGTAGTCCCTAACCGCTCTCTCTCGACGGACTTGTGCCGATCTGATTGAGGCGTTGCGTTTTAGACTGTCAGCGCGTCGGCTGTTTTTGCGTTTTGCCACGGCCTCTCTCCTTGTGAGTATGAAACACCCCTCGCCGCAAGGATGGAAACGGCGGGGGGTGAGTTTGGCGGCAACATCCCTATAGGGACATTGCCATGATATCATAAGGTGCGGACAATAGTGTTACTTGCGCTTTTTTTCCGACACCAGTTCGAGGTCGAAGAATTTGTAGCCACGGCGACTCTTCTTTTCCACTACCTTGAGAACAAGTGGCTGGTTCCACGTGTCCGGCGTGCCGAAAATGGCGAACAGATTGCCGAATGCGTGCGCCAGCGTGGGGGAGGCGGCAGCAAAGTCGCCTTCCTCTGCGTGAATGACGACACGAGTGGACGAATTGATTTCACCTGTCTCCTGATTGGCGACCTCGATAGCCTGCGCCAGCACGTTGGTGACATGCAGCGGCTCGTTAAGGTGTTCGTCTACTTTATCGGCGGTCTGCATGGCGTTGTACAACGCCATTTTACCGTCCATAGAGGAAGTATCGAAAAAGTGGGATACGGCGTTAGTGCCGTTTGCGGAAAAGTTGTTGCCGTTCATTACGGTCAGTTCGTTGTCAGCCATTAGTGTTGCCTTTCCTTATAGGGATTATTAATTATTTTCCTCGGTGATGATATCATCTTCGACCACGTTTCCGTTAACCGGCCCCGGATAGTCGATAATGGTATCGTCTCCAAACTCGCAATTAGCCCAATACATCGCTTCATCCATGCGCGTTGCCTGTGCATGATATTCGGCGGACATAGGTAGCATGTCCTTGTTAATTTTGCGGGCTTTTTTCATAGCCATATCAGCTGTACGGCACGCGCCATCCACGACTACCTCGGTGTCAACAAGTTCACCGTTTTCACCGCGCGTGATGCCGCGCACAATACTGTAATGCTTGGCTCTCTTAATGTATGCCATAATCATACCGCCTTATCTTATTGTTGCTGCTGTTGCGACATTCTTGCAATGTCTTCATCAGTATACCGCACATCTGTCAGATTGTCAAAACAACGACACGCGATTTTGACGATAGTCTGAGCAAATTCGTTGCCATCCCAGATTTTTACACATTCATAGCATGTCGCACCTTTGACATGACAGACGGCACACCACGCCACCATTGCCGGAGCATAAATAACGCCACCCAGCATTTCAATATCCTGGGTTCGCGCCAACGCGCCGATACGAGATGTACGGGAAGACAGTGATAAGCAAACGTTTGCCGCATGTTCGATGCCATCAGCAAACGCCACTTGCTCCCCTTGAGGTTTATAAAAGGATTTCAGCAGCGCCACACTACGGCAAAATGTCTCCCAATCGCCATCGCCTCGATTGTATTCGCGCAAGTGCAACTTACGACGACGACCACGAATGACACGGCGCACACGGTCATCATCCAGCACGCCATCATCAAACCAGTTTGTACGTTTATCGCCGTCATCACAATTCAAACTCTTCGACTTCATAATTAAAACTCCAATGCATCTTTGCCACTATTATAGCCGTCCATCCATATCGCCATCCATAGATAACCGTTCGGACAACGTTTTGGCGGACTATATGAACTATGCTTGCTCTTCACGCCCGCCCAAAACGCGCGTAACGCCAATAACTATCAGCGTCGGGGCAATCGCCGCAAGTCCATGAATTAATCCAACAACGAAAGTACATGCTAATCCCTGTCTAAGAGTGGCGTGCGGGCAATGTCGATAGCATCAAGCATAAGGTCAACCACTTGACTGTCGTCCCCCGCATCATACGCGCACAACGCCTGCGCATTGTAAAAACCAGCTAAAGTACGGAATTGGACAGCATAACGCAATTCGTACCGCTGACCGTGAGGACAATACCATAATCCCACATTACCCTCCACAAACAGCGAGGGGAATATAGCAACCATCATATCATTATCAGCCATTTCAAAAACCTTTCACGACAAAAACCAAAACCATAGCCACACTTACTACAAGCATGACCAAAAAACAAAACGTGTCACGCCAGTCACGCGGCAGTTCGCAAAACACCGTAGCAGCCATCGTGAGAAACAGTACGGAGAGCACGCAGACGGCAACAATCATGCCAACCATTATACCACCTCAGAACACATGAAAATCTCCGTAAAAATGCCTAAAATCATAATTGCGGCAGTACTCAATACCGTCGTCCAAGTCGATAAAATCCGCGATCTTGTCATACTTGCCACAGAGTCCACAATACAGTTGGAATTGGTAATCAACCCCGCTCGGACCGCTAAAATCACATGGAGCTTCACGCCAGCGAAACTTCTGATATATTCCAAGATACTCGTCAAGGACATTAAAATAATGCCATTTCACAATATGACCTCCAATCATACCAACACCGCCTTAACTAGACCAACCATAATCCGACCCATATTAACAAACGTAGCGTTATCAATATCCACGGTAACATTCCTACCCGCATATGCATGACGGACGTGAGACAGAACACCATCCAGTGACGCTTTCAGCGACGCCGTATGAAACACGCCACTAGGCTTCACACAGTCAGGCAAAATCTCAAACACCTGAAAACCATCATCGGTGACAATAAAATACCACATATCAACACTCCTTTTTTCAATACGGTTGGCACGAAGAAAATAAACCGAACTAGTAGCCATCTCAAGCTTCATACGAGAGAGAGCAATACCATGCTTGTAAAGCATTTCGCGTCGAATAAGAGTCCTTGCTCCCCTAAAGGATGTAACCTTGCCAAGGTCTAACGTGTAATATACACCCTCAATGTCAGTAAAGAAGACAGTAACAGTTCTGGCCCACCAACTGATAATAATTACAGTATTCATGTTGCCTACCTCCAATCAGTGAGTGATAGCTTCGGCTACCGCCTCTGCGACGGTATCCCCAGTTCCCAAAACAACGGCGGGACAACAATGATCAGCATAAACGGCATAAAACACCTCAACCGCATCCACCTTACGCCCATCTTCGGTAGTGCGATAGTATGGCGTCTCAACCCTCTTGACGCAAGCGCGCGCCATCAATTCCCGCACACTCTCGACACTAACGCTGGCTTCCCTTGCGATTTGCTTATAATTTTCCATTTATTTACCTCCCTTGTAGTCGATATTTTTCATTATAGTGCAAACAAAACAACGACACGCCCAAGACACAAGAAAACAACAACACA
>ERZ836877.3380-NODE-3380-length-18234-cov-15.310798_pt1 | contig 18234 bp, 11 predicted proteins | sample MGYA00519469_ERZ836877 | MGnify/ENA primary metagenome ERZ836877 (study PRJEB31850, sample SAMEA3708809) | human gut metagenome | biome: human gut; feature: human-associated habitat; material: faeces | place: China | collected 2014 ... | reverse complement strand
AAATGGAATCAGCCCTGTTTTTCTAATCTTCCCTAAAGTTTAGCGGACAGTAATAGTTTTTTATTTCCGAGATAAATGCCTAACTTTACGGCGAATATCAATTTAACTTAAAATCCTAAGACCATGAAACTGACGAAATCACTCCTATTAGGAGCCACAATCTTAACCACCGCCCTCTGCAGCTGTGGCGGCAGCAAATCAGACCATGACCACGACGACGGACCTAAAGACGATGGCCGACGATTCGCCAAACTCCAGTACGAACTTGATCAGGCTTATGAGAAGTATGGATATGATTCTGATGAAGTCAAAGAGATTTCAGAAAAATTCGATGAATTGGCGAAAAAATTGCAGAGAAAGTATGAGAGAGACACTACAGGAATTGGTGAATTTACTGAGGCATACAATAAGAAATATGAAGAACTCCGTAAGGAGGGTTCCGGCCGCAGTGATTTCGGTAGTTCTTATGAACGGGCCGAAGCCGTTGAATGTGTTGAGGCTGTAGCAGAAGAAGCGCCTATCGAATATGAAGAATATTATTAAGAAGCAGTTGCTACGGACACATTGACCTATTAGAATAACCGTCTATAAGCAATAACCGAGGCCGGCCCCTTTCAGCGGGAGCCGGCCTCGGTATTTTGGGCGGGATGCTCGGGCGTCAGAATTTGAAGCCTACGCTGAGCACTATGTTGTTGAAGTTCTCCTTGACCTCGGCTGTGAACGGGTCGGCGGTGTAAGAGCTTGTGGTGTAGGGGTGGAACTCGCTCTTGCGCGAACGGTGCACGTAAGCTGCGTCGGCGTAGAAGCTCTTGTAGCGGTAGCCTAAGCCGCAGGTGATATACTGGGTCGACTGGTCAAGAGTGTAGGAGGGAGTGGTGCCGGTGCCGTCGAAGCCGGTGGTGTAGACCATTTCGTTGCCGTTCTGCACCTCCTTGGTGGTGGGGGTTGACTCGTAGGAGTAGCCGGCGCGGAGGCTGATGTGGTTGTTGATGCGGTATTCGGCGCCGAGGCGCAGTATGTTGGCAGCCTTATAGTAGGTCTTGAAGTCGGTGTTCATGTCGTCGTCACCGTCGATAGAATTACCGCCCACGCTGGTGATGCGCATGCTCTGATAGGGACGGTATTCGTAGTCGGCGCTGATGATTGCCTGCGAACCTATCACGGTGGCTGCACTGACGATCATGCGCCAGGGAGTGCGGTAGTTCCAGTCGAGGCTCTCTATGGGCGAACCGGTGTCGCCGGGAGCCAGCGGACGGTCGGTGTATCCGTAACCGTAGTCAACCACACCGTCGTTGCTCATCGAGAGGTTATACCATGTGGGGGTGTGGATGGCGAAGCCCAGGCGCAGTTCGTTGATGGGGCGCACGATAAGGCCGGCTTTTACGTTTACACCTGTGCCGGTGATATGGGTGCGGCTGTCAAGACCGAAGCCTACATCGCCCGGGGTAGATGTCGGCGGACCCGCAACAACCTGACCGTCAGTATCGACAATAGGGATACGGGCGTTATTGAGATATTCCTCGTAGTAGACAAAGCGCTTGTAGTCAATGTCGGTGATGCCTACTCCGATGCCCCAGTAAACGGTGTTGTCGAAGTTGCCGCCAAGGTTGATCTCATATTCGTCGACGTAGCCCTGTTCCTCGACCTGGAAGTCGCTGACGCCGTAGGTGGCCTTGTCGTCCCAGAGGCCGGTATATTCGTTGGTACCGGCTATGGGATTGATCATATAGGAGTTATAAGCCAGGAGGCTCATCCAGGGGGCGTGGTTATAACCCCAGTAATTCTCATCGTTGTTGGTGAGCTGATTGCCTGTCCATCCGTCGGCGGTGGTGAAGCCGGCTATATAGTTCGACAGCGAGCCGGTCATGTCGACGGTGCCGCGGTAACGGCGGTTGAACGAAGCGGCGCGGTTATAGGAGAATCCCCAGTTGAACACCGGCATGAGCTGGCTTCCGGTGTAGGCGCTGCCCACATAGCCTACGTTGTTGACCATCACCTTGGTCTGATTGTGCTTGATGTTGTCGAGCGTACTTGATGTTTTCATGCTCTGCATCTCGATGTCGAGAGTGAAGCCGATTTCGCTTTTGCGGTACACGCCGATGCCGCCGGGGTTCTGGTTGAGGGTGGAGAGGTCGCCGCCGAGAGCGCCGAAGGCTCCGCCCATTGACATGAAGCGCGCGGTGCCGCGAAGATCGTTGCGCGACATCTGATAAGCGTCGATGGCTGTCTGAGCCATGAGTGCCACGGGCAGTGCAGCTGCCAGGGCTGTGATGAGTCGCTTTTTCATAGGCTTTTGGTTATTTGGGTAAGGGGATTGATTATGATCTGTAAGTGGTTATGAAACTTGACTTAAGGGTGGCATCAGTGACGGCCTCCGCCGCGGGAGCCGCCGCCTCCGCGGGAACCGCCTCGCGAGCCGCCGCCGTAGCTTCCGCCTGAGCGTGAGCCGCCATAGGATGAGTTGCCCGAACGGTAGCTCGGACGGCTGTTATTGTTGTTTGACGGACGGTTGTAGGAGTTACCTTCGCTGCGGTTGGAGTTCGAGCCGGGACGATAGCCTGATGATCCTGAAGAGCGGTTGGTGGAACTGCCGCGGCGATAGCCTGATCCTGACGAACCGGGACGGTAACCGGAGTTGCTGCCGGGACGGTAGCTGCCGTTACCTGAAGGACGGTAGCCTGACGACCCCGGTCGGTAATTGCCGGAACCCGACGAGCCGGGTCGGTAACCCGGACGCGAGTTACCCGAGCTGTAAGAGGGACGGGTGTAGCCGGGACGGGAGTTGCCCCAGCTGCCGGGACGGGAGTGGCTCCACGAAGGATAATAGTGGTGATGGTGACCCCATCCCCAGCCGCAGCCCCATGACGGACCCCAGCCCCAGTTCCATGACCATGACGGACCCCAGCCCCACGACCATGAGGGGCCCCAGCCCCATGCCCATGAGTCGTAGTACCACGGATTGTTATAGTACCACCACGAGCGCGGAGTGCCCCAGTACCAGGCTGAGCCGTAATAGGCGGGCGAGTAGGGATAACCCCAGTAGTCGGGAGCAACCACGTTGATGTTGATCTGAGCCGGAGCGCTGTAATAGATGTCGGCAAGATCCTGATCGGGCGACTGTGCTACGACATCGGGGTTGTAGAATCGCTCGATCTGGCGGGTATATTCAAAGTTTTCAGCTGTCTGAGGGTCGACTTTGGCGGAGTCAGTGGCGAATATGCCGCGACGGTTATATGTATCGACATCGATGTTGACGCCGCTGCCCGGCATCACGGTGTAAGAGTCGGCCGAAGGATAGTCGGTAGAATAACCCGAGGGATTACCACCGTAATATGTTGAGCTTCCGGCCCTTGTGGCGGTCGAAGGCTGAGACTTGGTCTGCGGCTTGGCTTTCGACGGATTGTAGTAGATGTCGTCATCGTAATCCTGAGCTGAAACGGTGACGGCTGCACCTGCTGCCATGAGCAGAGCGAGTAAGGAGTAGAGTCGAAATTTCATCGTTAAATGATTTTAGAATAAACGTTTGAATGTGACGTAATGTTTGGCTGTAGCGTCATATAGTTTGACCGCACAACAAGCAAAAGGTTTAATAGTTTACACAAATATAAGCCATAATTCCGATAAAACTTTCCGTTAGCCTCCCTTTTTTCGATTTTTAACGGTTTTCGTCCGTCGGGACTTGTCGGACCGGTCGGACATGTCCCTCTGCCGACGGGGCGGTTCCTAAAAAACGGAGCCGGCCCTGAGGGTCGGCTCCGTTGAATGATACTTTTACAAATGTCGGTGGCTTACTGGCCGAGGTAGGGCTTCAGCAGGCGGCTCTTCTGACCTTTGAGGCGGCGGATAGCTTTCTCCTTGATCTGACGCACTCGCTCGCGGGTGAGATCAAATTTAGCGCCTATCTCTTCAAGAGTCATCTCCTGACAGCCGATGCCGAAAAACATTTTCAGAATCTCGCGCTCACGCTCATGGAGCTGACGCAGCGCGCGTTCAACCTCTTTCGAGAGCGATTCCTGAGTAAGCGTAGAGTCGGCCATAGGCGAATCATCGTTGGTCAGCACGTCGAGAAGGCTGTTGTCCTCGCCCTCCACAAAAGGAGCGTCGACCGAGATGTGGCGGCCCGAAACCTTCAGAGTGTCGGAAATCTTGTCGACATCCACGCCCAGGCGTTCGGCAAGTTCTTCGGCCGAAGGACGGCGTTCGTTGTCCTGCTCGAATTTCGAGAGGGCTTTGCTGATCTTGTTGAGCGAACCAACCTGATTGAGGGGCAGACGCACAATGCGCGACTGTTCGGCAAGGGCCTGAAGGATGGACTGACGAATCCACCACACGGCGTATGAAATAAATTTGAAGCCGCGGGTCTCGTCAAATTTCTGGGCGGCTTTGATAAGGCCGAGATTGCCCTCGTTGATGAGGTCCGGAAGGCTCAGGCCTTGATTCTGATACTGTTTGGCTACCGAAACCACGAAGCGCAGGTTGGCGCGGGTGAGTTTGTCCAGGGCCTTCTGGTCGCCTTGGCGGATGCGTTGTGCCAGCTCTACTTCCTCTTCTACCGAAATAAGATCTTCGCGACCGATTTCCTGGAGATATTTGTCGAGCGAGGCGCTCTCGCGGTTGGTAATGGATTTGGTGATTTTAAGTTGTCTCATCGTTACTGTGACATTAAGCGTACAAAGGTACGAAATATTTCTGAACCAATCAACAATCGAATTCGCTATTTGTCGCCATTATTTCATATTTTTTGCTTTTTGCTTCCAAGTTTGAGTGGCCGAAGCGCCCGAGCCAGGCAGGCGATATGATCGGGTGTGGTGCCGCAGCAACCGCCCGCTATGACAGCGCGGTCACCGGGCAGCATGGCGGCGACCTGACGGGCGAAATCCTCGGGCGACAGGGCGTAACAGCCTTGGCTGTCAGGTAGTCCGGCGTTAGGAGAGATAATTAGCGGAAGATCGGTAGCCTGGAACAGACGCACCACCCAAGACGCTATTGACCCGGGACCGGAACAGCAGTTGAAGCCCACGGCCAAAGGTCTGATTCCGTCAATCAGAGGGAGAATCTCTTCCACTGTTTCACCCGAAAGGAGCCGCCCGTCAGGCCTTACGGTGAAACTTACAGCCGCCTCGGGCTGCCAACCGCAGTCACAGGCAATCCGGCGGAGAGCCTCTGCAGCACTGCGCAGCGAAGCCGAGTGATATATCGATTCCACAAGCAGAAGGTCGGCACCGGCCGTCATCATTTCGCGTATGTTGGCCATGTAATTGTCAAGCAGTTGCACAGGCGAGGCCGACATATCGCCGGGACCTACAGATGCAGCGACATAGCGCGGTCTGTCGGGGGTCAGCGCAGTAAATCGACTTGCCTCGTCAGCGGCAATACTACACGCAGCGCGCAGTATTTCTGCGATTTCATGCGACGGCTTGGCGGCTGAGGCGCAGAAAGTATTGGTGGTGACAATGTCGGTTCCCGCTGCCAGATATGACCGATGGATCTCACGGACCGCAGCAGGTTCGGTTATGTTAAGCAACTCGCAGTCTGCGTCATCACATCGGGCCATGAGCATTGTGCCGATGGCACCGTCAAGTATCAGCGGCTCATGGCGCGACGCAAGCAGCTCACGCAGCGGAGGGCGGTTCATGACTGAAGCATGAGCCGGACGGTGCGGAGGATGGCGGTGGTCGACGAGCGATCAATCACGCGCAGTCGATTACCGGGAAAATGGAAGGTGTAAGTCCTTGTCACCGAAGGAGTGGCAATGCCTATGCACACTGTCCCCACGGGTTTACCGGCCGTTGCTCCGCCGGGACCGGCAATGCCGCTGGTGGCGATGCCCACAGATGCGCCGGTGGCACGGCAAACGCCCTCGGCCATCTCGCGGACCACAGGCTCGCTCACGGCGCCGTGGGCGCTCAGAGTGTCGGCGCTGACGCCAAGCAGAGCCTGCTTGACTTCGTTGCTGTAGGCCACCACGCCGCCGAGCATCGACTGCGAACTGCCGGGCACCGAGGTGATGAGATGCGCAATGTTGCCGCCGGTACAGCTCTCGGCCGTAGCCACAGTTAGCTGTCGCGCAGCGAGTTCGCGCAGAAGCAGTTCGGCCGGTGTCAGATCGCCGTCACACAGAAAATACTCGCCGCACTCCCGCTTAAGCTCTTCGGCAAGACGGCTTACGCGGTGCTCCACATCATCGCCTCCGGGCGTAGCGTGGACATCGATGCGCAGACGGATATAACCCGGCACAGGCAGATAAGCCAGGTGGCACCCTTCGCCGAGGCCCGACTCCCACTCGGCAAGCCGCTCGGCAAGAGCCGATTCGCTTATCCCCTCCACTATCATGGTGTGATGAGCCACGGCATTGACCGACGGAAATTTGGCCCTGAGGCGCGGGAACACTTCGGAACTGAACATCTCGGAGCACTCGAAGGGTACACCCGGCATAGCCACGAGCACACACTCGCGTATCCGGTCCTCAAACCACATAATGGGGGCGGTGCCCACACGGTTCTGTATCACCTCGGCCGATGTGGGCACAAGTGCCTGGGCGGCAGTAAGATCGTTAAGTTCGAGTCCGCGGCGGCGGAAAATCTCCCTGACATTATCGAGCACCTCGGGCACTAACTGCAGTTCACCGCCGAAATAGCCCATGAGGGCCTGCTTGGTGATGTCGTCCTTAGTGGGCCCGAGGCCGCCGGTGGTCAGCACAACGCGCGTGTGCTGGAAAGCGCGGTCGATGGCCGATGTTATCTCGTCGGCATCGTCGCCCACAACCTGCACGTCACGCACCTGCCATCCGTAGGGCGCCATCTCGCGGGCTATAAATCCGGAATTGGTGTCAACGACCTGCCCTATCAGCAGTTCATCGCCGATTACCACAATTGATACTTCCATAGTCATCAAACGGTTACGCGGGCAAAGGGCACTTCGTCGTAGGAGCAGAACTCTTTGTCGAGATATTTGAAATAGCCGGCAATAGCCACCATGGCGGCATTATCGGTAGTGAAAGAGCGCTTGGGAATGAAGGCCTTGAGCCCGTGGGCCTCGCAATAGTCAGCAACAGCCTGACGCACACCCGAATTGGCCGAAACACCGCCGCCTATGGCCACGGTTCTGACACCGGTCTGACGCACAGCCTTGTCGAGCTTGTCTATAAGAATATCGATGATGGTGCGCTGGAGCGATGCGGCGAGGTCAGCGCGGTTCTTCTCTATGAATTCGGGGTCGAGCTTGAGATTGTCACGCAGAGTGTAGAGAAACGATGTCTTAAGGCCCGAAAAGCTGTAGTCGAGACCCGGGATATGGGGCTTGGCGAAGCGGAATTTCTTCGGATCGCCCTCGGCCGCCAGACGGTCAATGTGGGGACCGCCTGGATAAGGAAGGCCCATCACCTTGGCGCACTTGTCGAAAGCCTCGCCTGCGGCATCGTCGATCGTGGCCCCGAGAATCTCCATGTCGTTATACTTCTTCACGAGTATCAGCTGGCTGTTGCCGCCCGATATCAGAAGCGTAAGGAAGGGATATTCCGGCACTTTGTCATCGGCTTCCTCGCGTATGAAATGAGAGAGCACATGGCCGTGGAGATGGTTGACATCCACCAGAGGTATGCGGAGACCGAGCGACATCCCCTTGGCGAAGGAGGTGCCCACGAGAAGCGACCCCAACAGGCCCGGGCCGCGGGTGAAAGCTATGGCCGAAAGATCGTGACGGTCGATGCCCGCACGTGTCAGCGCGGCCTTAACCACCGGCACGATGTTCTGCTGATGGGCGCGCGAAGCAAGCTCCGGCACCACGCCACCATACTCCTCATGCACACTCTGCGAGGCTATCACATTGCTCAGCAGCAGGCCGTCACGGATCACGGCCGCCGAAGTATCGTCACATGACGACTCTATTCCTAATATAGTTATGCTCATGTCAGTTTGTCTTGGACACTGCAAAGTTACATATTTTATCTGACAGTTATCTCATCGATGAAAAACCAGCACGGATTGCCCACGCCGTAATGCCAGTGGGGGCACTGCTTGGTGCCGGTGACATCAATCTTGACATAACGCGCTTTAACGGGCTCGTCGTAGCGCTGCTCCACATTGACGAATTTCACCTTCGGCTCCGCGTCCCCGGGGACATCATGGCGGATGGGCACCGACCAGTTTTCGCCGTCCGTGCCCACGGAGTAGCTCACTGCCTCAGGCAGAAGTATCCAGGCGCCGAGCTGATGAAGGAAGTCACTGTCAATAGCGCTTATATCGGTGTCGCGGCCGAGGTCAAGGACTATCGTCACATCCTCGCCTTCCCAGCCCACCCAGCTGTCCTTGTAGGTGGCGCCTCCGAAAAGGCCGTCGGTCAGCGCGGCATCGGCTATGCGGTCGTAAGGCGCAGGCACAGGCTTGCTGAAGGTCACCTTTGCCCCTGCGGCGAGGTTGCCGTTGGCTTTGGGGAGGTAGCGCTCACGGTACAGACGACAGTAATCCGCGGGCGAGTTGTTGCGCTCATTGATGGTGGTGAGGCCGTAGCGCAGGCTGCGCTGCTCGAAGGTGTCGAGACGCGCCTTTAGATCGGCCACATCCTTGACGGGCGACGTGCGGGCTATTTCGAGTTCGCTGTACTGCAGCGACAGACGGGATCGCTGAACGCGGCCCAGCAGCACGGAATCGCCTTGCACGACAGCTTCGGCACTGTCAAACAACTCGTTATACCGTTCTCTAAGGTATGGATTCAGGAATCCTTCGGCATGCGTCACAGGCGAATCATAGATCCATAGCGGGATGCGGCTGCCGAGCAGCGCGCCCTCCTGCAGCTTGAGATACTGATAGATCTGGGGTGCGGCCGCGCCGTAGTAGCCGCCGATGAAATGGCGCATCAGCGAGTCGGCATCGGCATCGGGATTCCACATCAGTTTAGAAATCATATAGGTGCGGAGTTCCGACATGTCCCCTCCCCTGTAGCCGGCAATCTGTGAGAAGTGCATCCTCACGTTGTTGTCGCGGAAAGTACGGATGTTGGGGGCAATGATATGGAAGTTGGGGAAAGGTGTAGAGGTGCCGTCGAAATTGATGCCATAGTCCCACACGAAGATGTTGTCCGTAATCTTCGACCACCCTTCGAGAGCCTGCAGGAAGTCACGGCCCGACGGGTTATAGCCCAGCGGCACCTCACGGTAGCAGTCTATGTCGCAGAGCATTATGTTGACGTTGGGCTCAGGCTTGATATGCTTCGGTGGATGCATGGTGTAGAGGTAAGCGAGTGTCGAAAACTGCCTGTCGGGGAAGCGGCGCGCCAACTTATTGAGAAAGTGGATTATAGTGCCGGAATGTGCTCCCTCATGCTCGTCGATCTCACGGCATTTGTCGCAGGTGCAATAGGTGTGGTTGCCGTCGTTCTGGCTCACTGATATCATGTTCATCCCGGGATTAGCTTTGAAAATGGAGTCAATGCGCTGAGCCACGATCTCAAACAGCTCATCGTTGGTCAGACACCACTGCGAGGCTTTGCCCGGATGGCGCTCGCCACCGAAATAAGCATAAAATTCGGGATGCTCACGGCCATAGACGGCCGATGGCAGAAGTCGGTCAAACGTATGGACCCACAACCCGCCGGCAAACTCATCCTTGGGCTCTTCGAGACGCATCCATGTGCGGTACATCGGGTCGGTGGCCAGAGCGTAGTTCTGCGACTGCCGGTAGCGGAACGCCGGATTGTCGATCACATCGATCCGCGGCAGCCTCACATTACGCGAACGCCTGACGCTGAACTCATTCTCGCTCCAATAGTCGCATCCCAGCCAGCGCTCGAGCACTGTCGCCACCCCATACCGAGCGGCTTTGCCGTCCCCGGCCTCTACCACCAGAAAGCCCGGCAGAGTAGTGATATGATAGCCGTCCTCCAGCACCCGCGGATCATCCGACCGCCGTATAACGATATCACCTTTTCGAGCCTTCCGGTCAGAACCGATGACCAAAGGTACCCGCGCATCCGAAATCCGTAAGATAAACTCCGAAGCCATCTCGGCCGCAGGCCGAAATTCCTCATCCGAAGCAATAATACATCCCGAAGCCCGCGAATCCTCAACCACAGTAACCTGCCCCATGGCTCCAAAACAAGCCACCAGGCCCAAAATCCAAACCAAAAAACCTCTCATAGTCGATACTTTATTATGTCCGGATCAAGTTCACGATGCTAAGAATTCATCGAGTTACAAGTCGTACCTAACGATATTCAACACGCTTATGGAATAAGGATCAGAGTCGTCGATTTTGCATGGCGGATACGAGAAGCAGTTGTTGATCCGGCCCATCTCCTCCTGTGCCACGCCTTTAATTATTATATATTTTTCAATGGGGCTTTCGCCATTATTTCTATAGGGACTGAATGGTTTGGCTCTGGAATCAAGATCGGGTATGATAATATTCATATTCGTTCCCTCAATAAACTGCCAATGGCCCGGATTGCCGCCCATAAGATATTCCTTCATGCTGAAATGACGCAGACCGCGCACCACCGAATCGTTTAAAACCCGATTATGTTCAATAATATGAGTAATATTTTGATTAGCAGCAAATTCCGAATACATCATCTTCATATCAAGAGGTTCGATCATTTTGTGGCGCCAAGCCATATAATAGCGGTCAAGACCGTCATTCGTCAGAATGGCAAGAAAAGGATAAGGCACCATAGGGGTCATTTTTTGCTGGCGCTCATTAACACGTTTATAAAGATCCAGCCATGAGGAATTGAAATTCTTCAGAGTCTGATACTCAGAGTAAAGCTTCAGTTTATAGTGCTCAGCCTCACGCAGCACAGTACCATAGATATGAGCGTTAATCTCACGCTTCATTTTTTCCTGCCTTAAAGCACTTATCGTTTCAGCCTGCCTCTGAATCTCATCTCTCAAATCCTGACGGTACCGACGCCAGCTGTATTCGTAACGTCCTAAAAGGATGAAGAATATCAACGACATAATGGCGGCGATAATCCATGTGACGGTAGATGATGGTATCAGATACACCAGCACCCAAGCCATGACAAACGAGAGTCCGGAGAAAATAAGCCCCCACATGTAGCCACGCTTGAAATCCTTTATCTTAGGATTCTCGGAGGATTGGAGTGCCGACAGCTTGACCTCTTCTTTATTTATCCGCTCGTCAATTTTTTCCTGAGCTATTCTCAGTATTTCAGTCTGATTGTTCACATTGCCGAGCACAGCCACATTCTGCGCCCAGTCAGTGCGCAGTTGAGTGGATTTCTCCTCAAGCTCCTGCAGCTCGAATTCATCCTCTGAAATAAGATTCTGCAGGATGGCAGCCTCGATATTGCTGTCGGCCATATTGAAATTGAGTGTTTTCTGCTTCTCTATAGCCCTTTTGGCATCGGATTCCGAAACTTTTGTCACTATACAGGCCTGAAGGAAATATTGTTGGGCATAAGAATAGGGAATATAACAATAGCCGTTCTCGCCGAAATCCTTGCCCCATGAATTGCGGACTATAAACACACGTTCTTTGTCGGAAAAGCCGCAGATCACCATAGCATGCTTTCCGTGGCCGTCCTCACGGTCGCCCCCTGCCAGTTCCTCGCTTGAAGGATGGCGCACAAATCCGCTGTGAGTGTCGGAAAAAGAGTCGAAAATCCTGGCGGCAATCACCACGGGATAACCATCGCTAAGCGCTGACTTTATATCCTTCAGCTTCGGTTCAACGGTTTTAGCCTCAAGTATTCTGCAATCAACAGCCTCATTTTCGGCAGCTTCCGACGGAGCCACATTATATACTTCAGCATTATAAGGCATCTTTTCCTCCGTGCACACGCCCTTCCTCATAGCTATCCTGACAATGTCATTCAGCGACGCACCAGAATCCTCCTGAGTCATATTATTGGATTCGCGGGCGTTCCAGTAAAGATATGCCGGACTGTAACGGTTACTATCGCCTCGCAAGGCCTCGATAACCGACGAAATGGCAAACGAAGCGCAGCTTCCCTGCTTGCCCTGATTGCGCACGGGAGCGAAATTATCGCTCATATCCACACTCTCAACGCTTATGTCGTGAGGCTCATAGACCTGTTCAAGAGGCTCCGTATCGATATTCAGGTCAACCTTATAGTCAACCTCGCCGAAACGATAGCCGTTGTTTCCTAAATGCTTTTCGGCCTTTTCACTTTCCTTTATCTGAATGTTCAGAGCTTTAATGCGCTCGGTTCGCCTGCGGTTGGCCTCGGCGATGTTACGCATGCATTTGCGCACCTCCTTGATGTCCTTCTGCGAAACGTTTTTAAGCTTTTCTGAGTCCTCGTCGAGGAATATGAAATATCGCGCGGACTCGTCAAGTACATCGTCTATCGTCAGCTCCTCGGCATCTACCGCACTGGTGTCGAACATCGCACTGTCTTCGCCCAATATAAGCGACAGCAAAGCTTCACGCTCAAAAATCGAAATTACGTCAGATGCGCATAGCTTATCTATTTTTGCTTCGAGCCGCTTGACAATATCCTTTACTTCTCCATCTATCTGACCGACTACGTTCGTAGCGCTCGCATCATTTTTCAGCGCCAGCGTGGCCCGTGCATGGATGGTCTTTTCATTGAAAGCGGCAATCTCATTGAGAACATCCCTGACAATAGGATTAGTGCTTTGGGCAAGAGCATTGACATTATATTTTCTATCCTCTATCCCCTGCTCTATCATCTTGTCAATCAGAAGCCTGTTTCTTATATACTCCTTATAGTACTCCAGATCGAAGAGAATAGACGAAATGCCGAATGTTTCAAACGGCTGTTCCTGAGAATCGAATACCGGAATACGGATCGACAGATAATGCTTGCAGACAACCGCCGAGAACTCAGCGCAGATTCTCGCCATTGCTTCCTCATCGAGGTCAAGAGCCACATTATCCATATTCCGGTTAGCTATAAGCCGGAGAGCCGACAGATTCGGCCGTATCTGACGCAGTTGACTGATATTACTTTCAAAAATCGTACGATAGATATCCGGAGATTTCCGTTCGCCCGGTTTCGCTATGAAACATGACACCGAATCGTGTGTAAACCCGTTTACCTCAACCGATATGTTTGAATTGCAATTCTTTATGGCTTGCGTCAACTCTTTTATTATCCATATGTCATCATCCTCATAGAGCTTTACCCACAGCATCACTATCATTGATCGGTTGCCGGGATGGGCAACGGTCACTTTTCGGCCATACAGATCCTCAAAATAATTGTTCAGTTTGCCGAGACGGTTATCGCCGTCGATTGTCGTAGCATCTTCAGAATCACCCTTTTCATCGGGACTGAATATATGGCGTCCGTCATCATCTTTCGTCAATGACAGAGCTGTAAACAGCGACTCCTCGAAATCGGGATGAAGCCGCCGATATGTCGAAGCGAATTTATCTCTGAATGATTCAAGCTCACTGCCGACAAATACGTGGGTTATATGCTGCATAGTCTTAAATTTGCGCGTCAGATAAATAATTCTAAATCACAAACTTGCACCGAAAGTCCGGTACAAGTTCATGCATGTGATATGAAAGAATTTCAGACTGATATCTCAATCTTACATTTCCTTATTTACATATTTCAATTCCTGGGTAAGCTGATCTTTGATGCCTTTATACAAGGGATTAGTGAGCTCGTTCATTGTAAGGTCATTGAGCGAATATTTTTCAAGATAATTATTCTTTGCATCAGCAATAATAGCTTCAATCGCATCATGGCCCTCGGCTTTAGTACGGTTATTCATATAGGATTCATACTGCGGCTGAAGTTTTTCTGCCACGAGCTTAAATTTCTTGAAAGCTTCATCTCGATAAGGTGTGGCGAGTGAGGTCCAGTAGCCGAAGAGAGCCATGTCATCATTCGTCTCATCCTTATAGCGGTAAACGCCTGACTCATCACGATTGATCAGGCCGAATATCAAGCCTTTGACCCAAAGTTCAAGGCTATTGTCAGTCTTTTCCACAGGTAACACAGAGAACCCTTCGCGTTCCATTGTCACTCGCATATCCTCGTCAATAAAGCAGGAATAAGCAGTCTGACGCTGCATGTATTTATCATGCGCATGGCGGTAACTGTTTGTGCCTGCAACTGTAAACGTTGGGAATATACCATATTGATGATAGAACACTATTCGGTCACGGGAACCTATTGAGGCGAAGTAAACTTCATGTTGCTCACCTGCCGGAATACACTTCTCAATATCAATAATCTCTCCATTCAGGCCAGTCTCTGACTGCTCCTGCACACCGATATAATAATAGTTGTTCAGTGTTGGAGGAATATTACCGCGATAGTTAAGCGGACACATCGGGCTTGACAAAGCTATCGCACGATTAATAATAGACTCAACTTCCTTTTGCGGCAATTTAGCCAAAGCATCTTCCACGCTCATAGCTTCCCATTCACCGCCGGAGCTCAAGGACTCTGTATGCTTAAGCATATTTTGTGCAATAGCTAACGGCTTCAGCGTATCAAAATTATAAATTTCAACTCCTGTCGGTAAAGACTGAGCATACCTGTTTAAATTGATACTTGAAGGCATAACCTCAACTTCTTCTACATAAGGCTGAGTCAAATCAATCTCAAACATACCTCGGGGCGACATAAGATTGCTCGTGGTGGTGGCTATCATATTACGCAGGATAGCGCAAGCTTCCTTGACGTTTGACTCGATATTGTCAAGCTTATGCTCGGCTGTGGCCATTTCGTTAAGAAACCAGGTGTAGAAGGTAATAGCTCCGTTGCGTCGGTGAATTTCGCGTTCATTGATCACAGCGCTATTAACACAGCCACACAATGACTCTACGGCTTCCTGGACCGCTTTGTTTTTGCCAAAGATCTTTTTATTAGCATCCTTAAACTCTTCTATTGCAGTCTTTATAGCACTGTCTTTTACCGTTATTGCATCCTGACATTCTGAGAGTTCTTTGCGCATTTCGCTAAGACATATATTAATCTGACCGCGCACCTGACCGATAAACTCCTTTGCATATACAGGACCTTTGCGGTTGACAAGTTCACGAATCTTATCCTCGAACGAAATTTTTACGCGGTTCTTAAGTTCGTCAACCTTTTTGGTCAGATACTCGGGCTTGACGTCCACACCATCGAGAACTCGATAATTTCTGACATCGGCCATAGGATTAACCTTGTCATAAATTTCCTGAAGGACAGGTTTCGGAGACTTTTGTAAAAGAAAGTCGATTACTTGATCCTTACCGTTATTCTCTCTTATTTCCTCGGAATCAATCCAGGTATTAGCCTCGATATCCACATTACTACCAGGATTCAGGAGAGCTGCGGCAATTTCACGGGCTGCCTTTTCACGATAGAGTGCCGATAATTCCGATGCGCGGAACGTTATCTCACTCATACCTAGGGTGCTTAACAAAGCGCGCTTGTTTGCTATGTCATACACTCCCGAGATCATATCCCTTTCCAGATTGTTTGCCACACTGTTCATGCCGCTTGACAATTCGCCGGCAGTCACGACCATGGCCATACTCATCATTTCTGACAGGAAGTCACTGTGATTCACAACATCACCGTTAAGGTTACGGTTGCTGATTGCTATAACAGCATTAAACGGTGTACCGGTAAGAACGGTCTGCTCAGTGAGATAATTTACAGGCATCTGTTTGTCAAACGCCGAATGCATCATATAATCCAAATCGACCAGTGAACCGCATGCGTTCGGGAATAGCTTCTCTTTGCCAAAAGTCAGCTGGGCATCATAGACGTCTGGCAATACCATGTAACCAATGATTTTAGAGGTTCTCGGCAGAGCTTTTTCTCTGAATATGTCTTTAACAAGATAGGCCATATCCAAGAAATTGCCTGAGCCCGTACCACCGGCTATAGAGAAAACTATATTGACTTCAACATCATTTGAAATCAGTTCATATTTATCATTATGAATTGACTTGAGATTGCAAATCTCATTCAGAGCACGCTGTATGTTATTGCGGGATTTCCTATAGTTGAATGAAAATGCAATACGGCCGTTTGTACGCACCATACCACATCCGTTCTCAAGGTCGACAACAGCCTGAAGATTCTGATCAGGAAGCCAACTGAGCGCAGCTCTTGAATGACTAACCATATCTTCAGCCTGTTTTACCATAATATCAGAGGATTCCGAAGGATCAAATTTTATATCTCCGTAAATTGACGGTAAGTCATAGGTTTTATACTGATTCTGATCCGAATCGAAGGCAAGAAATTTAATCATCGGAGGCACTTCCCCGTATGTTTCGATGAACGCGCGTTTTGTGTGCAGCAAGGTTTTGAATCCTGTGCCTCCAAGCCCTATGTAAAGGGTACGTTTAAGTTTAGGAACCATGATATAGATTAGTTTATAGTTACGTCAATTTTTGAATTAGTATTAGTCTTGTCAATTATTTTGTAGCTCGAGCCACAGGTCAGCACAGGTGTAGGATCACATATCAGCTGTCCCGAAGCGCAGCGGAAACGCATATTTTTTCCGGATGGAGTTATCTCCACATCGCTCACCCATTCGAGATGAACATGATAAAGGATTTTGCCTTTCCATATTCTGTCAAAGAAGCCTTGTTTCTGCTGATGTGCCGTCATGACCACTAAACGGTAGCCTTTCACCTTGAGCGATGCATAGTATGGGGACTGAATAACGATGATACCTCTATTGAATTTCGGGTATTTCAAATTTCTGACAATGAGGAACCATAGCAGAAGGAAGAGTACTATCAAGCCTGCCAGACACCATGTCACGATCTCAGTGGCGCTCGTGCTTGTGTCGACATTGCCGCCTAACATGACAGTGGCACTTGCGGGATCCTCACCATTGATCCTGTCAAGATTAGTCGATTCAACCTCAGTCAGCGTGATGTTGAAGTCGCGGTCATCAACCTCCGACGGCACAATGATCTCAATCAAAGCATTTTCGCCGGGAGTAATCATCGCCTTGCTGTCGTTGGCAATTTCCTCTCCGTTGAAGATCATCCTGCAATCTGACATATCCTTATCGCAGTGAATACTGAATATCGCCGAGCTATGGTTTGCGACAGCTTCGTCACTGAATTCGGTTTCAATATGCCATATCAATGTATCCGATTCGTTGCCCTTGACCCAAAGGAACGGTTTGGTCCTTTCAATCTCAGTTACGTTATCTTTGTCGCTGAGCTTTATGTCAAGAGTTCTCAACGGGATGGCATGAAGCGTCAGATTCATTTCAGGATTGGTGATAATCACATCATCACTCTCAATATCGAATGAGATATCAGTAGTCGGCGCGCCTATTGCCTTGTTGAGAATCTCAGTGTCATTACCGACCTTTGACTCTATGTGCAGCACTATTTTACCCTTACTGATCTTATCATCCTTAAGCGAAAGGTTTACAAGCTCGTTTCCCTCCTCAATGAGCTTTGATGCGAAAGTTCCGGAATTTGAAAAGCCCAAAACTACATCTTTCGGAAGATCCCGCGTATTGACATTAATCTGATTATCTGAAATGCAGCCAAATGTAGGAATACCCTCCGATGCATCTATCTTATAAAGGTCGTCACAATTTTGTATCGATAGTTCTATCACTTGCGGCAAAGCGGCGGCTTTAGTCAGCTCAACATAGAATCCTTTGGTATTCTTGTATTTGCCACAGAAATTTTTTAGAATCTGACCGAGAAGGTCAATTCTCTTTGACTCATTAGCTGATCCGCCTATATTATCATGACCATCAGTCATCAGCACCAGATAGTTGTCACATGACTCATCGATGTATTTCTCACCTTCAAGCCATGAATCGCAGATGTTTGTGGCGGTAAGCTGAGCCAGATAAACGTCAAGGGTATTCTCAATCTCCGGCCATGCTTCCTTATTAGTCAGATCAACATTTATCGGCTGAAGCACCTTCTGCTGAAAGGGCAATATTGTGACCCGTGAGCCATTATTCTCTTTAGCCTCTTTCACCAGTTCGGATTTAAGGAATTGTTTTGTCGGAGCCCAGATATTAGGTGCACCGTTGTATCCGCCCATGGAGCCGGTACAGTCAAGCACATATATTATATTGCGCTGACGGCTTTTTGTCTGGCTGAAAACAGGGAATAAAACGAGTATGCTTACAAGCACAAGAATGGCTCTTTTCAAGTATAGATTAGCTGACATTGATTTAATATTTTGGTATACGATTTTAAGGTAAAATACACAAAATTTATGTTAACCCATAATTCAGCAATGGAATTACGTAATAGGAATTCCTAAAGCCTCGAGTTGGGC
>ERZ836877.3376-NODE-3376-length-18245-cov-3.348213_pt1 | contig 18245 bp, 20 predicted proteins | sample MGYA00519469_ERZ836877 | MGnify/ENA primary metagenome ERZ836877 (study PRJEB31850, sample SAMEA3708809) | human gut metagenome | biome: human gut; feature: human-associated habitat; material: faeces | place: China | collected 2014 ... | reverse complement strand
TTATATCTAACTGATTGGTTACTGTTACGGCATATTTAGTAATAGGCTTCACAATACTTACAATATCAGCCTCCTGGTCTCCCAATTGACGAAGGAGCAAATCGGGATAGCTGCCTTTCATGGTACTCTGTTTTATCTGTCCGGATATATAAAGTCCGGGAATTGAATCAAGCCATTGACCTAACACGCCTGTTATAGCATTGGTCCCTCCAGGACCGGTTGTCACATTTGTTACACAAAGTTGACCGCATGTACGGTAGTATCCTTCAGCCGCTATAGCGGAAGCCTGCTCGTGATGATTACAGATATAAGTCAATCCTTTCGTGTGACCTATGGAGTCATTCAGATGCATCGCACCACCGCCTGTTACTAAGAAACAATGACGGATATCGTGCTTTTCAACCAAATGCTGAAAAATGAAATCACTTACTTTAATCATTAGTATCTAATTTAAGATTTATGTGAGATTTACGATTGTCTTTATTAAATCTGAAGGTTTTTCCTTCATCAGATATAAAGCTTTTTCTATTTTATCAAATCCCCAGAATTCATGAGTTATTAAAGGCTCCGGATCGATACGACCGTATTTGATTAATTCAAAGATTCGTTCCATTCTAGCTCTTCCTCCTTTGGCCAATGATGTATGAAGTGTTTTCCCTGCCATACCTCTTCCTCCTGAAAACTTAGGAAATCCCAAATTTCCGGTCCCTCCAAAATAATTTATATTTGACACCATCCCAATGCCATAACATACCATATCAAACGCTTGTGTAAACACTTCATCATTACCACCGGCAATAATTACAGCATCTGCACCTCTCTGACCGGTTATGTCCAATACTTGCTCTGCAATATTGCCATCCTTATAGGATATAATATCCGTTGCACCGTAAAACTTAGCCAATTCAACACTTTTAGACCTGGTACCAATAGCAATGATTCGCCCTGCGCCCATTAATTTAGCTCCTGCTATAGCCATCAAACCTATCGGTCCCGTACCGATTATACAGGCTGTATCGCCAAGCTTTATATTAGCCTCTTCAGCACCTGTTAAACCTGTAGTCACCACATCAACACACATAAGCGCTTGTTTCTTTGATATATAATGAGGTATTTGCGCTAACGTTGTGTCAGCATCCCGAATTAAAAACTTTTCAGCAAACACTCCCGGCATACTTCGTCCTAACTGATGCCCTGAAAAATGAGCTCCTGCATGATTATAATTCCCATTTTGAATGTCTACGTCTCTCCAGTCGGGAGTAATTGCCGGCACAGCTACAAAATCACCGACTTTGAAATCCTTTACGTAAGGAGCTATTTCCACAACTATACCAATAGATTCATGACCAAAAACCAAATCGGGAGCTTTAGGTGACCCACCTCCAAATGCGGTATGTACATCTGAAGAGCATGGAGTTACGGCTATTGGATGGATGATAGCACCATAAGGATATCCGGTTAAATCTGGTTCCGGAACCTCACTATATCCCACAACTCCCGGGGATTTGAGACAAAATGCTTTCATTATTTTAAATTTTCTCTAAATGATTTGAACGCAAGGTTCTTATATCAATAGTATGGCTCATTTCTGTACGGATAATATTGCTTATTTCGTCTGTATAACCGGGAGCTATAATTAATATAGAATCTACAGGTTCTTGTCTAAAGTGTGCTCTGTCAACGATTGGTAAATGGGAGGCTGGTGAATATCTACCCTGTTTAAAAGGTGCGGAATCTATAATATAAGCAATTTTATCAGAAAGTTCCATGGATGACAACAGTGTAAATCCTTGGTGAGACGCTCCCCATACAGCCACTTTCTTACCTTCCTTTATATAGGAATTTACATATTCATGTAATTCTACCCGCAAAGTATTATAATTTGATTCCCAAGTTGACACGTCTATATTCGTCCTTTTTCTTACAATAATTGCATGGGTATCCCTGTTTATTGTTTTACAGTCTACAACTTCAAATCCATTCTTCTCGAACAAAAATCTGAGAGTCCCCTCTGAATAATAAGCAAGATGGTCTCTTATCAACTCATAATAACCGTCATACTTTAAAATATACTCTAAACTTGGAACGGTTACTAAACCAACACCATTGTCCACTAGATTATTATATATGCACTGTAACATGCCATTAGGGTCTGGTTGATGTTCTAAAAAATTAAACTGGACGAAAGCATCAAACATGGCTTCCGGTAATTCAGTATCTGCATCATCAGCATAGGCTTTATAAACTTCCAAACCCTCACTTCTTGCTACATTGACAAGTTCCTTATCGTACTCAATACCAATAGCCCTTATATCAAAATCGTTCCAGATTTTTAGAAATTCGCCTTTTCCGCAACCTATCTCAATCAACTTCTTGCCTTTCAAGTCAAATCTGTCAAATAATTCCGAATATTGTTGATATCTGAGAGTCCTCATGGTAACGGAACCTCCGCCAGCCCTGATTACTTTTTTATAATAAGAAACAGGAGTTGCATCCAATTGCACCAAGCCACATCTTTTACACTGGTATAGAGCTATATCAATGCCTTTATCAGAGTTCAATTCATCGGCAGTCGGTATATTTTGTGCGGAGGACGGCATATTATGAAAACTTAATAAAGGCTTATTATTTAATGCCATACCGCAAACCAAGCAATGTCTATATTTTACCCCCCCCCTGTTAAATTCTTTAATTTCCAGGTTTTTATTTCTCATTCTATCTGTTATCAGTTTTATAGCTTCGTCAAAAGAATAATCCGCTATAAATTTTATTCTACTATAGATTTTTGATGTATCAGGGTCCAACGTAACAACTTGAACAGGATTTTTGGCACCATAGACTAATTCACTACTGGAACGGGTTAATTCTTTCATCTTTTCGACAAATTCCTTAAGTATTCTTGTATCATTAGATGCAATATTGTATACGTCAGAAACGAAGTCGTTATCCCTCCAAATGGAAGCACACAATTTATATATTTGCTTTACCGCATCTCTGATGTATAGAAAATTCCACTTCTGAGTACAATCACTTAAATTAAGAGGCTCGTTACATAGCAGGTTCTTCAAGCCGCTCATAACAAGAGTATGCTCATGATCGTATTCTCCGAAAACACTGAATATTCGCAAATGAAGATACTTTATACCTACTTCTCTACAGTATTCTACTCCTTTGTTATATACTGCTAATTTAGCCTTTCCATATTCAGAAAAAGGGTTGCAGGGTGTAGTCTCTGATATCTTACCAATCACAACTCCGTATTCGGCCTGAGAACCGGTATCGACAAACAGTTTGCAACCTATTTTCCTTGCAGCCGCCATCGCTTCCATCGTATGCCGTACATTATTTCGATGTATATTTTTTGCATCTCTTTGATTTATAGATGTACCATCCCATGCAAAATGGATAAAGACATCCGCTGTTGGTACCATTTCATACAAATGGGCATATTCATCCAGACTTACACACACTATATGCAGACAGGAATCATTCGACAACATCTTCTTTGCCTTATCTACATTACGGCAAACGGCATATACCTCATTTCCGCATTCCAATAATAATTTGGTAAATTCGGTTCCTATAAAGCTGGAAGCCCCGGTAACAATATATTTCATCTCTCTAATCGCGTATATACTTTCTAATTTGTTCCACACAAAGCTCATACACATCCATATCCTGGTAACGTTTATACCAATCTATTGTCAAGGCTATACATTGGTGGATATTCATTCTCGGTTCCCAGCCCAATTGGAATTTGGCTTTACTGATGTCAAGCATCAACAGTTTGGCTTCATGCAGGGCATTCGGGTCGGAAAGGTCCTTCAATTCCCCACTGCCGTATTCCTTTACCACTTCCATGGCTACATCCCATACCGGAGTGATGCTTTCCGTCCTCGGACCGAAGTTCCAGCCTTCACTATAGTTCGTAGGCTCATCCCACATCTTTTGCGCTAAAAGCATATAACCGCTCAATGGTTCCAACACATGCTGCCAGGGACGGATAGCCCTAGGACTGCGTATCTCAATAGGGAGGTTCGCTTCCAACGCTTTGATGCAGTCGGGAATGATGCGGTCTAATGCCCAGTCACCGCCACCAATCACATTGCCGGCACGTACACTGGAGATACTTACATGGTGCTTCGTTCCATAATCCTTCGGATTGAAGAAACTTCTACGCCAACTGTTGATGGCGATTTCCGCCGCACCTTTACTGCTGGAGTAGGGGTCGTAACCACCCATCGGCTCGTTTTCCCGGTAACCCCAGATTTGTTCCTTGTTCTCGTAACATTTATCCGTGGTTATCATTACACCGACCTTCACACTCTCCGTTGCACGGATGGCTTCCAGCACATGGATGGTTCCCATCACATTGGTCTCATACGTTTCCACAGGAATGTCATAAGAGAGACGCACCAACGGTTGGGCGGCCAGATGGAAGACTATTTCAGGCTGGTACTCCCTGAAGATTTCTTTCAAACGTTCACAGTCGCGGATATCGGCACGAAGGTCCGCCTTTATTTTCTTTCCTATTCCGGAAAGTACGTAGTTGTCCCGTTCTGTAAAAGGGGCTTGTGCTACGCCGACCACTTCGGCGCCCAATTCGTGCAACCAGATGGAAAGCCAGCTGCCTTTGAAACCGGTATGACCCGTTACAAGCACACGCTTTCCACGATAGAAAGCATTAAAAAGGTCTATCATCGTTATCGTATATCTAAATAGCTACTATTTTATTTACCAAACTTTCCAGGGAGCCTGGTTCTTATCCCACAGCTCATTGAGCTCCGTATTGTCGCGTAAGGTATCCATCGGTTTCCAGAAACCCGAATGACGATAGGCGTGCATCTTACCGTCAGCAGCAAGCATTTCCAAAGGTTTACGCTCAAATATAACCGTATCATCCCCACCAGGGATATAATCGAACACCTCCGGCTCACATACGAAAAAGCCTGCGTTAATCCAGTTCCGGTCACCATCAGGCTTCTCCTGAAAAGAAAGGACTTTGTCCGTAGTTAAATCCAACTGTAAGGCTCCGAATTTACCGCCCGGTTTATAAGCGGTCAAAGAGAGGGCGCAACCCGACGCTTCGTGGGAACGAATCGTGTCGGCGATGTTCAAATCGGTGACCCCGTCACCATAAGTCAAAAGAAAACGTTCTCCGCCCACATATTGCTGGACCCGTTTTAAACGGCCGCCGGTCATGGTATTCAGACCGGTATCCACCATGGTTACTTTCCAGCATTCCGAATGGTTGTCAAGTACCTGTACACTGTTATTGGACAGGTCCACTGTCATATCACAGTTATGACGGAAATAATTCGCAAAGTATTCCTTGATGACATACTGTTTGTAACCGCAACAGATTATAAAATCGTTGATACCATAATGACTGTAAATCTTCATTATATGCCAAAGAATCGGCTTCCCGCCAATCTCTACCATCGGTTTAGGTATCAGATTGGTCGCTTCAGACAGACGGGTGCCTAAGCCGCCCGCAAAGATGACTGCTTTCATGGTCTATTTAATTAGTTATTCGAAGAGTGTTGCCCGCAGAACTCTTTAATCGTGGAAATCATATATTGGAGCATTTCATCCGTCATGCCCGGATAGACTCCTATCCAGAATGTGTTATTCATCACAAAATCAGTCCCTGACAAATCGCCTATCACACGATAACCCTCACCGCTTTGACGCATCCCGTCGAAGGCGGGATGTTTCAACAGATTGCCAGCAAACAGGTTACGGGTTTGAATCCTCTTGCTTTCCAGGTATTCCGATAAGGCATTCCGACTAAAACCAGCATCTTCTTTTACCGATATCAGAAAACCGAACCAACTCGGATTGGAATGCTTCTGCGCTTCAGGAAGAATCAATCCCCAAGTACCCTCCAAACCTTCACGCAGAATCTTAAAATGACGGCGGCGGGCTTCCACAATTCCGTCCAGTTTCTCCAACTGGGCACAACCGATAGCCGCCTGCATGTCTGTCACCTTCAGATTGAAACCAAAATGGGAATAGACGTATTTATGGTCGTATCCCAAAGGCAAATCTCCGAACTGACCCGTAAAACGACATTGACAGGTATTGTCCACACCTCCCACACACCAACAGTCACGACCCCAGTCACGGAAGGAACGGGTGATTTTATTCAATAAAGGGTCATCCGTATACACCGCACCGCCTTCGCCCATCGTCATGTGATGGGGAGGATAGAAACTGCTGGTTCCGATATGTCCCCAGGTACCGGTCTTCTTCGTCACACCATCGAGGGTATATTCGGAACCCAATGCATCGCAATTGTCCTCTATCAGCCATAAATGATGTTTGTCGCAAAATGCCTTCACGGACTGTAAGTCAAAAGGATTACCCAGTGAATGGGCGATCATTACCGCTTTGGTCTTATCGGAATAAGCAGATTCCAACTGGGTCACATCTATATCGTATTCGGGAACGGTAATGTCGACAAACACAGGGATGGCACCATATTGGATGATAGGTGTGACCGTTGTAGGGAATCCACAGGCTACCGTTATCACCTCATCGCCTTTCTTTATACGACGTTCACCCAACTGGGAAGAGGTCAGCGTATAAAAGGCCAGCAGATTGGCGGACGAACCGGAATTGGTCAGCGCACAATACTTACATCCCAGCCATTCGGACAGGCGGGTTTCAAACTTATGGGCCCATGGTCCGGCGGTCAACCAGAAATCCAGGGAAGAGTCCACCAGATTTACCAACTCCTTTTCATCAAAATAGCGTCCTCCGTAATTCACGAACGTTTTACCCGGTTCAAACGGTTTCTTTATACCATGCACTTCGGCATAGTATTCACGGGTTAGGTGGAGGATTTGTTCCTTTAGTTCTTCTTTCTTAGTCATTTACTTATAGGTATTTTCCACATATAAAATTTTTCTCAACTGACCTTTAGCCGAATATATTATTCTCAAAAAAATGACAAATCTGTCTTTGGAGACGCTATTAGAAGAAATTAATTACGATATAAAATTAGGACTCATTTATATTCCTTTTTCCCTTTTCGGCCGACTGGCCTGATAGACTTCCTCTTCATAAAGAGCAAACATTTTCGGAGTAATACTTCCTTCATGCTCTAAAATCCGAAACCTTGATTCTACTATAAACCGAGTCTCCTCTTCCAGCTCTTTCCCCGTAAAGAAAACCGGAACGAGGAATAACAGATGATGATAGAGATTATCCAAAGCATCCAAACTAAAACTGTAGTCAAGATGTTCGCTATTGAGTTTACCCAATGTACGCGCATCAATAAACAACGCGGAAGCGAGTTTACGATATGAAGGCAAATTCCAGCGAACCTTGATTTCTTGCAATTCCAAAGCAGCAATGGACACCCACTCTTTGTTCTTTGGGGCAACTTCTCTTTGTTCCATGACAACGAGGATTTATCCTCTTTTTAAAGGGTTGTCATGAAATCATCTGCCACAAATAAATACTTAATTTTTTTTAATATTTCTGTCCTTTGCTACAGTCATAGATGCAGCAATGCTCATTTGCATCAATATAACTTTGCACGAAAACTGATTACAGGAACTTTATTCATAACCATTATATGTATAGCATCTTGAAAAATTCTATTTACAACCCTTCAATACCGAAAGGATTCTACACTACACTATCAGACGTTACCACGTGGACAATAACCATAGTATTTCATTATCTCATTAAACGGGACGATGAAATAGCCCCATTTTTTTCGCAACTGCAAAAAAACTTTTTCGCAACTGCGGAATTATTTTTTCGCAACTGCGATTAAAAATTAAACCTCTAAAATATTAAAAAATGAGACCCATTACAATGAAGAAAAGCGAGCTTGCACTGCTCTATTTTCCACACTCCAATCCGGAAACAGCCATCCGTCACCTAATGCGCTGGATTAGACTCTGTACCCAACTGGTTGAATCACTCCGATCCGCAGGTTACCGGACATCGCAAAAAGTATTTACGGCAAGACAAGTATCACTGATTCTTGAGTATTTAGGAGACCCTTTGGAGGAAACTGACACAAACTGACAAATCCAGACAGCCACCATTTCCGGCCTCGTATCTTTGCATCGTTCGAACAAAACATACAATTTATTCACTCTTTAAAAAAACAATTATGGCAATAAAAGTCAAAGCACGCCAAACAAAAATCAACATCGGCCCTTCTGCAGGCAAGTATCTATTCGTCATGCAAGCGGAAATCTACAACCTACTCAAGGAAGATAAAGTCATCAGCGAAGCAGCCATGCGAAGCGGTATTCCTAAAGGCAGCATCAATGCGGCATGGAATGCCATCGGCGATGTCATCAAAGCATGGGCTACGGAAGGACACTCTGTTCCGATTCCCGGACTCGGCACTATGCGGTTTAGCGTACAAGCCGATGCAGTAGAGTCGGTAGAGGATGTCAAAACGGCCCTCATATCCAAACGTAAGGTAATTTTTACACCAAGCGTCGACATCAAACAGGAATTAAAAGAGACCTCTATCAGCATCACTTGTTACGATAAAGACGGAAACCTCATCAAACAGGTCACCTCCAACGATAAGGGTAACATTGATGAAGGAGGAAGTGATTCCGGCAATGAACCCGGCGGCATTGAAGGTATTTAATTAATCATTAAAAAACAAAACGTATGAATGAACCAAAACAAACCACTTGGAACAAAGTATTTCACATTATCGTGCAGGCACTGATTGCCGCGCTTACGGCATTAGGTGTGTCAAGCTGTGTTCCGGTAATATTTTAGTTACAATATTTAGTTATGATACAAGATACATTTCCCATGACAATCGGCGGGGACGAGGTGCTCAATGAGCGCCAACTCCTTGCCGGAGTAGAAAACGGACTTATGATGGAATCGGCACAAAGCGTACGATACCTCATTCTCCATTGTTCCGCTACATGCTGCCACCGTGACTATACCGTGGAACAGTTGCTGCATGACCACAAAACACGTGGATTCCGTACCATAGGATACCACTTCTACATCCGCAAAGATGGTTCTGTGACCCAACACCGCCGACTGCTCGAAGTAGGTGCCCATTGCCGTCCATTCAACCGTTGTTCGATAGGCATTTGCTATGAAGGCGGTTTGGACGAACTAAGTCATCCCACCGACACCCGGACAAAAGAACAAACCGAGCAACTAACGCTCCTGCTGATGAAGCTTCTGAAACTTTTCCCCAAGGCCCATATTTGCGGACATCGGGATATGCCGGGAGTAACGCCTAAAGCATGTCCTTGTTTCGATTGCCAGAAAATCTTTGGATACTTGGAACAACACTAATTTTTACCGCAGATTCATACGGATTATTCTTCTTCATAATCTGTGCAGTCTGCGGTTACTTCTTTTTCGTCTTAAGAAGTGTTTTATTTTAATATTTCTATTAAATCCGGTTCTATATAAGAGGCAGCAATGGCTGTAACGCCGGGAATTTTAATCACAACACGCTTACTACGCTTGCCTTTTACTTTTAAAAGTACTCCTTCGACCATATCGAACGCTCCTCCATGTACACGCACACGGTCTCCTTTTTCTAATTGAATTTCATCCGGTCTAAAATAGAGGATGTCTTCTTCCGTCTTCTTTGCGACTTTAATGAATTCATTCATTTGATAGTCGGGTACAACAATAATTCTACGACGACCATCAGCTTTTTCTGTCATGAAATAAAGAATGAACTCTGATGAGGATTTAAAGTCTTCTAAAAAAGATTTTGTGGCTCGGACAAATATTAAATCGTGAATGGCCGGAACTAAAGTTCGTATTTTCTTCCCTTTCGAATTCTTTATTTCATAACGCATAGGAATAAAAGTTTCAACATTTAGTTGGTCCAACTTCTTTCTAACTTCCAGCTCTTTACCAAAAATAGCACGTAACACATACCAAAAGACTGGTTCTTCCTTTGTCTTTTCCTTTGTTGATGATTCCACTATTTTTAACTACTTCTTGTAGTGTCTATTTTGATGTATGTATATACCTCCAGCTCCATGAAGTATTTGTATTCTTTTGATTTTCAATCAATTAAAAGCAAACAAACTTCAATATACTCTTTTATAATAGTCCCGTCTCTAACATAGAGACAGGACTTTGATATAAATCAATTGATATTCAAGCTGATAAGGAAAGACTTTTACTCTATAAAACGATAAAATAAGAGAATATAGGCAATATATAACCAAATAGGAAAATGAGAGATAACAGGAAATGGAAAGAAAAATATTTGCAACGAAATCTTTTTATTAAATATGTCATAGAGCTGTATATCAATCATATATGTTTACTATCTATAAAAGAGATAGGAAAAAAACTTCATATATCTTGTGCACTCCAATATTAATTCTTACTTTTGCCAACGCAAAAAGTCCTGTCTCTATGTTAGAGACGGGACTTTTTTACAAGCTAAAAACTTACTCAATTCTAACAAATTAGCATAAAAGTTATTTCTTAGCCTGCATCATTCATAGCCTTTGCTATTTTAGGAATTTAAAATTACAACAGGATATTCCTGCTGTAATGTAACTTGAGGATTATAAGCAAAACGTCATATAGGCAGGCAGGTATACTACACTCTCTTTTATGTTTAAGTTCTTGGGATGAATCACATAACTCTCCCCGATACGTTGATGAAAACTCTCATTAAACCGGATGAGCGAACGAATCGTATATTTGTCATTCGATTTCACCTCAATGGGAAAGATTTTATATTTCAGTTTGCTGTGATTCGAAAGAATAAAATCTATTTCCACGTCGTTGCGATGCTTATCGTCATTATATCATTCCGTACAGTTTCATTAAATTACCTGCAATACGCATTTATTAAATGTTATTTTACCCTGCAATACGCACTATTCATTATCAAAAAGCGACTTGTATTGCTTTTACACAATACAAGTCGCTTTTCTTATTGAGTAGTTTCCCAGCTATTTATCGTAATCTGTCGGCAGCCTTCACCATCACCTCGTCTTTGCCAATGGCACGGACTGCAAGATAACTTAGTACAATGGCAATAAACGGTAAACAAATCGCTATACGCAACTGAAAAGTCGACTCCGGCAATTTACCGTTATATGCGATGACAAATGCTATAAACGTTGCATAATAACCTATCAATAATATAATATTGAATATAGTCATCCGAATTTGAAGCATGCGGTTCTTAAACAGGAATATCGTAGTAGTAGCCACCAACGATGACAAGAGTAAGATAGCAAACATGCCCCAACATGAAGTTTCACGGCCTACATTAGCGACATCAATACCTAAATTTGTAAAAGGAGAAATACTCCCGTCGCTACCGATATATACAGCCACCGGGCTACACATACAGATAACCAGCAAGGCGATAACGACTAACAAGTAAACCGTCTGTATCCGTTGAATCATATAAAATAAATTATTGCAATTTTTCTTTTTCCTTAGAAGGATTACGATAATACACCTTACCTTCAATGTCCTCCTGTGTAGCAATCAAAGTCGGTTTCGGCAATTTTTCATAATAACGGGAAATCTCGATTTGTTCTCTATTTTCGAAAACTTCATCCATGCTGTCGTTGTATGAAGCAAACTCCTGTAACTTCTTAGAAAGGTCATTCTTTATTTCCACAGCAATTTGATTAGAGCGTTTACCGATAATTGACACGGTTTCGTAAATGTTACCGGTGTCTTCACATAACTCCATCAAGTCGCGCGTAACGGTGTTCGTCGGCGCATTCGTTTTTCTGTAATCCATTGTCATACCTAAAAATATATATGTTTATTCTTTAATTCGTTTACTTGAGTTCTCAAAGATTCTCTCTGCATTCTTTAAATACTTGCCTTCTGGAAATTCATTTTTGTAGGCATAATATTCATCAATCGCATCCCGATAACGCTCTATCTGTTTCGTTTCCACACTCTGTACGGCCATCTCATACTTAGCACGAAGAATCAACCAGGAAAGTTCTTCACGGCGAGAGGTATAGGGAAAGTCGCGCAAGGTATTTTGAGCGGTAATCACACATGACTGGAAATTATTTCCCAAATAGTTACCCAAATCATAATATAACTTAGCGGAAAGTAATTCTTTTTCGACCAATTTATCCTGTAACTGGAACATCATATCCTGCGCTTTATCTTTGTAAGGGCTCATAGGATACATTTCACAGAATAATTGAATGTCGCGGATAGCCTCAAACGTACTGGTTTGGTCTAAACGGGGTTCCGGCGTATCATTATAAAGAGCTTTGCATGAATAGTAGTTAGCCAATTCTGCATATACCCCTTGCGGATAGGTCTTATAATATTTCTTAAATGTAGTGGACGCTTCCAGCCAATCAGCATTATTAAAATAACTCATGGCAAGCATATATAAAGATTCTTCGGCCTGGGTACTACCTTTCAGTACGGTAATCATATCCCCCAATACAGTAATAGCCTTATTATATTTACCATCTATATAATAGCCTTTTGCCGCTTCATATTTGTATTGATAATCAGTACTCTTCAGTACTTTGTTGTAGTCGCCGCATGAGGTTAAAACCAATGCGGAAATAATCACTGCTGATATGTTCTTTTTCATCATTTTACTCAAAATAATGCGCAAATGTACGGATTACCAACGAATAATACAATTAATCAATGTTTTTTAATACAAAAAATCACTTTGCGCTACCATTGATTGAGATTATTATGTAATTTTACAACCTCTATGTAAAATTTCAAAGTATAGAAGTCATGAAATTTGAATTAATCTCTGATTATAGTCCAACCGGCGACCAACCGGAAGCCATTGCCCAACTGACCGAAGGTATTAAACAGAGGGTTCCCGCGCAAACTCTTCTGGGCGTAACCGGTTCGGGAAAAACTTTTACAATAGCAAACGTTATAAAAAACATAAACAAGCCCACTCTTATCCTCAGTCACAATAAAACGCTAGCGGCGCAATTATACAGTGAATTTAAAAGTTTCTTTCCAAACAATGCGGTGGAATATTATGTATCTTACTATGATTATTATCAGCCGGAGGCCTATCTGCCGTCGACCGATACTTATATAGAAAAGGATTTGGCGATTAATGATGAAATCGACAAGTTACGTCTGGCCGCTACTTCTGCCCTACTCTCGGGAAGAAAGGACGTTATCGTGGTTTCGTCCGTATCCTGTATATACGGTATGGGAAATCCGTCTGATTTTTATAACAATGTCATTGAAATAAAAAAAGGCAAGTTACTGGACCGCAATGTTTTTCTTCGCAGACTGGTAGACAGTCTTTACACACGGAACGACCTGGAATTGAACAGAGGTAATTTCCGGGTAAAGGGGGATACGGTGGATATTTATCTGGCTTATTCGGACAATGTACTAAGAGTGCTGTTTTGGGACGATGAAATAGATGCGATTGAAGAAGTAGACCCTATATCGGGGTTGCGTCTGGCCTCTTTCGATGAATATAAAATCTATCCGGCCAACCTGTTTATGACAACTAAGGAGAGCACGTTAAGAGCTATCCACCAAATAGAAGACGACTTAACCAAACAGGTTGCCTACTTTAATGAAATAGGGAAACCATACGAAGCGAAAAGACTTTATGAACGGGTGACATACGATATGGAAATGCTCCGGGAATTAGGACATTGCTCGGGTATTGAGAATTATTCACGATACTTTGACGGCAGAGAGGCCGGAACGCGTCCTTATTGTCTGCTCGACTTCTTCCCTAAAGATTTTCTGATTGTGATTGATGAAAGCCACGTAAGTGTGCCGCAGATACATGCCATGTATGGTGGGGACAGAGCCCGAAAAACAAATTTGGTAGAATATGGATTCCGCCTGCCTGCCGCTATGGATAACCGTCCCTTAAAATTTGAGGAATTTGAAGAAATGGCTAAGCAGGTTATTTATGTAAGTGCGACTCCGGCCGACTATGAGTTGCAAAAGAGTGAGGGTATCGTGGTGGAACAGGTTATCCGACCGACCGGTTTATTAGACCCCGTGATAGAAGTCCGGCCGAGTTTGAACCAGATAGACGATTTAATGGAGGAGATACAGCAACGTATCGAAAAGAACGAACGCATATTGGTTACAACGCTAACCAAACGAATGGCGGAAGAGCTGACCGATTATCTGTTACGTAATAATATACGCTGTAATTATATACACAGCGATGTGGATACATTGGAGCGCGTGAAGATTATGGACGATTTGCGGCAGGGATTATATGATGTATTGGTTGGTGTGAATCTGCTGCGCGAAGGACTGGATTTACCGGAAGTTTCGTTAGTGGCTATTCTGGATGCAGACAAAGAGGGTTTCCTGCGCAGTCACCGGTCGCTTACCCAAACGGCAGGCCGTGCCGCCCGGAACATCAATGGTAAAGTCATTATGTATGCCGACAAAATAACGGACAGTATGAAGCGAACGATTGACGAGACCAATCGACGCAGAGAAAAACAGCTGGCTTATAATGAAGAGCACGGAATTACTCCAAAACAGATACAAAAGGCAAGAAATACCGTATTGTTGGGAGGAAACTCCGAATCGGATAAGAAGACTTCGAAAGCTTACATCGAACCGGAATTCCAGAGCTTGGTAGCCGACCCGATAGTGGAGTATATGAGTCGTCCGCAGTTAGAAAAGAGCATAGAGCGAACACGAAAACTCATGCAGGAAGCTGCCAAGAAACTGGAGTTTATAGAAGCGGCCCAATACAGAGATGAATTGTTACGATTAGAAGATATGCTGAAAAATAAAACAAAATAAGAAAAAGTATGAGTGTATTAAAGAGGCTATTAGGAGTCGATACCCGGACCATGAGTATACGGAAAGAAATTATTGCAGGAATGACAACATTCTTCACGATGTCATATATTCTTTCTGTGGTACCGACTATTCTAAGTACAATTTACATGGACAAGGGAGCTGTGTTTACAGCGACTGCCATAGCCTCCGGCATTGCTACTTTATTGATGGCTTTTCTAGCTAAAATTCCATTTGCCTTGGCACCGGGAATAGGGCTCAATACATTTTTTGCTTTCACGATAGTCCGCAGTATGGGGTATTCTTGGGAGACAGCGCTTACCGCCGTTTTAATTGAAGGCGTTTTATTCACCCTATTGACTGTTTTCAATATCCGCGAAAAAATAATAAACAGTATTCCCGTTAACATCAGGCGCGCGACTTCGGGAGGTATCGGTTTATTTATAGCTTTCACCGGATTGGCCAATTGTGGAGTCATTGCCTACGACCCTATTACGATAGTCAAATTCGGGGAAGTCTCTTCTGCTGCCTATCTGGCTATTATAGGTATCCTTATGACCGTTGTCTTCCTCCGAAAGAAAATAAAGATGGGTATCTTTTACTCGATTATCCTATGCACTTTAATCGGAATTCCAATGGGAGTTACTGAAATTCCCGAAAACTTTTCCTTTATCGACATTCCGGCTTCCATATCGCCCGTTTTCATGAAGTTTGATTTTTCTTCGATTTTTTCTTTTGACATGATTATTATCATCACAACTCTTACTCTCATGGATATGTTCGATACTTTAGGAACTTTATTCGGGACTTCCATAAAGGCCGGATTAACTGATTCCAACGGGAATATACCCCGAATGAAATATGCATTATTAGCTGATTCCATCGGCACGACTATCGGGGCTATATTAGGTACTTCCACTGTAACAACGGTTATGGAAAGTACAGCCGGTGTTGCGGTAGGCGGCCGCTCCGGATTGACTTCGGCAGTGACTGCCCTGTTCTTTTTCCTTGCTTTATTTCTGGCTCCACTGTTTTTATTGGTTCCCAGCGCAGCTACAACGAGTGCGTTGATTGCCGTCAGCTTTATGATGTTTACTCCCATCCGGCATATTGATTACAAAGATGTCTCCGAATCACTTCCCGCGTTTATGACAATTATCATGATGCCGCTTTGTAATTCCATAGCAGAAGGGATTATGATTGGTATGCTGAGCTATGTAATTATAAAACTAATTCATGGGAAATATAAACAAATCAGCACAACGATGTATGCATTATGCACGCTGTTTATCCTGCACTATCTCTTCTCTTCTTGAGTACCTGATTTCCGGACGGATAGATGAAAGGATGTGCCTATTCCGTTATGATATGGGCTGTTTCTACTTTGCTTAACCGTTCCTGCAATAAAGGCATGCACGACTTGCGTATTCTTAATGTCATCAGGCAATCCATGTCATAAGATTGCTTCACGATAGCCGGTTCTTCTTCCTTCACAATACGCATAATATCATTCATAAAAGGATATTCAAAAGCAACCGTAACTTCCTCATCTATTGTTTTTTCTATGATAGTGGCATTGGCTATGGCTTCTGCAGCCGCGGCTTTGTAAGCCACAATCAAACCGCTCGTTCCCAGTTTGATGCCTCCGAAATAACGAACAACAACAATCAGTATATCCGTCAGTTCATTCGAATGAATCTGTCCCAGAATCGGTTTTCCCGCCGTACCGGAGGGTTCACCATTATCATTGGCCCGAAAATTGGTTCGCTCCGGTCCTAACATATAAGCATAGCAAACATGCCGTGCATCGTAATACTTTTTCTGGCATTCTTCCAAATAACCTTTCACCTCCTCTACAGTACGCACAGGAAAGGCTATCGCTATAAATTTGCTGCGTTTTTCCGTATAAATACCTTCGGAACTTTCCGCTATCGTATGATAAGTATCTTTCTGCTGCATAACGGTGACAAAGGTAGCATATCCCCTTCATAATGTTTGCAAAGATTCGCTTAATTTATTTAACAATTATTTTTCTCCCGGAATAATATGTAACTTAGCCCGCATCTATACAATAACTTTATAAAACAAAAAAGAACATGAAATATAATTTTGACGAACTCATTGACAGGACTCATACCGGAAGCTTAAAGGTAGAAGCATTAAATACAATATGGGGACGAACCGATTTATTACCTTTGTGGGTGGCCGACATGGATTTCAGAACTCCTCCTTTCATTATTAAGGCGTTAAAAGAACGCATGGAACATGAAATTTTCGGTTACACCACTCCCGATGAAGGATATTATACGTCCATTTCAGAATGGGTAAAAAAACAATATGGCATGTCGGCAGGTCGCGAAAGCATTCATTACATACCGGGTATTGTGCCGGGTATTCATTTCGCCATCAATGCCCTGACCGAGAAAGGAGATAAAATCATGATTCAACCTCCTGTTTATCATCCGTTCAAACAGGTTATCAACGCTACCGGGCGTAAGTTGGTTACCAACCCGCTGAAACTTGTAGACAACCATTTTGAAATGGATTTTGAATCGATGGAACAAAACATAAAAGGATGCAAAGTTTTTATACTCTGTAATCCTCACAATCCCGGAGGAGTTGTCTGGAGCAAGGAAACATTGGAAAAAGTGGCAGAGATATGCGAGAAAAACCAAACCTTGGTCTTCAGTGACGAAATTCATGCCGATATGACCTTGCCTCCCCATCATCATATTCCTTTTGCGATGATTAATGAGCAAGCCAAAATGAACTCCATTACTTTTATGTCTCCGTCCAAAGCATTCAATATGCCGGGAATCGTAGCGTCCCACGTTATTGTATTCCATCCTTCCGTACGCAGAAGGTTGTTTTTCTATCTGATGGAGAATGATTTGGATGCAGGAAATGTTTTTGCATTCAATGCCGTGAAGGCTGCATACACCCAAGGAGAAGAATGGCTTAAGCAAATGCTGCAATATGTACAGGAGAACATTGATTACGTTACCGGATATCTGGAAAAGAAAATGCCTAAGATTAAAGTGATGCAACCGGAAGCTTCTTTTCTGCTCTTTTTAAATTGTAATGAGTTAGGATTTTCCACCCAAAAAGAGGTGGAAGACTTTTTTGTGGATAAAGCTCATCTGGCACTGAATAGTGGCACGCTATTCGGAGAAGAAGGAAAAGGTTTTATGAGACTGAATGTGGCTTCTCCGAAAAAGAGGATAGAACAAGCGATGTTTCAATTGGAGGAAGCTTACCAAAAACTGGAAGCTGCGCAAGGAGACAGATAAAGCAAACAAAAACTTTTTCCTTGTTTCAAACGTTTATTATAAAAAGATAGATATAAATACATCTATAAAAAGGTTTCATTCATATAAAGAGGTACTGGCGGCTGTTTATATTCGTGTGTGTCTATTCGTTTTTAGCTCATTGTATACTCTTTATAACTATAGAAGAAGGCTGTTCTGCATAAAAATAGTATGTAACAG
>ERZ836877.3371-NODE-3371-length-18269-cov-2.900242_pt1 | contig 18269 bp, 16 predicted proteins | sample MGYA00519469_ERZ836877 | MGnify/ENA primary metagenome ERZ836877 (study PRJEB31850, sample SAMEA3708809) | human gut metagenome | biome: human gut; feature: human-associated habitat; material: faeces | place: China | collected 2014 ... | reverse complement strand
CGCTGACTATTCGGTGGTGCAGGGGGATAAGAAGCAGGGCTTAAGCCTGTGCTGCGGCAGCACCTCGGAGAAGTTCATAAGCGAACTCACAGCCATTACCCGGGAGCTGGGAATCTCGGTGGATGCGGTGTCTGTGCCGCTGGAGGGCTACTTAAGGCTCATGTCCCAGCTGAAGGAGTGCCGGAACCGCACAGCCATCTATCTGATCTTTGAGGACAGCAGTGTGACCAGCCTGCTCTATCGGGACGGCGTCTACCAGTATTCCACCAGAAGCCGGATTTTCAGCGAGCGGGGAACCCTGGATTTCGGTACGGAGATCGTCCGGAATATCTCCGGTATCCGGCAGTTCTACGCCACCATGAATGCCGATATGCCCATTACGGATGTTTACTATACAGGCTGCGCGCCGGATGATTTCGAGGCAAGTCTGGACGGCATCCGTGCCATGAACCTGGAGGTCCGCCCGCTGGAGGTAAATCTTCCCTTCGACGCCCCCGGAAATCCGGGAGACTGGCTGGCCTGTATCGGAGCCATGATTACCGATAAGAAGAATATCAATCTGTATGACCGCTGGCTTGCGGATCAGAAGAAGGACGGGGTCGGAAAAGTCCATTTCGGAAAAGAACTGGTTCCCCCGGCAGTGACATTGGCGGTCTGTCTGGTGCTGTTTGCGGGCGTGGCGGTCTGGAATGGGGCCACATCAGCCAGAATCCGGAAAATGGATCGCTGGATGCAGGACTCTGCGGTGCAGGAACAGTACCGGCAGGCTGAGGAGCGGAAAAATTACAGCGCTTCCTTAAGTCAGTCCATTGCCCAGGTGAACCGGATGGAAGATAATCTGGCCACCTATCCGGATCTGACGGAAGGCGTGATCCGGGAGATCGAGGACGTCAGTGGCCGGGATATGGACGTGAAGATTCAGGGACTGGACATGGAGACAGGCACTCTGACCTTCAACGCGGTCAGCCGTCAGGTCATTGACATCCCGGGCTATGTGAGCCGTCTTACGACCACGGGTCTGTTTGAAGAAGTAAATTATACCGGTTATTCCTACGGGGATAACGAATATACATTGTCGCTGTCCTGCGTTCTCGCGGCAGCCGATGCCGGGGAGGTGCAGTAAATGAAGCTGGATACGGAATTAAAGCCGGGCGATATCGTCCTGTTAAAGGGACTGGGCTGCGTCCTGATTGTGGTGCTTTTCATGCAGCTTTTGATTTTCCCGGGACTGAATAAGCACGAGGATCTGAGCGCTTCCCTGGAGGCGAAGACAGCGCAGAAGCAGGAGATGGAGGACACTATTGCAAATATGCCTGCGGTGGAGGAAACCATCGCAAAGCAGGAGGAGACACTGAAGGCGGCGCAGGATCAGTACTATGGCCTGCTGGAAAATCAGGAGATCGATGAGCTGGTGACCGGCGTGGTGCTGAACCATAGTCTGTTCCCGGTGTCCTTAAGTATTGCGGAGACCCGGGACGCGGTGCCGGACGCTTATTTCCTGTCGGCTCTGGCGGTGGCTGCGGATACTGCAGAGAACTCCGATCCGGACACAGCCACAGCGGAGCTGGACGGTGGGGAGGACAGCGGGGACAGTGCGGACACAGTGACGCCGGTGTACGCACAGTACGTACACATCACCGACGTGAGCCTGACCGTGCGGGGAAGCGAGGATATGATTCGCAGCTTCTTAAATGATATTGCGGTGGATTATCCGGGACTTCAGGTGCGTTCCTTCACCATGCAGGAGGGCACTTATCTGAATGAAAATCTGGATTCGGTGGATACGACCACCTGTAGCTGCGTCATCGCGGTATATACCTGCGGCGACGCGTCCAGTACAGGAGAGGAGACGGCACAGTGAATACAAACTTACGAATCGGAGACGTCTTAAAGGAAAAAGGATATGTAACGGATGAGCAGATGAACCAGGCCCTGGCCTATCAGAAGGAGCACCGGGACATGCGCGTGGGTCAGATTCTACGTGAACTGGGCTTCGTGACGGAGGAGCAGGTGCTGGACGCCCTGGCCAGCAGGCTGCAGCTGCGCATCGTGGATGTGGCCCAGCTGCCAGTGGATGTGAAGGCCGTAGCCATGGTAAGCAGAGAGCTTGCGGAAAAGAATCTCCTGCTTCCTATCAGCGTCCAGGAGCATCATATGGTGCTGGCGGTTAATGACCCGCTGAACTATTTCGCTCTGGAGGAGGTCCGGCAGCAGACCGGCTGCCAGCTGGAGATCTGCCTCTCAGAGGAGGAACCCTTAAGAAAAGCGGTTTCCTATTATTTCGCGGAGGTCAGCGCCCGTCAGGCGGCCAGCCAGGCCAACGTGGGCTTTACCACCACGGCGGCGGACGCTCTGGAAATCGAGGACCTGGAGAACAGCGCCGATGAAGCGCCGATTATCCGCCTCTTAAACAGCCTTCTGGAGCGTGCCATTAAGACAGGCGCCAGCGATATCCATATTGAGCCCTTTGAAAATGAGACCCGGGTGCGCATGCGTATTGACGGCGTCATTATGGAATATGTGACCATTCACCGGAACATCCACGCGCCTCTTATCGCCCGTATCAAGATTCTGGCGAATCTGGATATTGCTGAGAAGCGTGTTCCCCAGGACGGCCATTTCCGGGTAAAGCTGGATGAGGGCAATATCAACATCCGTGTGTCCGTGCTGCCCACAGTCTTCGGCGAGAAAGCGGTGCTGCGTATTCTGGCTTCGGCGGCCCATCTGGATCACGCCGATCATTTCGGTATGGATGATTTCAGCTACAACCAGTTCGCACCCATGCTGAATTACCCCAACGGTATCATTTACATTACCGGCCCCACCGGAAGCGGTAAGTCCACTACACTGTATATGGTGCTGGATTACCTGTCCGGCCGGAAGGTGAATATATCCACCATCGAGGATCCGGTGGAGAAAAATATCCCCGGCATCAACCAGACCCAGGTCAATGTGACCGCGGGTATGACCTTCGATGTGGGTCTGCGCGCCCTGATGCGTCAGGACCCGGATATTATCATGGTGGGCGAGACCCGTGACGGCGAGACTGCCGGTACTTCGGTCCGGGCGGCCATCACCGGTCATATGGTGCTTTCCACCCTGCATACCAACGACGCGGTGTCCAGTATCGTGCGACTGCAGGATATGGGTGTGGAGACCTATCTTGTGGCCAATTCCCTGGTGGGACTGGTGGCCCAGCGACTGCTTCGGAAGGTCTGCCCCAGCTGCGCCAGGGAGATGGAGACCACCGAGCAGGAGCGCTTATTTCTGGGCCGGGATGTGAAGAAGATTCACCGGGGCATGGGCTGCTCCCACTGCAATCATACAGGCTACAGCGGACGAATCGCAGTTCATGAAATTCTTCCGGTTAACAATGAGATTCGGCGGATGATCGTGGATCACGAAACCATCGAGGAGATCACGAAATATGCTGTCGAGCATCAGCATATGCGGACCCTGAAGGAGAGCGGTCTCATTCTGGTGAAGGAGGGCGTGACCACGCCGGAGGAGCTGATGAAAATCAGCTATGGAGAGTAAGATGACAGATATCTGTGAGATTATCCGGGACGCCCGGAAAAAAGGCGCGTCCGACATTCATATTTCCGAGGCAATGCCCCTGTGGTACCGGGTAAATGGACGGCTTCGGGAGGCAGAGCTGCAGCCCTCGCCGGAGGAGGTGCGTTCCCTTCTGCTTTCGCTCTTAAGCGAGCGGCACCGGGCAGCCTTTGAGGCGGGCGAGGATGCGGACTTTTCCCTGGAGACCCCGGAAGGAGAGCGGCAGCGTGTGAATGTGTTCCGGCAGCAGAAAAAGCTGGCGGCCACCATACGACTGCTGAATGGGCGGATTCCCTCCTTGGAGGATCTTAAGATGCCCACCATCCTTTATGAGATGGCCAAACAACCCAGAGGCCTGATTCTGGTCACCGGCCCCACCGGCAGCGGTAAATCCACCACCCTGGCGGCTATGATCGAGTATCTGAACCGGAATCTGGATCGACATGTGATTACCATCGAGGATCCCATCGAGTACCGGTATGAGAGTAAGCGCTCCCTGATTCACCAGCGGGAGGTGGGCGAGGATGCAGGAAGCTTCGCGTCAGCCCTTCGAAGCGCGCTCCGTGAAGACCCGGATGTGATTCTGGTGGGCGAGATGCGTGACTACGAGACCATTTCCGCAGCGCTTCTGGCTGCGGAGACCGGTCATCTGGTGCTGTCCACCCTGCATACCACCGGCGCGGCCCAGACTGTGGAGCGTATCATCGACGCCTGCCCGGCGGAGGGCCAGAACCAGGTGCGTATCCAGCTGGCAGGCACCTTGAAGGGAATCGTCAGCCAGTGCCTGATTCCCTGTGGCGGAGGCGTAACCCGTATCGCCGCCACAGAGCTTCTTGTAAGCACCGACAGCATCCTGAACCTGATCCGCGAGGGCAAGACCCATCAGATCCCGTCCATGATGCAGGTAGGCGCCGATAACGGCATGCACACCCTGAATATGGACCTGGGCCGCCTGGTCCGGGAAGGCTATATCACCCGGGAGGACGCGCTGAGCTATACAAATAACAAGGCGGAGATCGCCCAATATCTCTAAAAGCATCAGGAAAATGCTTTCCGGTATCCGGAGAGCATTTTTTAAATGCCGGATTGCGAAGCGGCAGGCTTTGTGCTAAGATAAAAGAAATATGGCTATTATTAGGAGGGTTAAGATAAAATGGAACAGTATAAGCAGGAATTTATTGAATTTATGGTAGAGTCGGACGTGCTGAAGTTCGGCGAGTTTACGTTGAAGAGCGGCAGAAAGTCCCCGTTTTTTATGAACGCGGGCGCTTATGTGACCGGCTCCCAGTTAAAACGGCTGGGCCAGTATTACGCGAAGGCCATCCATGACAAGTACGGCGACGACTTCGACGTGCTGTTCGGACCGGCCTATAAGGGTATTCCCTTAAGCGTGGTTACCGCCATTGCCTACAGCGATCTGTACGGCAAAGAGGTCCGCTACTGCTCAGACCGGAAGGAAGAGAAGGATCATGGCGCGGACAAGGGAAGCTTTCTGGGAAGTAAGCTGAAGGACGGCGACCGTGTCGTTATGATCGAGGACGTGACTACCTCAGGCAAATCCATGGAGGAAACCGTACCGAAGGTAAAGGGCGCGGCTGACGTGGAGATCGTGGGTCTGATGGTATCCCTGGACCGCATGGAGGTCGGCAAGGGCGGTGTGAAATGCGCTCTGGACGAGGTAAAGGATCTGTACGGCTTTGAGACCAACGCCATCGTTACCATGGCGGACGTGGTAGAGCACCTCTACAACCGTCCCTGCCAGGGCAGAGTTCTCATTGATGACACGTGTAAGGCGGCAATCGACGCATATTATGAACAGTACGGCGCAAAATAAGGAGGCAATTGCATGAACGAAAAAGCATATAAGACCATGACCCAGACCGGCGCAGGCTCTATTGCCGTCGGCATTATCATGCTGGTAACCGGTATCGTAACAGGAATCCTCTGCATCGTCAACGGCGCAAGACTTCTGAAGAATAAGTCAGATCTCATGTTTTAGGACGGATACGGGGCAGAATGAAAAAGAGAGATTCCAGAGACAGACTGAGGCAGGGAGGGCGCGTACTGCTGCTGATTTATCTGGCGTGCGTCGTCTATTTTATGTTTTTTTCAGAGGCCTATGGAAGAACCGATGTCAGTCCGGATTACCGATATAATCTGGTGCTGTTTCGGGAGATCCGGCGTTTCTGGCAGCACCGGGACATCCTGGGGACGTCCGCGATGCTGATCAATATTGTGGGAAATGTAGCCATGGTGATTCCTTTCGGATTCGCCGTGCCGCTGCTTTTTCCGTCTGCGCGGAGAATGGAGCGCACCATCATCCTGGCGTTTCTGGCAAGCCTTCTGGCAGAAATCTTCCAGTTAATCCTGCGGGTAGGCTGCTTCGACGTGGATGATCTGTTGCTGAATACCATGGGGGGAGCCATCGGCTACCTGTTGTTTGCATGGTTCTGGCATATATGGAGAAAGAGAAATGGTGAGAAGAAGTTATAAATTTACCGATAAAAAGCATACAAAACAGGGTCTTCTTTCGGTGGCCTGCGGAGGGACAGCGCTGATTCTGACGGCAGCGTCCCTGTCGCTTGCCTATCAGAGGTCAGGTCAGGCCGGAAGTATCGTGGGTCTCTTAGGAGTATTTGCCATGCTGGCCAGCGTCGTCGGGTTCGTACTGGCGCTTCGGGGCTTTCAGGAAGAGGACGTCTATGTGATCTCTTCCCAGATCGGCGTGGTTGTGGACGGACTTCTGTTTATTCTGTGGGCGATGGTATGCGTGATAGGAATGTAGGAGGAGTATAGATGGCAATGGAAGAAATCAGAGAGCGCTATGAGCTTGCGATGGAGCGGATACGGGCAATGAAGCAGGAAAAGACCGTGTCGGCTCCATTTTACGCATATTTTCAGAAAATGGCGGATTTTATATTGGAAATGGACGCGTACCGGGCGAGTGTGGAGAAGGGAGAGCCGGAACGGCTGAGCCTGGCTGAGCTGCAGGAGCAGAACCGGCGGCTGTACGGCGACGTGGCAGGCGGGGCTTACAGGGAAAGCTATGCCAATCCGACGGGAGCAGTGGAAAAGCTTGGCGAGGGTTATGGACAGCTTCTCAGCTTTGTATACACGGAGCTGCGCGGCATGATCATCTGGGCGGTGGAAGGCCGTCTGACCGATATGACGGTCACCGCCGAGCTTTTTATTGAGCTGTACAACGCCTTTGAGGAAGATACGCCGTCCGTGGAGAAGCTGAAAGAAATCCTCTACTGGCATATGAGTGATTACTGCGACGTATTTATCCCGGATCGGATTCGGGAGCAGCTGGATCCGTCTCTGGATTTCGCGGCGAAGCTTATCCGCGGGGCAGATCTCAGTGATCCGCGTTATCTGTACCGTTTCGGCGAGTACATTACGGAAAATGAGCTGGGCGTCAGCCGCTTTCTGGCCGGACTGTCCCAGAGCGAGATTGACGCCATGGCGTCCACCTTTACCGAAGGCTATCGGATGGGCTTCGTGGCGGCAGGTATCGATCTGAGTAAAAAGAAGACGGTTAATATCCGCTATGCCCTGGGCTTTGAGCGGGTGGTGAAGGCGGCCATCGGTCAGTTTGAGGCTATGGGTCTTGAAAGTATCATTTACCGGGAAGCCCGTCACAGTATCAACCGGCGTCCCCAGGGAAGCCCGGGCTATGTAAGCTCTAAGCCGTCCAAGCAGTATGAATTTGATCACCGGGAGGACATGGCCCTTTATCTGGATAAGAAGCTGAACGAGCGGCGTTTAAGTGTGCTGCACAGCGCCTACGAGGAGTTTAAGGATCTGGCGGCAGTCCATGCGGGGCCTGCAGTCATGGAGATTTTTGGTGAGCATCCGTTTATGCCCGAGAGTTGTCCGGCGGCCCTGCATCTGGACGCAAAGCAGCAGGAGATCATGGTGACGTACAACAGTGAGGCAGGCCAGCTGGTGAACCGCTACATCCCCGGCGACCAGCGCAGCTTTACAATTATTGCCTGGCCCATTCCGGAGATTGGCGATAATTACGAAGAGATTTTCCGGGAAATTGTGAAGATCAACAACCTGGATTATCACCTGTATCAGGGTATCCAGCAGAAGCTCATCGACGCCCTGGACCAGGGCGAGTACGTCTATGTGAAGGGCGCGGGGGCGAACCGGACGGAGATGTATGTGCAGCTGTGGCAGCCGGAGAATCCGGCGAAGGAGGCCATCTTCGAGAACTGTGTGGCCGATGTGAATATCCCGGTGGGCGAGGTGTTTACCTCTCCGAAGCTGACCGGTACCCACGGTACGCTTCATGTGAGCCAGGTCTATCTGAATGAACTGAAATATATGGATTTGGAAATCCGTTTTGAAGATGGAAAAATCACGTCCTACAGCTGTAAGAACTTCGATGATGAGACCGAAAATCAGAAGCTCCTGAAAGCGAATGTACTCTTTAACCATGAGACTCTGCCCCTGGGCGAATTTGCCATCGGAACCAACACCACAGCCTATATGGTGGCGAAGCGCTATGATATCGGCGCGAAGCTTCCGATTCTGATTGCGGAGAAGATGGGTCCCCATTTCGCAGTGGGCGACACCTGCTACTCCTGGTCCGAGGACAATCCGGTGTACAATCCCGACGGCAAGGAGATTATTGCCCGGGATAACGAGTGCTCCCTGCTTCGGAAGACCGATGTATCCAAAGCCTATTTCAACTGTCATACGGATATTACGATTCCCTATGACGAGCTGGATTGCATCCGGGTGGTAAGACCGGACGGAAGCAGAATTCCGCTGATTGAGAAGGGAAGGTTTGTGCTGCCGGGAACGGAAGAGCTGAATAAGCCGTTTGACGGAATGTAGAAAAGAAATAAGCAGTTTTGAAATTTTGTATGTTTTAGGTGTTGACAGAGAGTGTGATACCCTGTAAACTGGATTTATAAGTAAAACAAAAAGAAAATTAGACATTTATAAGAAAAACTAATTAATACTTATTGAAAACAAAGTACCGTTCAGCCGGAAAGTTATTTCCCGCTAGGAACAGAAGAACGAAGGAGGTTCGCAGTTATGGCTAAGGTAGGTATTGTGATGGGCAGCGATTCCGATATGCCGATCATGAAGAAGGCGGCGGATGTGCTGGAGCAGCTTGGCGTGGAGTTTGAGATGACCATTATCTCAGCGCACCGGGAGCCGGATGTATTTTTTGAGTATGCGAAGAGCGCGGAGGAGAAGGGCTTCAAGGTGATCATCGCGGGCGCGGGTATGGCAGCCCATCTTCCGGGCATGTGCGCGGCGATTTTCCCGATGCCGGTCATCGGTATTCCCATGCACACCACATCCCTGGGCGGCAGAGATTCCCTGTACTCCATCGTACAGATGCCTTCCGGCATCCCGGTAGCGACGGTGGCTATCAACGGCGGCGTGAACGCAGGCCTGCTGGCTGCGAAGATTCTGGCAACCTCTGATCCGGAGCTGCTGGCACGTCTGAAGGCCTACTCCGAGGATCTGAAACAGCAGGTAGAGAAGAAGGATGCGCGGCTGAAAGAGGTAGGATATAAAAATTATTAGAACTGAAGGAAACACCATGGTCACTAAATTCATGCGGCGCTTGCCGCTTGCATTCATTAAGTGTCCAGGTGTAGATTCGCACTAGGCTCGAAAACACCTCGCCAAGTGCTCATACTAGGAGGATAATAAAATGGATTACAAGAACGCAGGCGTAGATATTGAAGCAGGTTACAAGTCTGTAGAACTGATGAAGGAGCATATCAAGCGGACCATGCGTCCCGAGGTACTGACCGGTATCGGCGGATTCTCCGGCGCATTTTCCATGGAAGCATTCAAAAATATGGAGCAGCCGACGCTGGTGTCCGGCACTGACGGCGTGGGAACCAAGCTGAAGCTGGCATTTCTTATGAACAAGCATGATGCCGTCGGCATCGACTGCGTAGCTATGTGTGTCAACGATATCGCCTGCGCAGGCGGAGAACCGCTGTTCTTCCTGGATTACATTGCCTGTGGCAAGAATGTTCCGGAGAAGATTGCGACCATCGTAAGCGGAGTGGCAGAGGGCTGCCGTCAGTCTAACGCAGCGCTCATCGGCGGCGAGACCGCTGAGATGCCGGGCTTCTATCCGGTGGACGAGTACGACCTGGCCGGCTTCGCGGTAGGCGTGGTAGATCAGAAGAACCTGATCACCGGCGCGGATATCAAGCCGGGCGACGTGCTGGTGGGTATGGCTTCCTCCGGCGTACACAGCAACGGCTTCTCTCTGGTAAGAAAGGTATTTACCATGAAGGAAGAGTACCTGAATACTTACTTTGAGAGCCTGGGCAGAACCCTGGGCGAGGCCCTCATCGAGCCGACCAAGATCTATGTGAAGGCTCTGCGCACCGTGAAAGAGGCCGGCGTGACCATCAAGGGCTGCAGCCACATCACAGGCGGCGGTTTCTACGAGAACGTACCGCGTATGCTGCCGGAGGGTGTGCGTGCCATGATCAAAAAGGACAGCTACGAGGTTCCGGCGATCTTCCACATGCTGCGTGAGGATGGCCGCATTGAGGAGCAGATGATGTACAATACCTTCAACATGGGTATCGGTATGGTGATGGCCGTAGATCCGGCTGACGTGGACAAGTGCGTAGCAGCAGTCCGTGAGTCCGGCGAGACTCCGTACATCCTGGGTGAAATCGCTGCGGGCGAAAAAGGAGTGACCTTATGCTAAAGGTAGCAGTACTGGTATCCGGCGGCGGCACGAACCTGCAGGCCATTCTGGACGCCATAGATGAAGGAAAAATCCGTAATGCCAGGATCGTCTCCGTTATTAGCAATAATCCGAACGCCTACGCCCTGGAGAGGGCAAAAAAGCATGGCGTTCCGGCGGTCTGCATTACCAGAAAGGCATGCGGAAGCACGGAAGCATTTAACGCGGCGCTTTTAAAAGCCCTGAAGGACTGCGGCGCTGAGCTTATTGTTCTGGCAGGCTGCCTGGTGGTGATTCCGAAGGAAATCATTCACGCGTACGAGGGACGCATCATCAACATCCATCCGTCCCTGATCCCGTCTTTTTGCGGCACCGGCTTCTATGGCCTGAAGGTGCATGAGGAGGCCCTGAAGCGGGGCGTCAAGGTGACGGGAGCCACCGTACATATCGTAGACGAGGGAACCGACACAGGCCCAATCCTTTTACAGAAGGCCGTGGAGGTAAAAGAGGGAGATACACCGGAGATTCTGCAGCGGCGTGTCATGGAGGAGGCGGAGTGGATTCTGCTGCCGAAGGCTATCGACATGCTCGCCAATAAGGAGGCATAACCTATGAAGATTTTAGTTGTTGGCTCAGGCGGACGGGAGCATGCCATTTGCTGGAAGATCGCCCAGAGCCCCAAAGCCGAGAAAATATATTGCGCGCCGGGCAATGCCGGTATCGAGGAGTACGCCGAGTGCGTGCCCATCGGAGCCATGGAATTTGAGAAGCTGGCGGCTTTCGCAAAAGAGAACGCCATTGATCTAACTGTAGTCGGCATGGATGATCCGCTGGTAGGCGGCATCGTGGACGTCTTTGAGAAGGAAGGTCTTCGTATCTTCGGACCCCGTGCCAACGCGGCGATCCTGGAAGGATCCAAGGCATTTTCCAAGGATCTGATGAAAAAATACGGCATTCCCACAGCGGCATATGAGAATTTCGACGACCCGGAGAAGGCTCTTGCTTATCTGGAAACCGCGGATTTCCCCATCGTACTGAAGGCTGACGGTCTGGCTCTGGGAAAAGGTGTACTGATCTGTAATAATCTGGAAGAAGCGAAAGCAGGCGTGCAGACCATCATGCTGGATAAGCAGTTTGGCGCCGCGGGCAATCAGATGGTCATCGAGGAGTTCATGACCGGACGCGAGGTATCGGTCTTAAGCTTCGTGGATGGCAAGACCATCAAGTGTATGACCTCCGCTCAGGATCACAAGCGTGCCCTGGACGGCGATCAGGGACTGAATACGGGCGGAATGGGAACCTTCTCCCCCAGTCCCTTTTATACAGAAGAAGTAGATAAGTTCTGCAAGGATCACATTTACCAGGCGACCGTAGACGCCATGCGCGCGGAAGGAAGAGAGTTCAAGGGCGTTATCTTCTTCGGACTGATGCTGACCCCGAAGGGACCGCGGGTACTGGAATACAACGCAAGATTTGGCGATCCGGAGACCCAGGTGGTTCTGCCGAGAATGAAGACCGACATCGTGGACGTCTTTGAGGCCTGCATCGACGGCACTCTGGATCAGATTGACCTGGAATTCGAGGACAATGCGGCAGTCTGCGTGGTACTGGCTTCCGGCGGCTACCCCGTGGCCTATGAAAAGGGCTTCCCAATTCATGGTCTGGAGAGCTTCAAGGGCAAGGACGGTTACTATGTATTCCATGCGGGAACCAGGAAGGTGGACGGCCAGATCGTCACCAATGGCGGTCGTGTGCTGGGCGTCACAGCCGTAGGCTCCGATCTGAAGACCGCCCGTGCCAACGCGTACGAGGCAGTGAAGCTGGTGGAATTTGAGAAGGCTTATTGCAGAAGTGATATTGGTAAGGCCATTGACGAGGCGTAAAACAGAGATAAAAAGCTGCAGACGGGAGCGGAAAAGCTCCCGTCTTTTCACTTTTTCGCCACAATCTGTCATTTGACAAGGCCTTACAATACGATTATAATGAGATCGATATTGTGAGGATAAGGGATTTTATAAACCACAAGATATATGGAGGATAAAAGCATGAAGAAGAGATACACAGGAGTTCTGGCTGCGCTGGCAGCGGGCGTCCTGATTTTCAGTACAGGCATCACCGGCGAGGCGGCCCGGACCGGAACCATTACCACGGACGGATCCCGCGTTCGCGCCACAGCCGACGCGGAGGGCCAGAAGGTGTGCTCCCTGCCTATCGATACGATGGTAGACATTACCGATGAGGCCGAGAGCGGCGGCAAGACCTGGTATCAGATCAGCTTTACGCTGGATGGCGCTCAGAAGACAGGCTGGATTCGTTCGGACCTGCTGTCTGTATCGGAGACCGAGGATCCGGCGGAGGAGCAGCCCGCGGAGAGTGAGGAGCAACCGGAGGAAAGCGATGGCGGTGAGACCGGAAGCATTTCCGCAGGAGCTTATACCATTCAGGAGCCTGCCGAGGCGTATACGGGCGCGGATTCCATGGAGCAGACCAGCGTCAGCGTGGGGGATCAGACTTACACGGCATATCAGAGTACGGCCACGGATCAGCTCTATCTGGTCTGGGCGGCAAAGGAAGACGGCAGCACCGGCTGGTACTGGTACGATCCGTCTGAGGAGACCTTCCAGCAGGATCTGGGACAGTTTAGCCAGCAGGGTCTGGTGACTTCTCTGCAAAATGAGCTGACTACCCTGAAATCCACCACAGCGAAAAGCCTGCAGCAGCGCCTGTACATTATGATTGGCCTGGGCGTTTTGAGTGTCATTCTTCTGATTCTGACCATCGTATTCGCGGTAAAGAGCCGCAATGCGGGTTACGAATACGAGGATGATGACAATGAGGACGACGGCGACATTTCCGATGACAGTGAGGAGCAGGACGAGGAAGAGGACGACGAGTTCGAAGAGGATGAGAAGCCGAAGAAGCGCCGTGGTCTCTTTGGACGCAGAAAGCGTGATGAGGAAGAAGACGAAGACGACGAGGATGACTTCGATGATTTCGTAGAGGATGTAAAGAAAAAGCGTTCTGAGAAGTCGAAAAAATGGGCGGATGAGGACGAGGATTACAGCGGTGAGAGTGCTTACGACGACGCCGTGTACGACAAGGCAGCCTATGACGAGGAGGATCTGAGCCTGACGGCCAATCTGCCGAAGATTGATCTGAGCGCCCTGGACGAGGCGGTGGAAGAGCCGAAGAAGACGGAGAAACCGAAGGCCGAAGAACCGAAAGCAGAAGAGCCGACAGACGCGGACGACGATCTGGACATCGAAATCCTGGATCTGGACGATCTGAATTTATAATGAAATGACAGAAGAAAAGAAGGCGGGGCGCGAAAACCCCGCCTGACTTTGCAGTTACGATAGCAGACAGAAGGAAGTGATAAAATATGTTTGAAAATTATACGGACAAAGCGGCCCATGTGCTGAAGCAGGCGAAAAAGGTGTCCGCAGAGTGCGGACAGAGCTATGTGGGAACGGAGCATATCCTGATTGCGCTGCTCCGGGAAGACTCCTGCGCGGCGGCAGAGCTTCTGGCAGAGCGAAAAGTAGAGGAAAGCACAGTGCAGGAGCTGATAAGAGAGCTTATTTCCCCGGAGGGCGGCGTGGCCCTGGGGGAGCGCAGCGGCTTTACGCCACGGGCGGAAAAGGTGCTTTATGATGCGGAGCAGGAGGCAGCCCGGTTTCACGAGGAGAAGACCGGAACCGAGCACATCCTGATTGCCATGCTCAAAGACGTGGAATGCGCGGCCAGCCGTCTTCTGAACACCATGGAGGTCAATGTGAAGGAGCTGTACTCCGCCCTTCTGGATTCCATGGGAAGAACCGGCCAGATATATCGGGAGGAAGCGGCCCGCAGCGCCAGGATGCAGGGAAGAGGAACGCCGACCCTGCATCAGTATACGAGGGATCTGACCTTTCTGGCCTTCGAGCATAAGCTGGAGCCCTGTGTAGGACGGGATCAGGAGATCAGCCGTCTGATTCAGACCTTAAGCCGTAAAACCAAGAATAACCCCTGTCTCATCGGTGAGCCGGGCGTGGGCAAGACCGCTATTGTAGAAGGACTGGCCCAGCGGATTGTGGATGGAGCCGTACCGGATTCCGTGCGGGGCAAGCGGCTTCTGACCCTGGATCTCTCCGGTATGGTGGCAGGCACCAAGTACCGGGGTGAGTTCGAGGAGCGTATTAAAAATGTCATGGACGAGGTGCGGGGCGCAGGGGATATCCTGCTCTTTATCGACGAGCTGCACACGCTGATCGGCGCAGGCGGCGCGGAAGGAGCCATGGACGCAGCCAACATCCTGAAACCGGCGTTGTCCCGGGGAGAGCTTCAGATCATCGGCGCAACCACCGTAGAGGAGTACCGCAAGCACATTGAGAAGGACGCGGCCCTGGAGCGCAGGTTCCAGCCCATTACCGTGGAGGAGCCCACTGAGGAAGAAACCATCGAGATTCTGAAGGGCATCCGGAAGAGCTATGAGAAGCATCATCAGGTGACCATTACCGACGCGGCCCTGGAGGCGGCAGCGAAGCTGTCCAAGCGCTATATCAGCGATCGGTTCCTGCCGGATAAGGCCATTGATCTGATGGATGAGGCGGCAGCCAGAGTACGGCTTGGGGATACCCGGACAATGGAGGCGACGGCAGAGCTGGAGCGGGAGAGCGACGAGCTGCTGGCGGAGATCGAGAAGGCTATCCGGGAGCAGGATTTTGTCCGGGCAGCGGAGCTTCGAACCGAACGTCTGACCCTGGAAGAAAGGCTGAAAAAAGAGCATGCCAGGATGAAGCGTGTCCGCAGCCGCAAGGCCCTGACCGTCGGCGAAAATGAGATCGCCCAGATCGTGGCGGACTGGACGAAGATTCCGGTCAACAGGCTTACTGAGACGGAGACTCAGCGTTTACAGAAACTGGAAAAAATATTACACAAGCGCGTTATTGCGCAGGAGGAAGCAGTTACGGCGGTAGCAAAGGCAGTGCGGAGAGGCCGGGTAGGCTTACAGGATCCTAACCGGCCCATTGGATCCTTTTTATTCCTGGGCCCCACCGGCGTGGGCAAGACGGAGCTTTCCAAGGCTCTGGCGGAAGTATTATTTGGCCGGGAAGAGGCCATGATCCGAGTGGACATGTCCGAATATATGGAGAAGCACAGCGTCTCCAAGCTCATCGGAGCGCCTCCCGGATATGTGGGCCACGACGACGGCGGCCAGCTGTCCGAGAAGGTACGCAGGAATCCCTACACGGTGATTTTGTTCGATGAGATTGAGAAAGCACATCCGGATGTGTTCAATATCCTTCTGCAGGTGTTGGACGATGGCCGGATTACCGATTCCCAGGGACGGACCGTGGACTTTAAGAATACGGTTATCATCATGACCTCCAACGCGGGCGCCGGATCCATCATTTCCCCGAAGCGGCTGGGCTTTGCGGCGAAGGATGATGAAAAGCAAAATTATGAGGCGATGAAGAACAGCGTCATGGAAGAGGTGCGCCGGATGTTTAAGCCGGAATTCCTGAACCGTATTGATGAGATTATCGTATTCCATGCCCTGAATAAGGAGCAGATGAAGGAAATCGTGTCGATTCTGTTCAAAGACCTGATTAAGCGCTGCAAGAACCAGATGGGTATCTCACTGAAGGTGCGTGACAGTGTCAAAGGCCATATCGTGGACACGGCCTACGATGTGAAATACGGTGCGCGTCCCTTAAAGCGGGCCATCCAGACCAGGGTGGAGGATCCGTTGGCTGACGAGATCCTGTCCGGACATGTAAAGCAGGGCGATGACGTCGTGGTGACCATGCGCAAAGGTGTGATTGCGTTTACTGTACACACATCATAATTCCGCGAGGTATATTCCTGTACACTTTGTGTACGGGAATAAAAATTACTCTGGAAATGCGAAGCGGAATCGTATATAATCATGTATATCAAAAACGGCGCCGCAACGGGCGACCGGGAGATAAGATTAAACATAAGATCCACTAGGAGGACAAAAGAGATGGCAGCAGTAAAAGAATTGATCCGTGCAGAGGCAGACGGAAGTATCAGCTTTGGAGACTACGAGCTGGCTTCCAAGACAAAGAAGCAGGATTTTGAATATCAGGGAGATTTGTATAAGGTTAAAACCTTCCGTGAGATTACCAAGCTGGAGCGCAACGACCTGTTCGTATACGAATCCGTACCGGGAACCGCTGTAGAGCATTTTAAAGTAACTGCGGACAGCGTGGAATTTCAGGTTGAAGGACCGGAAGACGCGCAGATTACCCTGGGGATGGAGGATGACACCGAGTACCTGACCGTTGTAGACGGCGTCAGCGCAGGAGCCATTACCACAGGCCTGGGCGGCAAGCTGGTCTTAAGCGTAGAGCTGGGCGGCAAGGCTGCTGTCACAGTAGAGATTAAGAAGGCATAAGAACATGATTCAGGAGTGAACATGGCAAAGGGAAAGACCTCTACGGTATTCTTCTGCCAGAGCTGCGGATATGAGTCACCCAAATGGATGGGGCAGTGTCCGGGCTGTCGGGAATGGAATACCTTTGTAGAAGAAACGGTAGAAAAGAAAAGTGCCGCGAAGGCACATGAGAGAAGGGCAGCCGGTGGTCCGGTCTGCCTTTCTTCGATTGAGACGAAGGATGAGGAAAGGGTAACCACCCAGATGCAGGAGCTTGATCGGGTGCTGGGCGGCGGTATCGTGCCCGGTTCTCTGGTTCTGGTGGGCGGCGATCCCGGCATCGGAAAGTCCACCCTGCTCTTGCAGGTGTGCCAGAAGCTGGCGGATGACGGGCATGAGGTGCTGTATATATCCGGTGAGGAGTCGCTGAAGCAGATTAAGCTTCGGGCAGAACGCATCGGGCAGTTTTCCGATAAGCTCCGGCTGTTCTGCGAGACGAATCTGGAGCTGATCGGCGATACTATCCGAAGCAGCAAGCCAGAGGTGGTCATCATTGACTCCATTCAGACCATGTATAATGAGGACGTGAGCTCTGCCCCGGGCAGTGTGTCCCAGGTACGGGAGTCCACGTCAGTGCTGATGCAGCTGGCCAAGGGCCTGGGCATTTCCATTTTCATCGTGGGCCATGTGACCAAGGAAGGTACGGTGGCGGGTCCCCGTGTGCTGGAGCATATGGTGGATACGGTGCTGTACTTCGAGGGCGACCGGCATGCATCCTATCGAATCCTGCGGGCTGTGAAGAACCGTTTCGGATCGACCAATGAGATCGGCGTCTTTGAAATGCGGGAGACGGGCCTGACGGAAGTTGAGAACCCTTCTCAGTTTATGCTGAATGGTCGCCCCGAGGAGGCGTCCGGTTCTATTGTGGCCTGCTCCATGGAGGGCACGCGGCCCATCCTGCTGGAGATTCAGGCCCTGGTGGCCCGAAGTCAGCTGGCCATGCCGCGGCGTACCGCCGCCGGTATGGATTACAACCGGGTGAGTCTGTTGCTGGCGGTGCTGGAGAAGCGGCTGAATCTCCATCTCTCCGGCAGCGACGTCTATGTGAATATCGCAGGCGGCATCCGCATCAATGAGCCCGCCATCGATCTGGGCGTGGTGCTGGCTATCGTATCCAGCAGCCGGGACCGGGCCATTGATGAGAAAGTCCTTGCCTTCGGCGAGGTGGGCCTAAGCGGTGAGGTCCGCGCTGTCAGCCAGGCCGCCCAGCGGGTCCAGGAAGCGAAGAAGCTGGGCTTCACCACCGTCATTTTGCCGGAGGTCTGCCGGGAGCAGATCGGTGAAGTGAAGGGTGTGAGGCTCATCGGTGTCCGCAGCGTCGGGGACGCGGTGCAGGCGATTTCGTAAGGAAATAAGATTTCAGTTTCTCAGAGATTTCATTTCCAATAGCATTCTAAGAGCGAAAATGAAATTGGGAGGATTCCCTTTACCGGGAGACAGAGGAACGAAAAAACCGGAAGAATAAAAATAGCAGAAAAAAACCTATTCTGCTTTTCAACTTCTGTGATATAATACTTTATTATAAAAATTTCCATGGACAAAATGAGGTGAACCAAATGAAAAAGAAGACGCTTGTGCCTCTTA